>JGI20170J14366_1001168_pt1 | contig 11472 bp, 8 predicted proteins | sample TergutNc150P3_FD_14366 | JGI IMG/M metagenome (IMG submission 14366) | reverse complement strand
AATGAAGTGCCGTCTTCTGCGCCTATAGATGACAGTTGGCGCAATAAATGGGTGTATATAAGCCCTTATTTTGATTATTCGTTAATGTTCTTGGCTTTAAAACCTGATGGTTTGTATGAAGGAGTTTCGGCTTTCAACGATTCTGAGGATCTTTTTAATGTACTTGACAATAAAGTTACTACCATGCCGGGAATAGGGGTGGGGTTGGAACTTCAATTCCTTAATTTTATGAGTATTGAACCGGGTATTCTGATATCAAGGGAAGAGGTTCTTTTAAACTATGTAATGTACAATATATTACTATCTGCAAAGGTTAAATTCCCCATAAAATTAATTGGAAATGTTGTATTTGAACCATACGGAATCGTCGCATATCCTATGCGCTTTCCTGAAGATTTGGAAGTATTTGCCCTTTATCCAAAATATGTTTACGGCGGCGGTCTTCAATTAGGCATAAAATCGGGAAAAAACGACGCGTTGTTTTTTGACATTAGATATATATATTACGGCGTTACAGGCTTGAAAAATCCTTATGGTGAGTATACTCCGAATCCAAAAGTGATATATTATGACCATTCTGTTCTTGGATTGAGCGTTGGTTATAAATTCGGTTTCGGCGACAGAAAACGTTAACTTGACCGCAAAAATATTATAATAATTTATTTGTATTTTTAACGGTCAGGCTTATAATTATTTCCTTCCTGATGTATAGTTTCTATAGGCTAAAAGTGAATTTTATTTTTCGATATGTCTTGAAAAGGCTCCTCTTGCTTGTGCCGATACTTCTTGCGGTGTCGGTAGTTATTTTTTTTCTAATACGTCTTACACCTTCCGACCCAATCGGTTCTATTACAAGCGGACGCAAGATTAGCGATGAGACTCGCGCGTCCCTTACCGCCCAATACCATTTGGACAAAAGCCTTACGCGGCAGTATTTTATTTGGATCAGTAACGCGGTAAAAGGAAATTTGGGAGACAGCTTCAAACACCGCCAACCAGTCGGTTCCCTGCTTGCGGCAAGGCTTCCTGTTACAATTCAACTTGTTTTTATGAGCGCCTTGTTCGCCGTTCTTCTGGCTGTTCCGGCGGGAATTATCAGCGCTGTTATGAGACATACGCTTATAGATCGCGCTGTTTCGGTTTTTATGCTCTTTTGCGTGTCCTCGCCTGTTTTTCTTAACGCTATTTTATTAATGTTGCTCTTTGCTTTCAAGTTGAGGTGGTTTCCGGCGTTTGGGGCGGGAAACGGTTTTATGGAAAATATTTACTATCTGTGCCTGCCCGCTTTTGCCTTGAGTCTTAATATGGTCGCCCTGATAGGGCGGATAATCCGTGACCGCATGATTGTGGAATTAAAATCCAATTACGCCTTGGCTCTGAGCGCTAAGGGAACGCCTTTTAGCCGTATTGTTATGACGCATTGTTTAAAAAACTCTCTTATTCCCGTTATCACCGTCGGCGGGATACAAATCGGCGCAATGGTAATAGGAGCGGTGTTAGTTGAAAATGTTTTTGCCCTTGGCGGAATAGGAGCTTTGCTTATTGACGGGATTCAGGCGTCGGATTATCCCATTGTGCAGAGTATTATGCTCTTTCTTGTCGCTCTGTTTCTTGTTCTTAATTTGATAGTGGATGTGATTTATTTTATTATCGACCCAAGAATTCGCGCCGGAGGCAATATCGGCGGAAATACAGGGCGGAGTTAAGGAACGGTTATGCAAAAACATCGATCTTTGCTCCCAAAGGGAATTTTTTCAGGCGGCGAAAAAAAAACAGAAGGCACTGTTTTTACATTGCCGTTTATAATTTCGGGACTTATTCTTTTTCTTGTGATTTTTTGCTGTATATGCGCTCCGCTTCTTGCTCCTTACGGCGAGTCTGAGCAGAACTTGTCCTCATCTTTGTCTCCGCCGTCTTCGGAACATTTATTGGGCGCGGATAAAATGGGAAGGGATCTTTTTTCACGGTTATTGTACGGCGGCAGGGTAACTCTTGTTTCCGCTTTGGGAGTGGTAATTCTTTCGGTAATCATCGGCGCGCCGTTGGGACTATTCTCGGGTTTTTACGGCGGCAAATTTGATTCTGTCGTATGCCGTTGCTGCGATATACTGCTTTCTTTTCCGTCTTTGCTGTTGGCGTTTCTTTTTGTCACCGCTCTTGGGCGAGGTATTACAAGCGCGGTAATCGCTCTGGGAATTGTTTATGTGCCGATGATTACACGGTTGGTTAGATCGCTTACTCTTGTAGAAAAAAATAAAACTTATGTGGAAGCCGCCGAGTCTATCGGATTTTCTCACACATACATTTTGTTTCGTCATATTTTACCCAACTGCGTTTATACCGTGCTGGTACAGCTTACGCTGGATTTGGCTTACGCTATTCTTGATCTTGCGGCGTTAAGTTTTATCGGCTTGGGAGTAAGTCCGCCTACGGCTGACTGGGGAGCAATGCTTCAGGAAGGCAGAAATTTTCTGCTGCAAAGTCCTCTCCTTGCCCTTGCTCCGGGAGCCGCCATTGTTGTTACGGTAATAAGTTTGAATATTTTCAGCGACTGCGTAACCCAGTACCTTGATCCGCAGGGCAGAGTTCTTCCTTCATTTGAAAAAATTGAAAAGCGCAGGGAACAGGCAGGGAGTGAAATTAATGGAAACTGAATGTCTCTTAATAGAAGACCTCTCCTGCGATTTCCTTACCATTGAAGGGATAGTGTATGCCTTGAGCGGAGTAAACTTGCAATTAAAGCGGGGAGAAATACACGGTCTTGTCGGAGAATCGGGATGCGGAAAAAGCGTAACATCCCGCGCTATTATGGGACTGATTGATAAAAAGCATACCCGTGTCGGAGGAAACATTCACTTTGGCGGTAAAAATCTTTTATCTCTTAAAGAAAGAGAAATGCGCTCTATTCGGGGAAAACGTATTTCCATGATTTTTCAAGACCCGTTTAATTCTCTTTCGCCGCTTGAGACTGTCGGCAGTCAGATTGAGGAGGCAATGATTAATCATCTGAATTTAGGCAAAGAAACACTGCGCCGCCGTACCGCCGAGCTTTTGGAAAAAGTGGGACTTCATCCCGATACGGCGAAACAGTATCCTTTTGAGCTTTCGGGCGGAATGCAGCAGCGTGTCATGATAGCTCAGGCAATCAGTTGCAATCCTGAACTGCTTATAGCCGATGAGCCGACAACCGCCCTTGATCTTACCATTCAGGCGCAGGTGCTTAGTCTTCTTAAAAAATTGCAAAAAGAACTTTCACTTACAGTACTGCTTATTACTCATAATTTTGCCCTTGTTTCGGAAAATTGCGACAACGCTTCGGTAATGTACGCCGGGCGTATTGTGGAAACAGCTCCCGCAAGAAGTCTTATTGAATCCGCCGTACATCCTTACACGCAAGCGCTTATAAGTTGTATACCCCAATCAAATACCTCGGGAAAACGCAAGGAAAAACTTCCTGTAATTTACGGCTCGCCGCCAAGATGCTACGCCCCGCTGAAAGGCTGCCCTTTTGCCGCGCGCTGTCCTAAAGCGGATAACGCCTGCGAACAGGAACCTGCTGTTTCAAACATCGGCGAAGGAAGATCGGTGTGTTGTCATCATACGGGGGACGCATAATGTTGGAAGTAAAAGATTTAAAAAAATATTTTGCGTTAAGCAACGGACGGCGGATTTTGGCTGTAGATGGGGTATCTTTTAAGGTAAAAGATAACGAAGTTCTGGGCATTGTGGGAGAGTCGGGCTGCGGCAAGTCTACGCTTGGGCGGCTTATTCTGCGTCTTATTGAACCTGACTCGGGGAAAGTGTACTTTGGCGGCGAAGAAATTACAGGTATCAGCCGTGAAAATTTGCGGTTTAAACGTAAGGCAATGCAGATGGTTTTTCAAAATCCTTTTGCTTCTTTTAATCCGAAAATCAGTATAGGTAAGGCGCTTATGGAAGTATGCCGATACTACGGCATGAGCGTTCCCGAAGCAAAAGAAAAAACAAACAATTTGTTAAACGATATCGGTCTGTCTTCTGATATACTCAATCGTTGGTCAAGAGAACTTTCTGGAGGACAGCTGCAACGGCTTGCCATAGCCAGAGCCATCATTGGGGAGCCTTCTTTGCTTGTCGCCGATGAACCCTTGTCCGCCCTTGATGTTTCTGTTCAGGCGCAGCTTCTTAATCTTCTTGAAGAACTTCGCGTCAGCCGCTATATGGCTATGATTTTTATATCCCATGATATGGCTGTAATTGAGTACTTTTGCGACAGAGTAGCGGTTATGTATCTCGGCAAAATAATGGAGCTTGTTCCCTCAGGAGAATTGTCGCATAACGCTATGCATCCATATACCCGTTCTCTAAGGGCAAGCGCGCCAAGACTCGATGTTTTTAAAGATTCCGTCATGGAAGGAAGAACAATGCCGTTCTTCGGAGAAACGCCTAATCCTCAAGTTTTGATTAAAGGCTGTCCTTTCGCTCCTCGCTGTCCTCAGGCAATGCCGCAATGCGCCGAAGTTTTGCCCGAAATCCTTGAAGTTTCGCCGGGGCATTGGGTGCGCTGTCATTGTTATTAATTTTACGCTCCGGCGGTTGATCTTTCTTTTTAAATAAATTAAAGTATTTTATATTAATTACCAAATAAAGGAGGTATTTAAAATGAAAAAATCTATTCTTGTCGCAATAACGCTTGTCTTAATCGCAGGCTTGAGTTTTACAGGATGTTTTCAGTCAAAATCAAAAGGTCTTACTTTTACAGTAGCTTTAAGCGAAGATATTGAGGGAGTAGACGCAGGAGTAGCGTGGGATTTTGTTACAAATCAGGTTACCAATCAGATCACCGAGGGGCTTGTAACTCTCGATGCCGATAACAATATTGTTCCCGAATTGGCGAAAAGTTGGAGTCAGATTGACGATTTAACTTACGTATACGATGTCAGGGATGACATTGTTTTTTCTGACGGAAGCAAAATGACAATGGACGACGTGTTGTTTTCTTTTGAAAGATCGAGAGATCCGGAAGGCGGAACTTACTTTGCCGATTTCTTCAGCGATGTTGACAGTTTTTCCGTTAACGGCTGGCAGTTTGTTATCAAACTTAAAAATCCCTCGGCGGTGTTTAAATATGTTCCCGCAATCGGATCGGGAAGGATAATCAGCAAGGCTTATTATCAGAAACATTCCAAAAATTTCGGAACCGCAGCCGGAGGCATTGTCGCTACAGGTCCTTTTGTTTACAGGAAATGGACAAGCGGACGGGAAATAATATTAAAGAAAAACAACAATTATTGGAACAAGGATAAACTTGCCGCCAACATTGTTGACACATTGGTTTTCAAAATTATTCCCAATGACACAACTCGTGTAATAGCGCTTCAGGCGGGAAATGTTGATTTCAGCGTCAATCTGCCCGAGGATATGCTGGAACAATTGGAAACGGACAAAAATTTGACATTTACCAAAATGGATTCTTTAAAACTTACCTATGTCGCTCTTAATACGCAGAGAGCTCCCATGAACGATGTAAATGTACGCAGAGCGGTTTCAAGAGCGCTTGACATTCAGGAATTTCAAAGAAACATTATTAAGAGCGCCGGATCTGCGGGAACAATTCTGCCTTTTGGTCCGGCTCTTTACGGCGATAACGCCGCCAAGTGGCAGCAGTATTTAAAGAATAATCAGGGTTATACTTACGATTTAGCCGCCGCTAAACAGTATCTGGCGAGGTCGGCGTATCCCAACGGTTTTGACTGCGATCTTATTGTCAACGAAAATTCGCTTGCCAATCAAAGAGCGCTGTACATTCAGGAAGCGCTCAAGGCGCTTAACATCAATGTGAATATAAAGAAGATGCCGGGCGACGAGCAGGACACCTACCAGAAAGGCGATGTTCTTGACGCCGACGGCAAGCGAGACTACGACATGCTGATAGGCGGATGGGAAGCGGATTATCCCGATCTTAACGGAAATATCGAAATCCTGTTCGCTGAAAGCCAGGCGGGCGAAAAGGGCTACAATGCAGCCGCTTACATAAATTCGTCAGTTGACAAAATGATAGAAGCGCAGAGGACAACTTTAGATTCCGCCAAACGATTTGATATTCAGTCCAAAATGATGGATATTATAGTGAACGATGTTCCGTATATCGTTTTTGATTACGCCTATCGTCACAGCGCATTGAACAAAAAATACACAGGACTTGCCATTTCTCCTTCGTGGCTCTGGGTTCTTCCCATGCAGAACATCCGCAAAGCGAACTAGTCAGCGTCTTTTTATAGAAGCCGTAAAAGCCCGATACGCAATGTATCTCGTTTTTACGGCTTTTTTAGCATATTTATGATTTCATTAGAGTCAACAAATTTCGTTTCGCCGTTTTTTTCTTTTGTTTCATAGTCAGTTATAACTTGTTTATCTATTATATCTTCATATTAACTCTTTTAAAGTAAAGATTAATTTGACACTCAATTATGACAAAAAAGCTGAATTTGTCACGTTTTTATTTGTAAAAAATACGGTAATTTGTTTGAATTAATATGCGTACTGTAGTATATTTATATAAATGACGGGAAAAGTCTCTTTTAAACCAATTTATATTATTTCTCTACTACTTGGAATAGGGCTTATTCTGTTCTCTTGTTTGAGTCCTGTCGATATTCAAGGGTTTTTGGACGATGACAATGTAAAAAGCATTATTGAATCAAAGAAAGGATCAGTTATTTTAACAGCGGATTCGGAAGGAACGGCGGGAGATCGTAGAATTTATGGTCTTGATTCCGGCAAATATTATAAAATAGATGTAATTGAGGACGGTAAGGTAACATACACTGGTTTTGTTAAAGCGGGTGGAACATTAAGCGAAGAATTGAAAGATATAAAAAAATTAACCGTAACCGCAATAACCGGACTTACCAACGATGTTACATACAGAGTAAAATCCGCTATAGCATACACTAACACTAACGGTATTAAATATTTCACTCTTAATGATACAACACTAAAACCGCCAGCCACAGTAACGGGCGGAGCAGTAACCATTTCTGATAGTAGAAAGAATTGTTACTTTGACCTCTCTACTACAATAAACGCAGAAAAATACTACGAAGTAATGAGAGCTACAGGTTCCGGACCCGAACCAGCATGGGATAAAGAACGTACATCTGCTTATAGAAAACAAAATCCTAATATTATAAGCATAACCCCTGAAGATTACGGTAATAATTATGTGAAATTTAATACCGATCTTGAGATTGGTATTTTTGAACATGATCGTGCAAAACTTCCCGGTATGTCTCCCACTTTCTTGGTTGATTCGAGTGTAATGAAATTACCTGCGATTGGCAGCGTAAATGACTATGTTTTTGTCGAGTATCATGGCACTCCTGCTGTTACAGGAGATGGTTTTTATTATTTAACAGTCACTGTTAATTCTGCTCCGCCTACGGACGGAAACATAACTGTTAATTCTCCTGATGCTCCGTCAGAAGTACTGCCGACATTGAAATACTTAAAAAATGGTAGCAGTACACCTACAACTATAAATAAAGGAGAAAGAATAGTAATTTCATCGAGTGATGCTGTTGAAAATAGAAAAATATCGGCAGACTGGGCATCTTACTGGTATTATGATGATAGACAAGTTATTAGTACATCCCTTGTAGATAATGTAGTTATAGGTGATTCTCCTCTTAATAACCCTGGAACTTATAGGATAATAGTAGAAAGATCTTCTGGTCGTCTTATGTATAGCACGTGGTTTATACTAGAAATAAAGCCATAGGAGGCGGGAAAAACTTGAAATTTGCGGCTTAGACCGCTTGAAAAATAGGTGAATATATGGTATTATATTATTAAGGGATTATTCGCTTCGTAAGAGGCGTTAAATAAATACATTTTAAGGAGAAAAAAATGAAAATTATTACAAAGAAAAGCGTAATTTTCACGGCTTTGGCAGTAGTACTTTTGGCAACAGCATTGGTAATAAGCTGTAATGCCCCGTTAGACGGAATTTCTGATAAAGAAGAACCTTCAAAACCGGGTACAGGAAAAGTAAGGCTGACAATAAACACAAGAAACGCAAGCAGGACAATTATGCCGGCATCATCAGAGCTGTCTGGTGTAAAATACCTTTTAGTGCTTGAAGGTGATCCTGGTAATCTTCCGGCGGCTACTACTGATTTTTACGCAACTGTTCCAACTACCGGGCAAGAAACTTCTGTCTCAGGTATACCATCAGGACGTTATTTATCAGCAAAGGTAATTGCTTATAAGGGCACCACTCTGACCAACATTACAGGATCAGGCTATGCTACCGTTGCTATAGGGGAAGCTCCTACGCAAACTGGTATTAATCCTGGTGACGGTTACGAGGTTAATGGTACACCGGAACCATTAGGTGAATTCACTACTGTGTTATACCCTCCCGGTACAAATGCTACGGTTAACGGCTCTTTTGTCAATAATATTACCCCTCCAAGTAGAATTAGCACAACCGCAACCGATAACACATTTATTATTTATAAATCAGGCACCACTACTAATGCTGGGGGTGGAACCTTACTATTTGGACCACAAACCGCAATAGACCTTCCATCTGGATCTTACGATGTAATTTACACAATCAAAGACAAGGAAACACCGAAAAACGTTGCTTATTTTTATGAGATACTTCACGTTTACCAAAATTTGATAAGTACATACGCACCGACTTTAAACGACGATATTTTCCCCGCCCAAGCCAATACCGGTAGCGGTACAATTACAATTAATGGTATTACAGATTTTCCAAATATTTCATTTACTGCTAATTTAGCAGGTGCAACAGGCGCAACAATAACTCAAAATAACTCAGGATGGGTTGTAAAGATAAATCCTTCAGCAACTATTGCTACCTTAACATATACTGCAAGTACTGGAACTTTTGTTGGTTGGAAGTTACTTCCGACTAATACTCTTTTAACAACTGGCAATGGTATAACTGTAATTGGAAATGAAATTACTATAGATGCTACGCAAACCAATCTTTTTACAGGTATAAGTGGAGGTGGTTCTACCGGCTTAAGTGATTATCTTGCAGTAGTAGTAGCAATTACCGTTGATAGTGTTACTTATAATGTTACTTTGAATAAATCGATTCGTGTTTATTTTGAATAAATAGTTCACGCAAGTTCACGCAATGGTGCCAGGCACCGCTTTTGCGTAGCGTAGCCAAGAAATTGGCTGCGCTGCCTATAGCGTGAGATTAAAATCAAAAGGCTTGCGAGTTTTCCGCAAGCCTTTTTTATTATTTATTGCTTATTATTAGCGTGGGGTTTTAAGAACCTTTATCTTATTCCTATTGAAGCCGCTCTCTAATTTCTTCTACCGTCAATCCCTGATTTAACAATTCAAGAAAATACTGACGGCTTTTTTCTTGCCCTATTTCCTCGCCTTCTTCGCGACCTTCTTCCCGTCCTTGCTCCAGTCCTTCCTCACGAGCCTCCCTGCGGTTTACGGCGATATCCATTTCTCTGTCGTATTCGCCAAATATCATATTTATTACCTCCGAAGCATGGGCTTCCAAATAATCCTTCAGTATGTTGTTCTTTATACAATATTCTATCACGGGAGTTATCAATTCTTCAAGCGTTAAGCCTTGCGTTTGGTATTCCCGTATCTTGTTAATAAAAAAACTGTAGCCGTAAAGGCTTTCGCATTTTTTAAGCATTTCGGGATTATGCCCTTGGTTTATATTGTATACAGGCACTATTAATTCCAGCGGTATTTTATCGGTATTCGCCGTTTTTAACCCTTCAACATCCATGAATGCGTCGGATAGTTTTAACTCTTTGTAATCGGGATATTCGTCTATCCCGTTGTACAGAACGATAAATTCAGGTCTTGGGATTTTTACAAGGTTCTTTTGATACTTTTTTTCACGATCCGTTATTCTTTCGTATATATGTGTTACATATTCAAGCAGACGGTACGGCAAGTTCTCGTTTATCGTAGACTGGTGCTCAATCAGGACAACAAGCCGCTTGTCAAGCAAGAAAGAAACGTCATTTATCTGCTTCATAAACAACACGTTTGAAAGGGTATTAATATCAATGGGAATATCAGGCGGTATAGGTATCCCCTCGATAGCCGAGTAGAGTTCTCGAAGAACGTCCGGTGTGCTGAACAGCGAGGAGAATACGCTGTTCTTGTGGTTACGGTTAACATTTTCCATGAAATGCCTCCATATAATAGAATTTGCAGTTTCTTCGCCCGAGAGCGTTTTTTGAAAAACTGCATACCTTATATGGCGCGAGAGTGGCGTTTTGCTTGACTGAAAAAAGAAAAAGGTCACGCAACAGTGCCCGGCACCGCTTTTGCGTAGTGTCGTTTGAAAATGTGCTACGCTACCTATAGCGTTGTTTGGGTTTTTTTAGTTATCAGTAAAAAATCTTAATTTTTTTTAGGAATTCCTTGAAATCTGAATTTTAATTCCTTAAACTTAAATTAATGGAATTAACATGAAGAAAAGGCTATTTTTTACATTATTTCTTGTTTTTACACTGTTTTTGCCCCTTTCCGCTCAGGTAAGGATGGGTAATTTTACCCAACAGGGGCAGGTTAGCCAAGAAATGACGGATCCGGGGCTTGTCGCCGCGCACCCGTCCCTTCCGCTGAAAACCAGCGTAAAACTGAAGAATACCTCAAATAACAAGGAAGTAGACGTAACAATTGTCAATAGAATCGGCGTATCGTCGGCTCGTATTATCGATATTTCACCGGCGGCATATAAAGCGTTGGATTTAAAAAAGGGCGATATTGTTTCCCTGTCTGTAAACGCTCCTCCGGCAAGCGCTCCGGCGCCCGCGCCGAAAGTTGCCGCTGCTGAACCGCCGCCTGCCGCTCAACCGGCTCCGCCGCCTGCCGCGGAACCTGCTCCTGTACAGCAAGCTCCCGTACAAACAGCCCAACAGCCTGTCGTAACATCCGGTCAATTGCCGGGTATAAATGTTGTAATTACAAATAACACACCCATGTATTCAGCTCCGACACAGCAGCCTCAACAGTCTCAAGATAGAATTGTTGTTATTAATCCTCCGCCTTCGCCTCCGCCTCCCCCTCCGCAGCAAAGTAACAGCGGTTATTTGGCATGGATGATGGCGATGACTATGGAAGCTCGTGAAGCAAGAGCGGCGCGTGAAGAACGTGAAATCCGAGAGGCGAGAGAAGCGCGAGAGGCGAGAGAATCAAAAGAATTGCGCCTTGCCCGTGAAGATCGCGAAGAGAGAGAATATCGCGAACTGCGAGAAGCAAGAGCGGCGCGTGAAGAACGTGAAATCCGCGAAGCGAGAGAAGCGCGAGAGGCGAGAGAAGCCAGAGAAGCGCGTCTTGCCCGTGAAGAACGTGAAGCAAGAGAGGCAAGAGAAGCCCGTGAAGCTATGGAAATGCGCGAAGCGAGAAATTCTCGGTTTGCGGCAGGCGAAATGACGGAAGAAATTGAATATCGCGACGCATGGG
>JGI20170J14366_1001158_pt1 | contig 11502 bp, 4 predicted proteins | sample TergutNc150P3_FD_14366 | JGI IMG/M metagenome (IMG submission 14366) | reverse complement strand
TTGACCGATAAATATGACACGTTACCGCGCACAATAAAAGCCACAGTGTACATTAATGCCGGCTGGATTTATCCAGCCGAGTGCGCGGCGGAGGAATAAAACATTGTCGTATCAAAACTCCGTGTAACTCCGTGTACTCCGTGGTTATATTCTTCTTAAATTTACGATGTTATGACAGTCACCGTTGGAATCACTCATAGATGAGTTTAATCGCCGATTTTATGTCACGGGCGGGTTTAATCGCCGCGGTCTGCCCCGGAATTTCAGGCGGGCTTTCCGGTACGGGGCAGAGGAAAACGGTGAAACCCAGGTTGTGGGCTGTTTTTATCCTGCCGGAAAGGCGGCTGACCGGACGCAATTCTCCGGTCAGGGAAAGTTCCCCCGCTATGGCAAGGCCGGAGGGCAGGGCAAGGCCGGTCCGCGCCGAATACAAGGCGCAGGCAAGGGCAAGTTCCACCCCTACCTCGGTGATGCGGATTCCTCCCGCCACATTGACATATAAATCCTGATCGGAAAGCCTGAGTCCCAGGTGTTTTTCCAGCGCCGCCGCTACGCGGGAAACCCTGCCTGAATCAATCTTGTCGGAAAAAACCCGGCTGACCGCTCCTTTGGCGGGAATGGTCAGCGCCTGAATCTCCACGAGTATCGTCCTGGTGCCTTCCAGTACCGCGGCGGTGGCTACCCCGGCGGGAAGCTCTCCCTCGCGCCTTACCAAAAAGAGCGTTCCGATATCCTCAACCGGAACCAGCCCTTTTTCCCCCATGGTAAAAATGCCGATTTCATCCACCGAACCGAAGCGGTTTTTCGACGCCCGCAAAAAACGGCAGTCCTGACCGCCAGACAATCCGGCGGTTTTGTCGTTTTGCTCAAAGTACAGCACCGTATCCACCAGATGTTCCAGCATCTTTGGCCCGGCAATGATACCTTCTTTGGTAATATGCGCCACGAGAAACAAAGCGGCGTCATGCTCCTTGACCCAGGAAATTAACTCAAACGAACAAAATTTCATCTGGTTAACGGTGCCGGGCACCGATCCGGCGTCGGCTGAAAAAAGGGTCTGGGCTGAATCAACCATAATGAGCGAGGGTTTGACCGCGTTCAGGGTCATCTCAATTTCTTCCAGATTGCCGGTGCAGATTATCTCGATCCGCTCAAGATTATTAGTATCCGCGCCCTCTCCGGCAAGGCCCAGCCTGTCCGCCCGCAGTTTGATCTGTCCGGCGGACTCTTCGCCGGAAATGTACAGTACGCGGCCCTTGATCGCCGCGGTTGCCGCCGTTTGCAGGAGCAGGGTAGATTTGCCGATACCCGGTTCGCCGCCTACCAATATGGCGCTCCGTTTCATGATTCCGCCGCCCAATACCCGGTCCAATTCGGCAATACCCGATGAAATTCGTCCGCCGTCTCTGCTTTCCACCGAGGCAAGCGGCCAGGATTGGGGTAATCCCGGTCCTTTTCCCCTGTTTTCCCGGCGGCTGCCGGATTCTTTACCATTGAAAGCTGCCGAAACTTCAATCAAAGTATTCCATTCCCCACATTCAGGGCAGCGGCCCAGCCATTTAGGCTCTTCATGGCCGCAGGAGGAACAACGATAGACAAATTGGCGTGTTTTCATGAGGGTGTAAATGGATAATACACTATTTGACATTGTTGCGGGAAGCGTCATTCTCCATAAAAATGCTTGCTTTTTTATAAAAATGTACTATTCTATTAATATAATGTAATTATTAAAAGCTGGCAAAACGGATGAAAAACGGCAAAGGAAAGGTCGGGAAACAGGGAATTACCTCAGAAGACCTGAGCAGGCGTAATTTAGGGTATCTTTCCATGGCAAGGAGCAGATAATGCGCAAAATTTATAGAGCCGTTTTTTACCAATCCCATTGTCGGCGACGCGCTTCCTTGCTTATGATGGTGGCTTTGATGGTTTTTCTGCCCGTAGCCATGTACGCGGGAGGCCGCGGACAAATTATTACCGAAACCGCGGACGGTATTGATATATGGCAGAAAGGCTTCGATGTTACTGATAAAAAACCGGGAACCTACAATATTATTATCCATGCCAAAGACGCCGCGGGTAATGTGGGAATAGGCGGTCCTTTCAATATCAAGATTAACCCGATGGCGGGTCTTCCCGAAGCGCGCGTCGTATATCCTGAGCATGGTCAGGTTATACGTGAAGATGTTAATATTGTCGGCGTTGCCTCCGCGCGTTACGGCATCAAACAGGTGCTTGTTAAAATTGATGATGAGGAATACCAGGCGCTTGAGGGCAAAGAATACTGGAATTACCGTATACCGGCGATGGACCTGCTGGAAGGGAATCATACTATCTATGCCAGGGCGATAGATTCTCAGGATATTATGGGGCCGGAGACCAAAATTAATTTTATACTGGATCTGTTGCCGCCGGAAATAAATTTGATTGACCGTGAAATTGGCGACCTGATTGCCGGTAATGTAGTCATAAAGGGCAGTGTGTACGATGTCAACGAGGTTGTTTCCCTGTCTATCAGCACCGATGGCGAGCGTTTTTCCTCTTTGGGCCTCAGCAAAAAACGGGGCGATGACAACAAGTATTTTCAATTTCCCATCCAAAGCAAAAAACTGAAAGACGGCGCGGTGGTGTACTACCTGCGGGCAACCAATAATACCGGCAGTTCCATAACGAGGCCTTTTCTGTTTTTTGTGAATAATATTCCGCCTCAAATCGAGATTATTTCGCCGAAGTTAAAAGAAGATACCTACGGTAAAACCCAGGTTACCGGCCGGGTGTACAGCGGAGTTGGCCTTACCGCTTTCTACTACGAATGGGCCAACGAAAAAGTAGAGATTCCCCTGTATCCCGGCGATCCTTTTTGGGCGGTGACATTCCCCATTTCAATGGCAAACAACCGTTCCATTCCCTTCAAAATTACCGCGGTTGACAAAAGCGGCAACGTCACCACCGTTACCCAGCGTTTCCAGGATTCCCGCAAATACAAGACTCCGTTTTTGACCATTGATTATCCTCTTCCCAGCGGGGGCAGGATAAATCTGGAACCGGGGCAAGCGATTTACGGCCATATCCTTCCGGGCTTCTTCCCGTACGCCATCATCATTGAAGGCCAGATAGAATACGTCATGGCGCAGCCGAGTTTTCGTATTCCACCGGAGCTTATCCCTGAAGGGAGAACCACCATGCGGATCTGGGCAATGGATGAAAGCGATGTCACCGGCCAGGTTTTTACCATGCGTGTTAACAAGATCCCCCGTCCTCCGGGTTCAGAGTTGGTAGAATCGGCTATAACGGTTACCAGTCCGGATGAGTACGCGTGGTTCGGCGAATCGGTGACCGTTCGCGGGTATATTGAAAGCTATAGCCCCGATCAGACTCTGGAATACCGGCTCCGCTGGGACGACAGTTGGAAGCCGATCAATGTCAACGCGCGGGGGGACTTTACCGCAACCATCAACCTTGAAGACTTACCGGAAGGTCCGGTGCCTATGGAATTCCGCACCGTCAGTGACGGCAAGGGCAATTTCCCCCTTTATCTGCCGGTAAATAAATTTATCACCCTGCCGACTATTGAATTTATAGTCCCAACGGAGAGCTACAACGCCATTCACGGCGAGGTTACCACCACCGGTGCCGTTAACTATTTTGTCCCTTTAAGGGAAATCAGTTATTCAATAGACAACGGTCTTTCATTTGAGAAAATGGACTTTGCCGCCAAATATAATCAGGCCATGTTTAACGGCCGTTTTGATTATTCGTTTATGCAGAATCATAAGCAAAAACTGATCATCAGGGCGGTTGACCGGGCCGGCAACAGGGTGCAGGCAAGTCCTGAGTTTGTTTTTGACAACAGCACCGATTTTCCCACCATAATTCTCAACTCCCCGCTTGAGGACGAAATCGTAACCGGGGATTATGATATATCCGGGCTTACCTTTGATGATGACGGCGTTGCTCTGGTATACTGGCGCATACTTTCTCCGCGGAATCCCTGGGACGCGGTTGCAGACACCCTTGCCCGCAACCGCAATGCCGAGTTTAACCGGTTTGAAACGGAACAAAACTTTTTGATTCCCGTCAGCATAAGCGATCTGACCGACGGTGAAAATATCCTTGAGATTTTCGCCGAAGATATTTACGGTACTGCCTGCGAAACGATTCGACGGGTGTTCAAGGTCAGCACCGTCCCGCCGGTTACCGTGGTTACGGCCCCCCCGATGGACATCTGGAACCGAAGTAACATAATAGTCCGCGGCACTACCTTTGACCGTAACGGCATAGAGCGGGTGCTGGTATCAATGGACAACGGAGTCAGCTACCAGCGGGCGGATTTTGTCAGCAGTCAGACAAACCCTTCCCCCTGGAATATCAGCCTGAATACCAAGGCCTATGCCGACGGGGTATACTCCATGCTGGTTCGCACCATTGACAAGTACGGAGTATCTTCGTTTACCAACGGTATTATCAATATAGACAATACCCCGCCGGAAATTGATTTGGGATCCCCCCGCAACGGCGACAAGATAGGCATAACGCTTCCGATAACCGGGCTGGTCTATGACAGCGTGGGCATCAAGAATATTTCGGTCCAGTTTGTCAATGTCGAAAATCCCAATGTGCAGAGATCTTTCGGCTTGCCTTCGGATCAGATGGTCATCCAGGAATTACTGGACGTTGCCGCTTTCCCCGACGGGGACTACAGCCTCAAAATCACCCTTGTTGATCAATCGGGAAATGAAACGTCCGTTATTCGTAATGTCAACCTGCTCAAGGCGCGGGCCGCGTCCGAAGTGGCCCTGATAAACCCGCTGCCCGGCATAACCCACACCGGGCCGCTGGTAGTCAGCGGCAAAATTTCCGGCGCGGTTATCCCTGAAACCGTTACGCTTATGCTGAACAAGAAAGTCCATGCCGACGTTAATGTGAACCGTTACGGGATATTTTCCTATGATTTGCCGGAAGACGCCGCCCCGACAGATGATCCGGTTATTTTTTCCGCGTCCTTCAGGACTCCCAGCGGCGAGCAGATTGTATCATTCGATAATTCGGTACAGATAGACAAGTTCGGACCGGTTTTACTGATAGACAGCCACCGTGACGGCGATGTCATAACGCGTCGTCCCTATATTTCCGGCAGAGCTTTCTATATTCCTCCTCAGGAAGCGCCCGCCGATGAGGAAGCCGCAGAAACTGCGACAGGAACCGCCGCGGGGACCGCCGCGGGAACCGCGAGTGTGGCGCCGCCTGCCGCGGCCGCCGGTGAGGAAACCGCTCCATTGGATGAAAAGGCTCGTAAAGCCGCTGAAAAAGCCGCGGCAAAAGCCGCCCGTGATGCTGAAAAAGCCGCCCGTGAAGCCCGGAAAGGCGGCCCCAAGGTGCGTAGAGTAGAGTTGAGCCTTGATAACGGACGCAGTTTTAAGTCGGCGAAGGGCGGAGAACGATGGAAGTTCCGTCTGGAAACCGGCGAGTTGACGCCCGGCCCCCTGCCTGTCGTCGTTAAGGCGACTTTTGCCGATGACAGCGTCGCCGTCCGCCGCATTATTCTGACCGTAGATACCCGTGTTCCGGTAGTCAATGTCATGGCCCCCCCGGAGAACAGTTCCCATCGTGACGAGGTGCTGACCTATGGTTCCGCCAGCGATGACTTTGATATAGACACGGTGGAAGTAAGCCTGCGTCCCGGTAACAAGTCCAATTATATGGTGCCTGGTTTTATTCAGGGCCTGTACTTTGACGCGAGTTTCCTGGGCGGGCTAAAATACATGACCGGTCTGGGTCTGACCTTTTTTGATGACAATGTTAAAGTTCAGGCCAATGCCTCCCAGTCGACTCCCGGCACCCGTTATTCCGGCTGGGCTTTTGGCGGGAAGGTACTTGCCAATGTCTATAGAAAAAATCTGGGCGAATGGCTTGGTCCTGACTGGGACTTTTACACCACCAGTCTTGCCATTGGCGCCCATTTCTCCTATTTTCTCATGGAGGAAGGTGAAACCCGCCTGTGGATGGGCGAATTACTTGGCCAATGGGAGATGATAAAGGCGGATCTATCCTACTTCTTCCCCAAATGGAAATATTTTAAGTCTATTTCGCTGTACACGGAACCGGGTCTTTGGTTCGCCCCTTCGGATGTAACAACCAGTAATGCGTGGCGTGTCAGATTTACCATTGCTTTTGGCGGGCGGGTCAGCCTGTTCTAGGGAGGAGGAGAGATAATGAAATTTATCGTGAGAACACTCAACACTATCCGCTTCCCCCGACAAGGCCGCCGCCTGATTGTTTCCTGTATTTTGTTTGCCTTATGCGTACCAACGTTGTGGGCCGGGGCGCGGAAAGACAAGATCGAGACGGTAACTGCGGAAGGCGGCCAAGTATGGCAGAACGATTTTGATGTTACCGCCCGCAAAAAAGGCCTGTATAACTTTATTGTATATGCCCGCGACCGCGCGGGAAATGAGGCGATCTCTGGCGCCTTTAATGTTAGAGTAGATCCCAATGCGGGCCTTCCCACCGCGCGGGTGGTGTATCCCGGAAACAACACGGTAGTCCGGCAGAATATCAACATTCTGGGCGTCGCTTCGGGCCGTTATGGCGTGGAGCGGGTGGTAGTGCGCATGGATGACAGCGATTATACCGGTGTCACCGGCACGGAGTATTGGAACCAGCCTATTGATTTTTCATCCATCCCCGACGGTAAACATACCCTGTATGTCCAGGCTTTCGATTCCAAAGAAGTCGCCGGTCCGGTGGGAAAAGTTGAATTTATTCTCGACACAGCCCCGCCGGAAATAGAACTCAGTTCTCATAATGTTGGCGATATTATTACCAAATCCGTTATCCTCAAGGGGGCGGCAAGCGATCCAAACGGCATAAAAACCATTGAATACAGCGTAGACGGCGAAAAATATATCCCATTGTCCGGAAAAGGAAAGGATTTTACTTCCCTGGAATTTACCGTGCCGATAGACACCAAAAAAATACCGGACGGACCTCTGGTTTACTATCTGCGGGCGGTGGACATGACCGGCGTGGCTGCGGTAAAACCTTATTTGTTTTTTGTAACCAACAGCGGACCGGAGCTTGAGGTGTACAGCCCGGTGTCGGGTGAAGATGTTTTTGGCACGTTCTTCCTTTCCGGCCGCGCTTATGATAAAACGGGCCTTTCCCGACTGTACTATGAATGGGGCGCTGTCAAGGAAGATATTGAAATGCGCCCCGGCGACCCCTATTGGTGTGTCGCGTTGCAAACCGGTAAGGACGAATCCGGTAAGGACAAGGTTCCGGTTATCAAGGTGTCGGCGGTAGACAAGGTTGGTAATGTCAGGAGCGTTACCTGTAAATTGGAAGACCGCCGTAAAATAAAAGTTCCCGTTCTGGTGATTGATTACCCGACGGAAGATATACTGAGAACAATGCTGAGAAAAGGTATGCCGGCGGATACGGCGATATACGGCCATATTGCGCCGGGCGCCGATCCGCTTTCGGTGTTGATTGAAGGTTATGGAGAAGTAGAGGCGTTTCCTTCTTTCCGTATTGATCCCCACATGATGCCCCCTGATAAAAAGGTCCAAATCCTTAAACTGACCCCTGTTGACGCCGCTTCAGTCAGGGGAACGACGGTAAACCTGCGTTATATGAAACTGCAGCCATCGCAAAAAGATGAATCGAGAATCACCGTTGTCCAACCCGGAAAAAACAGTTGGCTGTCCGGCGATGCTTTTACTTTGCAGGGAAATATCCCCGGTCAGGCGGGTATGCAGCTTGAGTTCCGCCTTAATCCGCAGGACGGCTGGCAGCCGCTGCGCCTGGATTTGCAGGGCGGATTCAACGCGAGGATCGACATGCCCGAACGGCCCCAGGGGCCGGTGCATCTGGAACTAAGGACTGTTCTGTTTGGTGAAGAACACTATCCGATATATCATCCCTTTAACTGGGCCGCGTCACAGCCGGTGATAAAGATCATTTCTCCGGTAGGCGAGCGTTCCCTGGTTTGGGGCAACAAAACCGTTACGGGCGTCATAGAACATTCAGTGCCGATTCGCAGCGTTGCCTATTCGCTTGACCAGAAAAATTATACCGATATTCCCTTTGTTTCGCGCGTGGGAAGGGCGTGGTTCAACTATTTCTGTGATTTTAACACCCTCGGCAAAACGAAAGGCGGACAGCTTGCTTTCCGCGTCACCGATGCCTCAGGCATTACCGCCGATATTCTTCCTGAATATACCATTGAGCCAAATCCGCCCATTCCCACCATCATTGTCAATTCTCCCGTCGAAGAGGAAACCATTACCAGCCACTTTGATATTTCCGGTCTGGCTTATGATGATGTCGGCATTTACGGCGTCTACTGGCGGATTTTGGGCCCCAAACTGGAATCAATCTCAAAGACTGCGGCGGGTGATGAGGCCCGCAAAGCCGCCGCCGTTTTTGCCACCATTCGCAATGTGCCTTTCCAGGAAGTATTGACCGATCAAAATTTCAGTATTCCGATTAACTTTTCGATGATTACCGACGGTGAGTACACCATTGAGATATATGCCGCCGATATCTACGGAGTGCGCAGTGAAACGGTTTCGCGCGTAATCAGGGTCAGTACCGCTCCGCCCAGGACGGACGTAGTGTCGCCGGCCATAACGCGCTACAACCGCAAGGCGATTATGGTAAAAGGTTATTCCAGCGACGCCAATGACATTGAAGAGGTTTTCTTTTCGATGGACAATGGCAACACCTACCAGAAGGTGAATTTAGCCGCTGACGGTAATTGGGATTTGGTTCTCAATACCGCTGATTATTCCGACGGCATCTATTCGGCGCTGATAAACACCTATGACAAATACGGCGTATCTTCTTTTACCAACGCCATGATCAATATAGATAATACGCCGCCGGAACTTTTCCTCACCGCTCCGGTGGACGGCCAGCATGTGGGGACGGATATTCGTTTAATGGGCCGGGTGACTGACAATCTGTCCATGAAAAGCCTGACGTATCAGGTCATCAGCGCGGCAAATCCCCGCCAACGGCAGACCATTAGCGCGCAGCCCCGGATGGTCATTTTTGACAAGATCAATCTTTCCGGCTTTCCCCAGGGCGAGTACATAATACGGGTTGTCGCAACGGATCTTGCGGGTAACGAAACTCTTGTTTCGCGGAAGTTTGTTTATGACGCCGATGACAAGGCCGCGGAAATTGCCATTTATAACCCCCTGCCCGGCGAAGTACACTCAGGCCCCCTGCATGTTGTCGGGATTGTTACCGGGGCATTCCAGCCGCAGGAAGTCCAGTTGATGATGAATGATCAGCCATTGGTCATGGTACCGGTAGACCGTTATGGGATATTCCACTATGAAATTCCCGAAGAATTGCTGGTCGAAGAAGGGGCCTATAAAATATCGGCGTACTACAATTCCGAAACCAACAAAAAAATCTCAAGTCCGGATCATACGGTGTATTATTCTCTTTTCGGCCCGATCCTCCAGGTGAAAAGCCACGCGGACGGCGACGCCATAACGGGAAGGCCATGGCTTTCAGGCCATGCATGGTTTACCTTTGCCGAACCCGGCGAAGATGATCCTCCCCTTACCCGCGCTGAGATAGCGCAGCGAAAAGCGGGACAAAAGGTAAAACGTATTACGGTAAGCCACGACAACGGCCGCACATTCAAGACGGCCAGAGGCAGTGAAAAATGGAAAATCCGCATGGAGACCAGCGAACTTCCCCTCGGGCCGCAGCCGATTTTGGTAAAGGCGGTATTTGTCAACGGCGAAGAAGCGGTACGCCGTTTGATGCTATACGTTGATACCACGCTCCCGCAGGTGGAAACCATTTCCCCGCCGGAAGACAGCGTCCACCGTGATAATATTGAAGTTTATGGAACCGCCAGTGACAATTATGAACTTGCCAATGTAGATGTAAGCCTGCGTCCGGGCGATAAATTCTTTTACTCGGTTCCGCCCGCGATACGCGGCATGTATTTTGACGTTAAGGCCATGGGAGCCACTTATTTTGACGTAGGGTTGGGCTTAAGCTTCTTTAATGATAATGTGCGCGTGCAGGCTCAATTCGGCATTGCGCCGGTGGAGGGAACCAACACTGCATTCTCTATTGGCGGGCGCTATGTCGGCTCTGTATACGGTATAAAATTATTGGCGAATATTTTCTATCTGCCTTTTGCCTGGTTGTTCGGACTTGACTGGGCCTTTTACTCAATGAACTTCGCGTTGGGGGCGAATTTCTCCTTCTTTACCATGGATGAGGTGCGGAGTTCCCTGTTCATAGGCGCCGTACTGGCGCAGTGGGATATAGCCAACATTAACATGCAGTACTTCTATCCTACCTGGAGGTACTTCAGAAATTTTGCGCTGTATGTGGAACCGGAATTATGGTTTGCTTCTTCTGATATAAAGGCGGATATTATATTCAGGGTGACAGTCGGCCTCAGACTTAATTGGTTTTAGGAGAGGATATGATTTTTAACATTGAAAACGAATGTATGGACGTTCAGGCGCGGCGGAAAATCCAGCTGGCCAATCTGAAGAATTTGGTGGAAGGCTTATACGCCTGCGTTCCCTTCTATCGGGAAAAAATGAAAAAAACAGGGATACATCCCAGAGATATACATTCCCTGGATGATATACAAAAACTCCCCTTTACCACCAAAGATGATCTGCGGGATAATTATCCCCACGGTATGCGGGCCTGCCCCGTCGACAGGGTCGTTGAAGTTCATATGAGTTCCGGCACTACCGGCAAGCCGGTGGTCAATGAGTATACCCATAAGGATGTCGGTATTTGGGCTGAAGCCATGTCCCGTACTCTGGCGGCGGCAGGCTGCACAAAAGACGATATTGTGCAAAACTGCTACGGCTACGGGCTCTTCACCGGCGGCGCGGGAGTGCACTTCGGAGCGCTTAATATCGGAGCGCAGGTGCTGCCCATGTCCAGCGGGAACACCGCCCGGCAGCTTATGGTCATGGAGGATTTTGGCAGTACTCTGCTTACCTGTACGCCGTCCTATGCTCTGTACGTAGCGGAGGAGGCGGCGGAGGCGGGAATCGATTTGCACAAACTGCCCCTGAGCAAAGGCTGTTTTGGGGCGGAACCCTGGAGCGAAGGTATGCGCCAGGAGATAGAAGCCCGTTATGGGATGAAGGCTTATGACATCTACGGACTTACGGAGATTATCGGCCCCGGCGTTGCCTTTGAATGTGAGGCCCAGAGCGGTCTGCATGTCAACGAAGATTTGTTCTATCCGGAGATCATTGATCCCGCTACCGGCCTTCCCCTTCCCGACGGTCAGAGAGGAGAGTTGGTTTTTTCTACCATTACCAGAGAGGGGACCCCGCTGCTCCGTTACCGTACCCGGGACATTACGTACTTTATGCACGAGCCGTGTACCTGCGGACGCACCACGGTGCGCATACACCGGCTTTTGGGCCGTACCGATGATATGCTGATTATCCGGGGAGTCAATGTCTTCCCGAGCCAGATTGAGCAGGCGCTTATAGA
>JGI20170J14366_1001157_pt1 | contig 11503 bp, 9 predicted proteins | sample TergutNc150P3_FD_14366 | JGI IMG/M metagenome (IMG submission 14366) | reverse complement strand
AGGGATGCGGAGAAGCATGAGGCCAAGATTCGCCAATACGAAAGATTCCTAAAAAAAAGGAAAAATCTTTTGAAAACGTCTTGACTTTTATCATAGACGCTTTATCCAGAAACTGCTAAAAAAAGGATATTCGCCTGAAATAATATCTGTTATGGCTTTAGAAAAAAATGAAAGATGGAAGACCAATTATGAGACAATCTATCAATGGATATACAACGACAGGAAGGATTTAATACCGTTTCTTACAAAAAGCCATCGAATCAGGCGGAAAAGAGGGTCTGCAAAGCAAAAACGGTGCCCTAAAATACCAAACCGAACAGCGATTGAGAAACGGCCTGATTATGTAAACCTAAGAACAGAAATCGGCCATTGGGAAATAGACACGGCTGTATCCAGAGAAAGCAAGGCGGCAATAATGGTCTTAGTGGAAAGGAAATCAAGATATGTAATTATCAAAAAACTCCCAGCAAAAACAGCATATTTTATGCATAATGCCGCAGTAAAAAGCCTAAAAAATTACCCGGCAAATATAAGGCAGAGCATTACTTATGACAATGGAACTGAAAATACTTTGCACGAACTTACGAATAAAACCCTTGGAACTAAATCATATTTTTGCAATCCATACCACAGTTGGGAAAAAGGCAGTGTTGAAAACATCATCGGCATTATTAGAAGGTTTTACCCTAAGAAAACAGATTGGAAAAATATCGCCCAATGGGACTTGAATAAGATCGCAAGGTTTATTAATAATAGGCCTATGAAGCTGTTAGGCTTCAAAACACCTTATCAGGTCTTTGTTGCACTTGCGTCTTGAATTCGGGTACTCAAAAGTATGTAATGTTATATCATCCTGAAAAAAGTAATCCTTTGCCAAAATAGCTATTTGATAAGCTTGCCTCAGATCATCATAGGATTTATCAGATCCCCGAATGTCCTGTCCGGTAAATAGTTTTCCTGCATGAAACTCAAGCCGTACCGGCTCAAAGGGGTCTGGGTTAAGGCTCATCTCAACGTTGACCAGCTCACCATTTTCGGCTTTGCAGTTAATGTCAAAACGAATTTGCCGATCCCGAAGGTTATCAATGGGCGGCTCGTTTGCACTTATGGCGATAATAGAAACTTCCCGCCCTATTAAGGCTGAAATGAGTTTTGACAACGCTCCCTGGGAAGCATGGGTATTACGGGTAAATACCGCTTTAAACACATTATCGAGGCAAATATCTATAGGGTCGTCGGAATCGTCAAAGTACATTCTGGTTTAAATTACTCCTGTAAGTCTAATCTCTTTTATTATACCAAATTTTGAGTAATTTGCAAAACTCAGTCTTCTTCCAGATACCGTCTCGCAAGCGCGTCCTCAGGCTCCAGTTCCAGGACTGTTCTGAAAAAAGCATAAGCCTCCTCGCGCTTCCCTGCCTTCAATGCCAGCACTCCCAGGTTGGAAATAATTTTGATGTTTTCTGGTTCTTCGTACAGGGCCTGCTCCAGCTCTTTTCTCGCGCCTTTTAGGTCTCCAAGTTCCATAAGGCAAATGGCCATTTCGTTTTTAACGTCGCTGTTAGTTCCGCCCAGCTCCTCCGCTTTTCTAAGGGACTCAAGGGCATCGCCGTAACGCTTTATCTTTCGCAGTGTCCAGCCCAGGAGGAACCAGCCGTTCCAAACTATTGGATACTTTTCGATTAGAGCGCGAATTTTTTTTAAGGCATCTTCGTCTTTTCCCTTGTTGACGCAATCGTAGGCTTCCTGAAAACTGTTGTCATCAAAATTGCCCAAGTCCTTGATTATTTTTTCAGCCTGCTTTTTTTTGTCTTCGGGAATGTCAGATTTTTCCCCCTCCGCTATGTAAAGCGAAAAACAATCCCTGGCCCTTGCAAAGCTATTCCGGTGCAGAAAGAAAAAACCCGCGTTAAATAAAGTGTCAGGCAAAACTGGTTTCAGTGAGAGGGCTGTTTCGTAAGCTCTCAGGGCCTCGGCATTTTCCCTGTCCGCCTCTCGGCCATTTTTTTCCATAGCCGCCGCCCTGTCTTCCAGTATCAGGGCCTTGTTTAAGAGCACGCCCGGAGATCCGGGGAAGAGGCCCTCCAAAACGGCGTTGATCTCCAGGGCCATGTCAAATTCCCCATTTCTGGCTTTTATAATGGAAGCGCCGGTAAACTCGTGGTAAATTTCAGGCTTTACGGCTAAAACAAAACGCCGGTAATAATCAATCCATTCGTCAGGAACGCTCGTCGTTCCAAGAACGCTTGAAACCCCTTGAAGGATTATCGTTTCAGGGGAAGAGATGACCCTCAACATACCTGAAATGATCATCTCCCAGGACAGTGCTTCAGGATCAAGGGTTTTTTCTCCAGGCGCAAGTTCCACCGGAAGCAGAATCCCTGCCTCGGCTTTTAGGCTCTGGGAAAATTTACGCATATCATTATTTAGGGAAGAGGGGGCCGGGAGAAAAATAACCGTTACTTTTTCCATTTACAACGCGATTCCGTCTTTGACGCTAAGATGTAAGGTCAAGGTTTAAATCATCATCTCCCGGCTTTGCGGGGGGAGCCACTACCTTCATCCCGGTAGCCGACGCGTCAGCCGCCGCCTCATCAGGCGATGGCCAGTCGTTATTCTTGAGAGTGGGGGCTTTTTGCGCCGGTTTTGCTTCCGCCTTCGACGGGCTTGATTCAGGTTTTTGGCTGGCAGGTTCTTTTTCAGTGCCCCGCGTTTCCGGTCTGACTGCCGAAATAAAATCGTTTATCCGAATTTTATAGCCCATCGGAACGATGCTTTCATCAAAAAGAATAACCAGCGACACAAGCTCCTTCCGGCCTTCTACCGCTTCGCTGCGGGTGAATTTCCCTTTTATAAGGAAAACCTCTCTTGGATCGTCAAATTCCAGGCGCAGAATTGCATCCTTTTCCGCAAGGAATTTGGCTACCCCCATCATTATTAGTTTCGCCCCGGAAAATGAAATATCACGTAAGATGCAATGCCTTGGCACTCCCTGAATAATAATGGAACTTTCTTTTGTTATATTGAGTTTTCTTATGGAATCGGGTGTTATTATAATCCTTTCTTCTCTGCGTTTTTTCGAATTTACGTTGGCGTCAAGGATACGTCCCATTATTTCAATGAGATCATCCGGCGGTCTCTGGGTAAATTGAAGGCTTAAAAGGACTACTTCAGTGGAAGTTCCATAGGGAGTGTAGCCTGAGACTTTGGTATTTACAAAAAAGGTTACCGTGTTTCCGGATTCAGCGTTCTTAAAGCAAAACCTTAAACTGGCCATGCTGTTGGCCTTTTCCAGCTTCTGTAATAATCCCGTTTTTGTGTTGGCGACGACTTTTGCTCCGGTAAACGAAGTTGAATGGATAACGCAGGGCCAAAAATCCCCAACACTCTTAAGGTATACCTGATTTGCGACTAATCCTGTAACCTGGATTATTTCCTTACTGAAAATTACATCAATTGTCTTAAACAGCTCATAGTATGTGCTGATTTTTTGACTGGTTAACAACGCCATTATATTAATAATACGAGTCTTTGGAAGCCAAGTCAATTAAGAAAAGACTTATCTGCGTATCGCGTTGGACATCTCTACATTAAAAGACTTTAGCACGCAGGACTTTCCTTCGTCTAAAAGCCCTGTCTGGCCGATGCTTTCCAATATCCTTTTCTCAACCTCGTGGGAAACGATTATGTCGCATAGGGAGCGGGAATGAGAGCGCATGGCTTCCTCGGGGGTATCGCCGCGGTAAGAACGCATTTCAAGAGAATTAAATGTTGCCCCCCTCGCGCCGTTTTCCATTGCCATTAAACGGAAGGTTTCTGTATCTTCTTCGTCGCCTATGAAGAAAAGCCCCTTCATTACGCCGGTTTTGTCCTTGCCGCCTGGGGCAGCCGGCTTGCGGGATCCAATACGCCTCCAATCGCTGGAACCGCGAACCTCGTCCAGGGCGGCTATGACCTGTTCCATGGTCGCGGCGTGGGAACGCTTGCCTAACCTCACGCGCAGGTTCACAATCGGGGCGTAAACGGAAAATTTGTACAAAAAGCCCTGGCCGGGGATGTCAAGGCGCGCCCTTGGGATAAGGGTTTTTTCCACTAAATCCGCGTCGGAACGCGGGACAATAAACCAGATAATTTCTTTTTCCCTGGGGATCGTTATTCTTAAAAGCCCAAGCTTATCCCTTAAGCCCATTCCCTCGCCAAAAAAAACAACCGGTACGCAAACGCCCAGTTCAAGCACCGCCTCGGCAAGGGAAGCCGCCTGGCCTCTGGGGACTATGCAGCTTATCAGGGTATGCTCCTCGTGGGCGATTTTTTCCGTCTTTCCGCAGAGGCTTTCAAGCTTTTCCGTGTCAAAAGTGAGGGAAGAGCCGCGCTGATAAACGGCATGCTGGGCAAAAATGCAGCCGCGTCCGCCCATTCTAAGATCCGTCGCCTCCGCCATGCGCTGCATAATTCCATTTTCAAATTCCGTGGGGATATTAATACGGTATATCATGGCTCTGGCTTCCTCAAGCATTGATGTAGGGCGCAGTCCGAAAAGCCCATGCTGGTCGGCCAGGCACATTTGCTTGGCCCGCTGGATAAAAACCTCAGGAAGCGCCAGATCTTTCAGACATTGGTCCAAAGTCCCTGTGATATTGTTATCCGCGACGCAAAAGACGCTGGAAAAACTATTCCCCATAGCCGCTCCTGATCACCCGTTTCGATTTTGCCATGTCAATTATTCCCGAAACGAGAATCGCGATTATTGGGAAGACGCTGGCAGCCGCCACTATGCCGAAAGCGCCGTCGGAGCGCAGGGAATCGCGCCCCAAGCCAAGGCCGGCTGTGATAATGATGGGCACGGTGATGGGACCGGTCGCTATTCCGGCCACGTCCCAAGCAATTGAAGAAAAATCTTCCGGCGCAAAAACCGTCAATAGCAGGGCCAAACCGTAACAGGGCGTCAGTATCCATGAAAGGTGGATGCCGCCTGAGGGCAGCATATTGCTGAACAAAATCCTGGCAAAGCCGATGACCATGCCGCTCCCAACGCCTATAGCGGCCAGCATAATTAGTTTTTTGCGCTTAAAAGTACCGATAGTCATATCTTCAACGGTAACGGCGGTAACCGCCAGAGCGGGCTCCGCGAAAATGGCGAAAAAACCCAGAAAGAATACAACCGCCAGAATCGTAATATAGCCGGCCAAAATGTTGAAATTGATGGACATGGAGCTTCCGGATGGGACATGGGTATAGGAGGCGCCCGAAAGCCGCGAAGGGTCAAATATTTCAAGGGCCGGCCCTTTATCACCGGAAACCCAGATATAGGTCTCAGGCCCATTCTCTCCCGGAACTGTAACAAAAGACTTATCATCAACGCCTATAACTATTAATGATTCTCCGCTTAAAATCGTTTGCCTGTAGGCTCTTTCCAAAGAACTTCCAGCCTGGGAGCTAATAGCCGTTATTCCGCCGCCCATCCCAAGGTTCAGGGCGAACATTCCGAATATCGTGAACAACAGACCCACAATGGTTACGTCGGAATTGAGAATACGCTCCCTGGCAAATACCAGCAAAGAAATGATAAGCACCAGGGCAAGGGGAACAACTGCGACAAACGCGGATTTTAGGTGCTCCATGAGAAATTGCAGGTTAATTATGGAAGTTTCTTCCGTATCGTCCCGGGTGTAAATTGTTTCATTGGAAAAACATCTGGCAAATTCTTCCGGGGAAAGATCCCCTGAGGCAACGGCGTTGTTTGCTATCTTAACGAGTTCCTCAGTTGAACCGGCTACAAAGACGGCCTTGGCGCGCTGTTCCGGTTCGGCGGAAAAAAACGAAAACGCCTCCATGGACGGCATGGGGACTTTCGGGCCGATTGCCGCCGCAAGAAAAAGAACGCCCGCCACCGGCAGGGCCGAGGCGAGGGTTACCAGCCCCAGGCCGGAACTACCGGAGCTTTTCCCTCCGATTTTTACCACCCCCAAGCCCAATGCAAGTATAATTGGCACTGTAACCGCTCCGGTGGCCGCGCCTCCGGCGTCCCAGGCAAGATTTACCACCGGTCTTAAAATAGGGTCTTCATCAAATATCCAGCTTACAAAAAGAAGCAAAGGAATAATAATGAACACAGGCGGCTTAAAGCCCCAGCCGAACATAAAGCGGTATACTCCCAGCACCACCGAAAGCCCAACCCCGGCGGCTATTGCCGCCACAAGCCATGTAGTGCCCCTGTTCAGGAGCAAATACAAAAGAGGGGCGTTCCATGCCGGCATAACGCTTCCCTGCTGCCGAAGCACGGCAACCGCCGGTTCCGCCAGGGTGGCTGTTATCCCTACAATAATGGAGAAAACCGCGATTCCGGCTATTCCTGCTTTTGCAGGCAGATGCATCCCGCACTGCTCGCCCAGGGGCATAATTCCCAGAAAAAGCCCTTCAAGGAAGAATGACAGCCCCAGAATCGCAGCCGCGATGCAAATGGCTATTGAAACGGAGTTTTGCAGTGGAACGCCCAATATAAAATACTGGGTAATAATGACAAAGGCGCTTACGGAAAGTACGGACTTAAACTGAGGCTGAATCTTGGCATAGGCATAAGATTTAAGCATTGGAATATATTCCCGCGGGGAAAGCTTAACCCTTCCCTTCCGGCTTGGAAACAAAAAAACCTTTAGTTTTTCAAAAAAAGCCACTTCGTCTCCTTATCTGCCATGCTAAAGATATACATATAACTTCTTTGCGCTTACCCTGCAATTATGGTGTAGAGTATAGAGATAACCGGAGTTCACCGATACTAATGTATATTATACTATTGTACAGGATTATCCAATAATGATTCATCCCATTTTCAGTATAGAGATTGGCAATCTAATACTTGGATCGGTATTAATACTCGGCGGGCTGGGACTGTTTGCCGCTGTCCGCGGAATCATTACAGTGGTTAAAGAAAGCGCCTCAATCCGGCTTGACGCGGCCGCTCTTGTTACAGGAGATCTTATGCCTTCGGAAAAGAAAAAACGAGTATCCCGTATTAACAAGCGGGTAAGCGGGCTTGGGCTGAAACTCGCTTTCTTTACAATAGCTCTCGTCCTGGTTGTGGATTTGATGGCTTCGGTTCCGCTTTACATTATAATGACAAGAAGCCAAAGGCAGACTCTACTAAAAGGCTTATGGGATCGAGCCACTGTGCTTTTGGATAGTTTGGCCGCCAACGCAAGAGTTTTTCTTTCCCAGGGTAAAATTGATGATGTGGGCTTTCTTCCGGCTCAAATGGCCTCTATTCCGGAGGCCTTGTATGTAACAATAACCGGCTATAATCCTGAAACGCTTGTTTTTGGAGACCAGGTCTGGGCTACAAATGATCCGAATATTCTGCAAAAAATAGACACCCAGACGCTTCGCCCAGGTTTCTCCCGTCTTACCGACGCTGTCAGTCCGCATCTAAGCCCTCTTGCCCATGAGCTGAATTCGCAGGCGCGTGAAAGAGTAGGGGGAACCCCGAAAAATATTATTAACCTCAGGCAGGAAGCTTCAATTCTGGCCGGGAGCGCCGGTGCTGGCAATAACAGTGATGTGTTCCTCCGGCTTGAAGAAATTCAAACCACACTTCAGATACTTGACAACAGAATATCTGAAACTCTTAACAGAATAATGTCGGGCATAAAATCTGAACCGGAATACTCATTGGAAGATTTTGGAATAACCCCAAATCGCAGATTCCTTTTTTATAAGCCTATTATGTACAGCTATGGTTCTGAAGATGAATTCTTTTGGGGCGTTGTCCGCATTGAAGTCTCAATGAATCTCATTTTAAATGAAATAGACGCCCAGCAGAGATCCCTTATGGGTGTGAATCTGCTGGTTGCTCTGGCCGCGCAAACCATAGGCGCAATAGGCGCGTTTATACTTTCAACGATAATAATCCGGCCTGTAAGGCAGTTGGTAAAGCACGTGGAAATAATACGCGATACCGAGGACAAAACCAGGCTCAACGGCGTTGATATTAAACTAAAGGCCCATGATGAACTTGCCCGTCTGGGAGAAACCATCAATGAAATGACACACGGCCTTGTTGACGCCGCGATGGCGGCTTCGGATTTGTCCATAGGAAAGGAAATTCAGAAAAAGTTTCTGCCCCTTGAACTTGACAATAAGGGCAATAAACTCAGTTCCGGGTTTGAAGAAACCACTTACTTAAACATCTTCGGCTACTATGAGGGAGCAAAAGGCGTGTCAGGCGATTACTTCGACTACCAGGATCTGGACGGCCGCTACTATGCCATAATAAAATGCGATGTAGCGGGCAAGGGAATACCGGCTGCTTTTATTATGATCCAGGTGGCTACAATGTTTTTGAATTACTGTAAACAGTGGAAAGCTACAGACAAAGGTATGCACATAGAGGAAATAGTTTACCAAATAAACGAATTCATAGAAAATCTCTCTTTCAAGGGCAGGTTTGCCGCTTTTACCTTCTGTTTGTACGATTCATTAACCGGAAACGCCAGGTTCTGCAACGCGGGCGATAACATTATTCATTTATATGACGCTTCCGAAAAAAGAGTCAAAAACCTTTTCCTTCCGGAAACTCCGGCCGCCGGAGTACTGCCTAACCCGGAGGTGGAATCCAAGGGGGGCTATTCAGTACAGACAATAAAGCTGGACCGTGGGGATATACTCCTTTTATATACCGACGGTATTGAGGAATCCATTAGAAAGTTCAGGAACGCGGAATTTAAGGAAATAATATGCGCTAACGGGCCGGACGATGCTATTCATGAAAACCATGTCGCAGGTCAGGCGGTAGAAGAGCTGGGGTTTAGCCGTGTTCAGGATATTGTCAATTCCGTTATGAATCAACGCACTTATACCCTTCATAAATGGCATAACGGGGAAGGTGAAGATAAGGATTTGCAGTTTGACTTTAGCTCTTCCAACGGCGATGTCGAAGAAGTAATAATGGCTTTAATTTCGGTAGAAAAGATGTTCAGATGCTATTATAATCCTAACGCCGCGGCAGGAAGCCGTGTATTGGTAGACAAGATCGTCGACTCCTTTTTAAAGAAATACTTTCTCCAATACAGGGATTATTGTTCGTTTACTGAAGAAAGTGTCGGCAATCCCGGGTATATGTACTATTTGAACATAATGGAGGACGAGCAAAGCGACGATCTAACCATTTTGGGACTAAAAAGGAAATAATGCTTTGCAAATAATCCAAATTTTGTGAATAATTAAATTAATTTAAGTATGGAGGAAAAGAAGATGGCTTTTGTTGACAGAATGAAGGAATTATTTGATCAGGGTGTGGCGGTTTCCAAGGATATCGCCATTAAAGCCGGCGCTAAAGCCCAAGATCTTGGGGAACGCGGCGTATTGATGCTGGAAATCAGGCAGCTTGAAGGCCAGGCCCAAAAGCTCATAGGGCGGCTCGGAACCGAAGCGTACCAGGCCTTTACCGAAAGAGGCGAACAAACCCTCTCGGCGGAAAATGATACGGTAAAGTCTATTCTTACCGAAATTGCCGCGGCCCGCCAATCCATTGAAAAGAAAGAAGCGGAACTTAAGAGCAGAAAGAAACAGTAAGTTAGTTTGTCCCGTCGGGAACCGATATTTGTTTGAGCACCCTGGCCGCTATGGGAATGACGATGCAAAGACCGATCATATCCGCAACTGTGGTGGCAAGCTGAATGCCCAAAAGGCCCAATAAGGGACTCAAGATAAATATACTGGGTATAAGAAAAAGTCCCTGTCTGGCAACAGCTATGATACTTGCCTCTAAAGCTTTACCCATGGTTTGGGTCATCATATTGCACATAACCACGATTGCCATAAATGGGAGGCTTATGCAGTTGAGCCTGAGTCCGCGCGCTCCTATGGCTATTACTTCAAGGTCGTTTTTGCGGAAAAGGGCGATAATCTGAGGGGCAAATACCGCCATAGCTATGGCTATTATCAAAAGGCCGATAAAGCAAAAACGGACGCAGAACAGGAACCCTCTTTTAACCCTGCTGTAAATTTTTGCACCGTAATTGAAGCCGCAAATCGGCTGGAAGCCCTGGCCGAAACCCAGAATCACTGAAAAGGCAAACATACAAAGCCGGTTGACGATGGAAATAGCCGCGATTGCCGCGTCTCCGTAGGCTCCGGCAAAGTGGTTTATGACGATAGTGGCGGCGCTGCTAAGCCCCTGGCGCAGAAGGGCAGGGACACCGCCCTTGAACATTTCTTTATACCGCTTTGCCGAAGGCGAAAAATGCGAGAATTTTATCGGGATATTGCCTTTACGCGTGCAGCCGTAGAAAAACAGCAGAAAAAAGCTCACTATCTGGCTGAACATGGTCGCGACGGCCGCTCCTTTTACGCCCATGTGAAAAGCAAAGATAAAAAGCGGATCCAGAAAAATGTTCAGAATCGCTCCTGAGAGCATTCCCACCATGGCAATGGCCGCGCTGCCCTGGAACCTAAGCTGCTGGTTAAGCACTGTGGCCGCCACCATCCACGGGGAGGCTATAAGAATATAGATGATGTAATCCCTCGCGTGCGGTTTTATTGTTTCCGTTGCCCCCAGGCCGTTGATAAGAGGACCGAGGATCGCTAGTCCTGTTGCCGCGAGAAAGGCCATAAAGATAAAACCGCTTACAAGACCCGTGGCGGCCATGCGGGAGGCGCTCTCGCTATCCTGGGCGCCAAGCGTCCGCGCCATGTAATTACCCGATCCCTGGCCGAAAAAGAACCCCATGGCTTGAATAATAGCCATCAGGGGAAAAGCTATGCCAACGGCGGCAACCTGGCTTGTTCCCAACGAACTGACAAAATAAGTGTCCGCCATATTGTAAAGCGAGGATATTATCATAATGGCGATGCTTGGAAGGGCCAGGCGGAATACGAGTTTTTCAACGGAACCGGTGGTCATTCTGATAAATTTTTCACTATTCGGGGAAGAAACCGTCATTGGCATGATTTCAATGTATCACACAGGAAAATAAATAAGAAGATAACAATTTAAAAGAAAAAATAAAAAATTAATTAAAAATCTGCAAAACCTCTTGACATTATTAATTGTTCAGTAGTAATCTCGTAAAACGCGCCTCCCGGTTGCCCAAAAAGGGCCGGGGGATTTTTGTCCAATATGGCGTGGCAGGACTAGAAGTCTAAGGGACTTCAGTCCAAAAGACTTTAGTATAAGGGACTTCAGTCCCAATGTTCTTTGGTAATATAGGGAAGGAGAGCAGCCGAACTGCCCGCAGACAGGCGGGCAGTTTAAAAAGAGAAAGCGCGAGCGCTTTTTCTTTAGCGTATTATGGGCCTAAAGTATTAATCACTCAGTCTTCGGACTGAATGAACAATATCATGGAGAGTTTGATCCTGGCTCAGAACGAACGCTGGCGGCGCGTCTTAAGCATGCAAGTCGAGCGGCAAGGTGCAGCAATGCGCCCTAGAGCGGCGGACTGGTGAGTAACGCGTGGGTGACCTACCTTGAGGATGGGGATAGTCGCTAGAAATAGCGGGTAATACCGAA
>JGI20170J14366_1001155_pt1 | contig 11511 bp, 8 predicted proteins | sample TergutNc150P3_FD_14366 | JGI IMG/M metagenome (IMG submission 14366) | reverse complement strand
GGTCAATCTGTATTATGTTGCCGTCCATGTCATAGTTCAGCCGCTGCTGATACATGTATATGCGCTGCAATATGCCGCCTTCGATCAAGTGGTTTTGGTCGACGGGGACGCCCGTCACCAAGCCTCTCAGGAAGATGTTGCCTATGATCAGTCCGGCTATCCAGAACAGCAGGGCGGCGCACACTCCTTTTATCACGGCTATCGCTATCATCTTCGCGTCTTGATAATTCTCAAAGTCGTAGCTGAGCAGAAACATCACCATGAAAGCGCAGGAGCCTAAGAAAAAGGCCGTGCGCTTAGTCCACATAATCATCGCCGCGGCTTTGTCCGACAGTTCCTCGTCATCATCTTCCTCTTCTTCCTCATCATCGTCATAATAATAGTCGTCTTCGTCCGTCATGACGCGCCTCCAAAGAATTTGCTGAAGAATCCGCCGCGCGCCGCCGACTGCGACCGGTGGCCGCCGAGACGTTTGGCGAGGGCGGACACCGTCCGGTAAAAGTTGACGCCGTCGCCGCCGGCAAGGTGCAGCTGCTTGCGGCCGAGGCGCATAACTTCGCGCTCATTAATTAATATAGCATATAACCTTATCGGTTTTTTTAAAAATTTTTCAACCATCATCCTCAGCCTCTCGAAAGCCTCGCGCCCCTCCCCCTCGTTGGCCGCCATATTGACCGCCACCGCCACGTTCGTGTTGCCCTTTTCGTAGAGCACCTTAACCATAGCGTAGGCGTCGGCCATCGACGACGGATCCGGGGTCATGACCAGCAGAACCAGGTCGGCGTGGCGGGCGAAACCCGTGACCGTGTTGCCTATCCCGGCTCCGGTGTCCATTATCAGGAAGTCGTAATCCTCCTCAAGCCCCGCGAAATCGGCCCGCAGACGCTCGAAGCGGCCCATGTCTATGTTCGACAGCTGCTCGAAACCCGACGCGCCGGGGGCCAAAAACATGTTCGGCGCGACCTCCATCACTATGTCGCTTATCGCGCAAGCTCCGGTTACGACGTGCCCGATGTTGAACTTCGGCGCGATGCCGAGCAGTATCTGGATGTTGGCCAAACCGAGGTCAACGTCCATAAGCAGCACCCGCTTGTCTAACTTGGCGAGGCTCGCCCCGAGCACGAGCGAGAGCGTGGTCTTCCCCACCCCGCCCTTGCCGCTCGTCACGGCGATGCTCTTGCAGCGGCCCCGCCGCTCCGGGGGCGCCGGCGCGGACGGCCCCGCCGCGTCCCTCGCGCGAGCCATCTCCCGCAACTTCTCCGCTTGGTCGCTCACCTGACACGCCCCTCCATAAGCCTCTTGACGAACTTGCCCGCCTGCGCGAGCTCTATGTCGTCCGGCACGCTCTGACCCACCGTGAAGTACGACACCGGTATCCCCAAGTCGCTCACGACGTTGAAGATGTTCCCGAGCCGCGTCGTCTCGTCCAACTTAGTAAATAACAGCCGGTTCACCTTGATATTGCGGTAACGGTGCACCATGTCGAGCAAATCGGAGTCTTTGGTCGTGGCGCTCAAAACAAGGTGCGTCTCGTCCGGACGCAGCACGTCCATCAGCAGCCTGAGCTCCTCCATGTGCTCCTTGTTCCGCTGGCTCCTCCCGGCGTTGTCTACGAAGATAACGTCGCTGTCGCCGCACGCTTCAAGCGCGGCCTGCATATCGTCCGGCGAAAAAACAATCTGCAAACCCACGTTCACTATGTCCGCGAAGGTCTTTATCTGCTCTATGGCGGCTATCCTGTACGTGTCGGCGGTGATGATCGACACCCTCTTGCTCTTGTTCATGCAGCAGTAGGCGGCGAGCTTCGCCAGCGTGGTGGTCTTGCCCGACCCCGTGGGCCCCACGAACGCCACGACCACGGGAGCGTCCTTCTTCAGCTTGAGCGGGCCGGAGACGGGGAACTGCTCGCTCAGCGCGTCGAAGAGCTTATCCTCCAGCTCCGCGTCCGTTATCTGCAAACCGCCGCGTATCGAGTTGACTAACTTCCTCGCTATCTCCGGCTTGACCTCGGCGTCGGTCAGCCTCTTGACGAAGGCGTCCCACTCCATGTCGCCCGCCGTGGTGACTCCGGCGTCGTCCCTCGACGCGCTCAAGATGCGCGGCGACGCGGAGGTCAGCACGTTCTTGACGAGGTCTTTGAGCTCGTGCACGTCGGCTTTGAGCTCGGCGATCTCGTCGGGAGTGCGTTTGGCCGAGAACCGGCTCTGCGGCGCGGCGGGCTGGGCGCTCTGACCCGGCGAAGCGGCGAACGGCTGTTCGGAAGGCCGAGGCGTGAGACGCGGCGGGAAGTACGGCCGCACGTTCGGCGGCAGCGGCCCGGGCGCCTCCTCCGGCGGCATAGACTGCGGCTGCTCGGCCGCGAGCGTCGGCTGCGGGCGCGGAGGCCCGTAAAGCCCGGGGCCGCCCGACTTGGCGGCGTCTAAACGTATCGGGCCGAAATCCGACAACGGCGGCTTCTTCCCCGCCCCGAACGGCTCGTCGTCCACACCGGCCGTGACCTCGATCTCCTCGGAACCGCCGAACAACCCCTTCGGCACCTTGTTGTGCGAGAGGATCATAGCCTCATCGCCAAGCTCCGCCTTGATCTGCACAAGGGCCTCTTTCATGCTCTTGGCTCTGAATTTTTTTATATGCATCAATCCCGGCCTTTTATTTTATTTAATGATTTTTTATCCTATAATCTGTTTTTAAGCCGTTTCGCTAACACATTGAAAAATAAGATAGTTACAACTTCTTATAGCGGCGGTTTGGAGACAAACCGGAGACACACGCCATAACATAAGGTGAAACGGACAAGTAAAATACGACGCCAAAGAGCATCAAAAGATACGGGCGTCCACTTCTCAAAACCGGGAAGCGGTCGTCCGCTTAACTTCACCGCGCTCATCACGTACCCGTCGATTATAAACCGAATCAACTAGTAGGTTCAAGTTTTGCCCTATCCGCCACCATAAATACCCGCTACGCCCCTTACTTTATACCATAATATATATCGTGCGCTCTCAAAAAAGGTCTTTTTTGCGGGATGCTATGGTTCGAGGGGGGCCGGCTCGACGGCGATCCTCGCGATTAGCTATGTGGCACCCTGTAACCAAACCATGTAATCATGATAACCCGGCCTATCCAACCGCTACCTCCCGACTGCCGTCCCACCGACCGTGGACATCCGGTATTCGGACGTTTTTTTTGGCGTTTGGGGCTACCATAATGTATATTTATATATATACCATTGATTTTAGCCTAAAAAGAGGCGTTTTATGGCTGATTGCATATTAATTTCGTTTGATTACGCGGTGAAGTACCCACTGCGCGGACAAGAAGACTATGTGATTCTCAGCGGCTTCCTTACCGAACTCATGGGTAGGAAGATCGATGCTATCGGTCTTCTCCCCGACGAAATCAACAAATCCGGTCCCAACGAAAAGACTAACCGCATTGACCTGAAAGCACAGGTAGGTGGCAGAGAAATCGTCGTATTTGAAATACAGTTTCATCTTTTCAGGTATCGGATAAGGCATCCGGCGGGATTCAGCCGAAAATCGAGGACGTTTTCGGACAAAAACGGAGCGTCAATGAGTGGTTACAGTGTTAAGTATATAATTCCCAAAATTTATGCCGAATCAGTGTATTGTGGTTAAAAGGAGATATGGTTATGGCTGTCCAGAATCATCAAGCCTCGGCTCAAATGCGCGGTTACTTATATCAAATGCGTTATGCGCTTGACTTGTTATTATCTGATCCAAACGAACAATTGAGTATTTGTATAGAAAGATTTGATGATGTTGCTTTAAGTAATGATGGCGAAAGACCCTCCACGCTCATCGAAACCAAACACCATTCCGGTAAACATGGGGATTTGTCTGATAAAAGCGTTGACTTATGGCGAACGATAAAAGTATGGATCGATTACGTCACAACTCATGGGTTAGAAGACATCAAGTTTGTCATAGTAACCACAGCGTCTGTACCAGAAAATTCGGCAGCATCATACCTGCGTATTGGCAACAAGAAAAGTGTTACCCGTGCTTTTGATTTATTAAAACAAGCATCGGAGCAATCTAAGAGTAAGACAAACGCAGATTATTATACTTCTTTTAGTAAAATGCCGACTGAAACAATGCATAAAATTCTTGACCGCGCTACAGTTGTGGATAACAACAAAGATATCTTAAATGTAGTTGAGCATATTAGGCAACAGATTCGTTATTCAACAAAACCGAAATTTGAAGATAAAGTTCTTGAACACATTGAGGGTTGGTGGTTTGAAAAAACAATAGAAGCCTTATCTTCTGTTGACCCAGTGTTTATTTCACAGAGGGATGTACGCTCAAAGATATGTGATATTGCGGCAAAATATTTATCTGATAATTTACCGATAGACATTGACTTTTCCGAAGATATTGATATTAAAAGTTTTCCTCGAAACAAACAAATATTTTGTGAGCAGCTACGCTTGATTGCTGTCAAAGAGAAGAGATTAGAAGTAGCAATTCGTGATTACTATTTGGCATTTACGCAAAGGAACAAGTGGATACAAGATGAATTGCTTTACATTGATGAATTAGAGAAGTATGAATATCGACTGATTGATGAATGGGAACACCTATTTGCCCAAATGGGCGATGATTTAAATGCCAATAGCGATGAGGTAAAAAAACAAGAGGCGGGTCGTAATTTGTATAGTCAGATTGAGCACCATAAAGACATTAGGATTAGGCCATTATGTTCAGACGCATTCGTAATGCGTGGTAGTTACCATATATTGGCAAACAATCTCCGAGTTGGTTGGCACCCAGATTTTGCTCAACGACTTTTAACGGTTATTGAGGGCGGAGAGTGACTATGAAAAAATGGATAGATCGCCCTACTGAGGTTGCGCATTTACTTAATCCCGCATTTTGCGGCAGATTGCTTTATGGCACAATTCGGGTGTATAACAATGAATCGCAATGCGGTTTTCCGTTCCCGTTGGTTTATTTGGTATTGCCGTTGCTCCTCCATAAAACGACACGACGTAGCATACGCAGTCGGACACGATTTATAAATTGGAAGCAACAAAACGAACATTTACTTGTTCACTTCGCGGAACGCACTAAACAATTGGTTCAGATTACAAACGAGGCGATGGAATTGCTTTTGCAAACGGGATATGTTTCCGTGAATGAATCAGGAGAATTAGTCGTAATGTTCACAAAACAAGCACTACATAAAACAAAATTTAGTAATGATGAAGTAAAGGAATGTATCAATAAAAGTGAGCATATTGCTAAGTGGTTTGTGCGAGCTGGCAGGGTAGAAACAATCTATATCACGTTGGGGGTTAGACCATGATGCAGATTAAAGAATTAGTCATCTACGGCTTGAACGGTAAAGTAAGGCGGTTGCCGTTCAGAATTGGAGAAGTGAATATAATCACTGGCACGTCGGAGACAGGGAAATCGGTAGTTGGAACAATTATTGAATATTGTTTAGGTGGTGAACAGTGTAATATTGCTGATGGTGTTGTCCGCAGTAATGTTGATTGGTATGGTTTGCTGTTACAATTCAAAACAGAACAACTATTTGTGGCGCGCAAAAATCCTCTTGCTGGTCAGCATACTTCTACCTTTTGCTATGTAGAAAGAGGAATGCAGATAGCAGTTCCTGAAACATGTAAGTTTAATCCCAACCTCAACCATAACGAGTTGGAGGAGCTGTTATCTATAAAGGTCGGCATTTCGGAGAATCTTCATGTTACACAGGATGGTCAAAGTCGTAATTCCCTTATCGCAAATATCCGACATACGTTGTTTTATTGTTTCCAAAGCCAATACGAAATTGCATCACCCGAAATTCTGTTTCATCGGCAACAAGAACAATTTATTCCTAATGCCATCAAAGATACATTACCGTACTTCTTGGGAATCGTTAGTGATAACAATTTAGCGTTGGAGCAAGAACGTGCGAGGCTAAAGCGTCAGATTGTGATAGAGAAAAGGCGCTTGGAAGAGACCATTGCATTGCGTGGCGGTGGCTTGGATAGAGCCATTTCGCTCATTTCTGAATCAAAGGAAGTTGGGTTATTACCTAATGATGTTGTTGTTGATTACGATGACTACGATGCCATAAAAAAAGTGTTATCGAGTGTTGATGAATGGAAACCTGACATTGTTTCCATAATTGGTATTGATAGATTATCAGCATTACAATCAGAACTTGCTGAATGTGAAAATGAACTAGAGGCACTAAATCTTGATATTAAAAGCGCACGAGACTATAACGGAGAACGTAGCGGATATGAATATGCCGTAAGACATCAAACGACACGTTTGCAATCAATCGGACTTTTTGAACAATTGGATTTCTTACCCAATCACTGCCCGTTTTGTTCAAGTGATATGGGTGAGAACCCATTGCAATATGTTGTTGCCATTAAGACCGCCATTAATAACCTGAACAAAGAAATTGAAAATATTGATAAAGAACGTCCGAAAATCCGCGAATATATCAACGGATTAGAAAATAAACGCCAAAATTTGCGCGAAAAAAGTCGATTATTACAGTCGGAGATAGATGGTATCTATGAGCATAATCGAAGTGCTAACATATATCGTGACTTGATGGCTCGCCGCGCTAAGGTTGCCGGACGGATAAGCTTGTGGCTCGATAGCATGAATTTAGCTGATAACTATGATGGGAAACAGTCTACAATTACTAGTTTTGAAACTCGTTTGAAAGAAATCGAAACACTCCTCAGTCAAGATGAGCTAGAGGATAGAAAAGTTTCCGCGATCAATAGGATTTCAATGGATATGAACATTTGGGCTAAGGAGCTTGAACTAGAACACTGTGACAACCCATACCGTCTTGATATGAATAAAGTGACCGTTATGGTAGATAAAGAACGTCCAATACCGCTTAAACAGCTAGGGAGCGGGGCAAATTGGGTTGGCGTACACCTTATAACCTATTTTGCACTACATAAATTCTTTATAGAAGCAGATCGACCTATTCCAAGATTTTTATTTATTGACCAACCATCACAAGTGTATTTTCCATCCGATTGTGAAGACAAAAGGCAAGACTGGGATTGGAATAAGGTTAAAGCATTGTACAAATTCATCTTGGCTAGAGTTAGTGAACTTAATCAACAATTACAGCTTATAATAGTTGACCACGCAAATTTAACAGATGAATCTTTTTTTCGCGATACCGTTGTTGAGGATTGGGTACAAAACGAAAAATGCTTGATCCCACCTGACTGGTATCAAAAAATGGGAGATACAGATGAAACTTAGTTTTCAAATCCACAAATTATGGGTTGCTAAAACTTTTTTTAAAAAATAGCATGATAGAGATGTTTTTTTTATTATATTTTATAGGATCACCCACAATTACAGGAAATGGATAGTTTATCGTTGCAGTTTTGGAAAAAGTGGCATTGTAGAGATGCTTTTTTGACAACGGTTTTAAATGAGATGCTGTTTATGAGTCAAACAGCGTTGAAATATTTTTGAGTAGATTTATTGTTAATAAAAGAATCTTTTCACAAAGGATACGCGATAATGCTTGAAATGCTTTTTGATGAATATAAATATTTTGGCTATCAGTTTCCTGAACCACAATACTTGGGGGCGAAGCATTCTCATCTATCGTGGATAAGCCGATTTATCCCTAAAAGTACGAGTGTCGTTCTAGATGCATTTGCAGGCTCTCAATCGGTTAGTTTTTTATTTAAACAATTAGGATATAGAACAATAACAAATGATTTTCTGAATTTCAACAATCAAATAGGAAAAGCTCTTATTGAAAATAAATCGCAAAAGTTGAATGCTGACGATTTAACAATTTTATTTCAGGAATCGCAACGTAAAAGCGATTTTACACTCATGGAAAACACATTTACCGATGTGTTTTTTGAAAAACAAGAGGCATTTTTTATTGATAATTTTAGAGCAAACATTTCCTTGTTGCAGAATCCGTACAAACAAGCGTTAGCTTTTGCGGTTATAAATCGAAGTTTAACGCGGAAAATTACAATGGGACATTTCGGGCACACACAGGCATTGGTTTATGCTACCGATCCAGAAAGGATAAAACGAAATCGTAGTTTAGTTCGCCCGATTAAAGATTTATTTTCAGAGCTTTTACCAAAGTATAATGATGCCGTATTCGATAATAGACAAGACAACCAAAGTTTTAACGAAAACATCATTGATTTATTGCCGAGGCTGTCAGGTATTGATTTGGTGTATTTCGATCCACCTTATTGCAACAGTCACGCCGATTACCAAGGTTTTTACCATTTACTAGAAACATATACAGAATATTGGAGAAACAAAAAATTCATTAATGGGATAAGGCGTTATGAACCTCAACGGTACAGCGGTTTTGATAAAAAGAGCGAAATAATTATCTCTTTTGAAAAACTGTTTAGGTTATCAGACGAGATTCCGCATTGGCTGATAAGTTACAATAATCGCAGTTATCCAGATATTCATACATTTGAAAAAATGATTTCAAGATATCGTGATGTAAGAATTGAACACAAAACCTACCAAAACGGCAGAGGTGGAAAAGGTAGCGTAGCAGGTAGTAAAGAAGTTTTATTTGTTTGTACACCAAAGAAAAAGCATATTGTATCAACAAACTACAAGAAGGAACTAGAATATGAAAGGCTTTAAATATTGGGATAATCTTCATAGAAATGAACGGTTGGAAGAGTTTAATGCTGACCGGACGGGCTTGTTGTGGCTAAAACTCAAATCCATTATCAGGGTAGAATTGATAAAAGGATTTTTGGACATTATAGATTTCAAAATTGACACAAATAAACAGAGTGAAAAATTTCATGTGTTATTTGATTTGCTCGTGCAAAATATTGATAAGTCGCACAAACAATTAGATGATTACATTAAAATAATTAGTAATCAACAAATAGCAAGAGTTGATATTCAACAATTAGTTTCGGAACTTTATAAACTGAAAAATTTTGAATGGGGTGGGGATTATCAAAATTCTTTGGATAAATATTTGGTCAGTAGATATATAAAAGTACAAAATCCATCACTTGATTATTTGATGTCGAAATTTGAAACGGAGATTAATCCTGCCGTACAAGGTTATGTGCTGAATAGTTGGTATAATTATTGGAGTAGCATACTGATTGAAAATATTTTTAAATCACATCCTACCGTCTTACCTACGGTGGGACAAATCAAAAGTGTTGATTTCTTTATAAACGACATTCCTTTTGATTTGAAAGTTACGTACTTACCAGCTGAATATATCAAAGAAATGCGGAAAGAGAAAGGTTACCCAATCGAACTTACATTTTTGAAACAGAAAGCGAAAGAGGCACGCATCGGTTATGACAAAAACGCAAAACCAGCGGACATTTTTTATGAAATAACTGAAAAAATGAGAGATCGAAATGATGATCTGTGTAATGAAACGTTACGAATTCTAAAATCTGAAAAAATTACAATACTAGAAGAAACACAGAAAAATCCCAAACGATTGGCAACGTGGCTGTATGAAAACCAAGGAGAGATGCGTTTCGGTTCTGAAAATCGCATATTTCTTGTACTCGTTGATACTGATGATTTTAATAACTCGTGGAAACTAAAACGAAACATTGACTTGTTGAGGCCAACAATTGTTGCCTATCTTGATAATTTTAAAAATAAAAAAATAGGTGATTTGCAGATAAAATTTGAGTTCAAAGGCAAACCACACGAATTTTCGGCGTTGACCGATGTGATTTTTGTTGTAAAATAAGGTATAGTTCATAATCAGTAACCAGTTTAACAGCACAAACGACCGCCTTGCCGCCATACACGTACCGATCCGCAGAGTCGTCCGACGGTCCAGCCAACCTACTTTGGTGGCCCATTATCAAGGAACGTCGTAATCAGTACCTGACGGGGGTCTGTAGCACTCCCGGAGGTTCCGCAGAACCGTCTATAGGCAAAAATGTTGGTTAAATTGCGGTTTAACCAACAAAAATCGGACGTTAGCCGGTGATTTACACAAAAATTGGGACAGTCTCATAATCTGTTTTGATAATCCTACCCGTCCGTACTGATCATCCCCATCGACCTGATCTCTATTCCCGGCACTATCTCGTTGTACGACAGCACCGCCAATTCCGGGAAATTCGCTTCCGTCAGACGCTTCAGCTGCGGGCGGACTGTGGGCGAGCATATCAGTATCGGGTACTCGCCGGCTTGTTTTGTCGCCTCTATCTGAACGCCCGCCGCTTCTAATATACGATTCGCGTCGGCGGGGGAGAGCGAAAAACGGAATACGCCCTCGCTCTCCTGTATCGCNCCCTCCAGCTTCGCCTCTAAGTTCGGATCCAGCGTTATCACCGGGATCACGCCGTCGTCGTTCTTGTAGGTCTCGCATATCTGCGGCGCCAAGACGTTTCTCACGTACTCGGTCTGCACGTCGGCATTCTTGCTTCGCGCCGCAACGCCGGCAAGCGTCTCCAATATCAGCAGCAGATCCCTTATCGAAATGCGCTCCCTCAGCAGATTCTGCAACACCCTGTGCACGTCGCCCACGCCCATCAGACTCGGAATCAGCTCGCCTATGACCACGCCGCCCTGCTCCTTCAGGTTGTCTATGAGCGACTGGACGTTCTGGCGCGTGAGTATCTCGTGGGCGTGCTTCTTTATCGTCTCCGTGAGGTGCGTGGCGATCACCGCCGGCAGCTCCACCACCGTGTAGCCGGCCACCTCGGCGTCGCTCTTCTGGCTCTCGGTTATCCAGATGGCGGGGAGGTTGAACGCGGGCTCCACCGTGGGCACGCCGCGTATTTTGCGCACCGCCGTGCCGGGATCCATGGCGAGGTACGCGCCGCTCATCAGCTCGCCCTTGCCCACCACCACGGTGCGTATCTTTATCTTGTACTCGTTGGGCGTGAGCTGTATGTTGTCCCTTATGCGTATGGGGGGGATGATTATGCCGAGCTCCGAGGCGAGCTGTTTGCGGATCATGGTTATCCGGTCGAGCAGGTCGCCGCCCTGTTTGACGTCCACTATGGGGATGAGGCCGTATCCGATTTCGAGCTCCATGGGGTCTACGTGGAGGTAGTCTTCGATCCGCTCCTCCGGTTTTTCCGCCTTTTCGCCGCCCGGCTGCTTCGCGGAGTCTTCCTTTGCCGCCGCCTCCGCCCTCTTTCTCTCCTGCATCCTGAAGTACGCCGCCGCGAAACAAACCCCGCCCAGCGTTACGAACGGTATTTTGGGAAACCCGGGAATAACCGCGAAGAAGAACATGAGCGATCCGGCGAGCCACAGAACCTTGTGGTTCGAGAGCAGCTGCCCGGTGATCTCGGCGCCGAGGTTGTCCTCGGAGGCCGCGCGGCTGGCGATCATGCCCGACCCGACGGATATCATGAGCGCCGGCAGCTGAGAAACGAGGCCGTCGCCGATGGTCAGCTGGGTGTAGGTGGTCAGCGCCGTGCCCCAATCCATCCCCATCTGCGCCACGCCTATTATGAACCCGCCGATCACGTTTATCGCC
>JGI20170J14366_1001152_pt1 | contig 11524 bp, 9 predicted proteins | sample TergutNc150P3_FD_14366 | JGI IMG/M metagenome (IMG submission 14366) | reverse complement strand
TAATAGTATTGACGTAAGTACGACTGTTACAGCAGATACGTTGACTGTAAGCTGAAAACTGATAAACCGTTTGAAGTTCTCATAAATTCCGCGCCCCCAGCGGACGGCGTTGACAATTGTTGAAAACGAATCGTCCAGAAGAACGATATCGCCCGCTTCTTTGGAAACCTCGGTGCCGCAAATGCCCATGGCAATGCCGACGTCTGCGTTTTTAAGCGCAGGCGCGTCGTTAATGCCGTCTCCCGTTACCGCGACGACATTTCCCATTGCCTTTAGAAGATTGACAACCCGCATTTTAACGGACGGCGTACTGCGCGCGATTACCCTGATTTTTAAAAGCTGCCGCGACAGTTCTTCATCGGAGAGGGTTTCAATTTCACGCGATTCAAGGGCAATGTGATCGTTATCCAAAACGCCTAGTTCATTCGCGATTGCCTTGGCGGTAACAATGTTATCGCCTGTCAGAATCTTTATGTCAACTCCGGCGAGGCGGCAATTGTTTACCGCGTCAAAAACGTCGGCGCGCAGCGGATCGGAAATCGCGCAAAAGCCGTCAAATGCAAAACCGCTTTGAAAGGATTCTTCCTCAAAAGAAGGACATTCGCCGGATTCCCTGTGCGCAAAGGCAATGATACGGCAGGCTTTTTCCTGCCAAAGCGTGATCTGTTTTTCAATTCCGGCCTGTTTTGTTTCATCCATGCCGCATAACAGAAATATTTTCTCGGGGCTTCCTTTGGTATAGGCGGTAAACGCGCCGTTTTCCCTGACAATGGTTGTCATGTTTTTCTTTTCCGATGAAAAGGGAAAGGCATGAACAATGTCAGCTTTTTTGCGGTGTTCATGGTAATTCCAGCCGGATTTTCCGGCTGCCGCAAGAAGCGCGCACTCTGTCGGGTTGCCGATAAAAACGCCGTTTTTGCCAATTTCGGCGGTGCTGTTTACGCAGATATTGCGCAATATCGCTTTATCTGCAATTTCGCCGTTAACTGTCATTTTATTTTCCGTAAGCGTTCCTGTTTTATCGGAACAAATTACGTTAATGCAGCCGACAGTTTCCGAAGCGATTATTTTTTTTACAAGCGCGTTTTGTTTTGAAAGTTTGATAATGTTCAGGGAAAGAGAGACCGCTACGATTGTGGGAAGCCCTTCGGGGACAGCCGCGACAATAAGGACAATGCTTGTAATAAAAGCGTCTATAATATTGCCGAAAATAAATTCGTTATGAACGGCGAAAGAGACAAGCTGCGAAATGAAAACCACGCAGGCCGCGATGATGCCGAAAACCGCTATCATTTTTCCCAGACGCTCAAGCCGTTCCTGAAGCGGTGTCATGGTTTTTTCCGCGCCGCCAAGCTCATGCGCTATTTTGCCGAACTCGGTTCTGCTTCCTACGCCGGTAACAAGGAGTTTCCCGAAGCCGCCTGTTATAAAAGTGCCTGAATAGAGCATATTGCGCCTTTCAGCAAGCGGAGTTTTTTCATCGGTTATGGAATATTTTGCGTCTTTTTTTGCAGGGACGCTTTCGCCTGTAAGGGCGGATTCATCGGCGGCAAGTTCGGCGCTTTCAATCAGCCTTCCGTCCGCGGGGATTTTATCGCCTGCGGACAAAAGTAAAATGTCTCCGGCGGCAATGTCGCGCTGGTTAAGCATAACAGCGGCTCCGTTACGCAAAACTTTCACCGTAATGTCTTCGTTAATTTTACTCAGCGCTTCAAAAGCTTTCGCGCTTTTTCCTTCCATTACTACCGTGATGCCGACAGAAAGGGAAATTGCCGCGAATATGCCTGCAACCTCAAAAAAATCCGCATCGCCGCCTGTCAGCGCGTTGAAAATATTAACGGCAAGGGCTATAAGAGCCGCAATTATCAAAAGGATGAGCGTAGGGTCCGAAGCTGAATCCAGAACGCGTTTTAAAAATGAAACAGGTTTTGCCCGTGTAAAGATATTTGCGCCGTATTTTAAAGCGTTTTCTTTTGACTGTTCGTCTGTTAATCCGTTATTCGGATCAACTTTAAAAAAGTCCGTCAATTCCGCGACAGTTTCAAGGTATCCGTTCATAGTATCAATTTATTAATGTATTTATGAATAGTCAAGTTAACGCGATTATAGTGTTTAGTTATATTCAAATTTAAATTATGCGGAATAAAATAATGCAGAATATTTTTTATGGGAATGATCTGCGCGCAAAAGAACATGGTCCGGCGGGTCATTACCGGACCAATTACTCTACAGGAAATTTGCAAGTTCCAAAAACTAGTTTCCGGCCCTTATAATATTAAACCATGCGTCGTTGTACAGATTTAGTGCGTCCCCTAAATCGTCTTTGAGTTCCGTTACCGCCAATTCGTCGATCTCATACCATGAAGGACCCGTTTTATGCTGCCGCGCCGGAACATTGACCGTAGCAGGAAAACCGAATTCATCGCAGAATTCCGCATAAATTTCAGGCCGGTGGATAAAGTCAATAAATTTATGAGCCAGATCAACGCGTTTTGAACCTTTCAGTATGCACATACTGTCAATATAAGCCGGACCTCCTTCAGGAGGGATAAAGAAAACCGTAGTTTTCATGAGCTGTTCGTTTTCGGTGATTTCTTCAAAAACAACTTCAGGATAACCCTGTACAACCCAGAACTCGCCGTTTGCGTATCCTTTGCCGAAAGATTCCGCGTCAAATTTTGTAAGGTTGGGTTTCCAGAAATTATTGACAAGATTTGTGGCCGCTTCGATTTCCGCCGGATTCTTGCTGTTCACCGAATATCCCAAATGGACAAGGGCGTCTCCCATAACTTCCCTCATATCGTCCAGCATGGTCATCCTTCCCCTGAGATCGCTTCGCGCAAAGATTGACCAGCTTTTTTCAAAGTTCGGGACTTTGGATGTGTTAACTACAATTCCGGCGGCGCCCCAATAGTAAGGAATCGAATATTCCATTGCGGGATCGTATGTCGCCTTTTTAAGAACCATAGGATCGATATTTCCAAGGTTTGACAGTTTTGACTTATCGATTTTTTCAAACATTCCCTGGTGAATCATTATTGAAACATAATCACCGGAAGGGAAAACAATATCATAACCGGAACTGCCGGTTTTCAGTTTGGCATACATTTCTTCATTACTTGCAAATTCATCATAGACTACCTTAACGCCATATTCTTTCTCGAATTTTTTTATAACCGAGTCGGGAGTATAGTAGCTCCAGTTGTAAATGGTGAGCTTTTCCTGATTCTTACATGACCCGGCGGTTACGGACAGCACCGCCAATACTGTTAAAAAAAAGACACTCGTTTTAATTGTATCCTCCTGTTTGTTTTGGCTTTATTTCCAAAACCTCTAATTTTTTATAAAAGCCATAAGGCTTTTATTTTATTGAAATGTATTTTAAGAATTTCTTTAGATTAATGCAAGGAGTCCTGAAAGGGATCGTAAAATTACCCCATGCGTTCTTTTCTGCGGGAAGCGAAATACGCCGAATTTTCCGCGAAAAGGTTGTTTCCCTGTGTGTCAATGCTTACGATTAGGGGGCCGAAGCATTGGGTTTTCATCACCCAAATACATTCCGCCATTCCAAGCTCAGGCCAAAAAACGCTCTCTATTTTTTCAATCTGGCTCGCTCCAAGAACCGCGCAGCCTCCGGGGTAAACGCAGTGAATAGAGGCGTATTCGCGGCAGGCGGCGGAAGTTTTCTCTCCCATGCCGCCTTTGCCGATCATAACCTTTACCCCTGTCTTTTTAATAAATTCCGCCGCCCATTTTTCCATGCGTATGGAAGAGGTAGGCCCTATCGAAACAATTTCGTATTCTCCCCGCGTTTCCCTTACAATGGGTCCGGCGTGGTAAATCGCCATCCCGTTTAATTCGATTGGCGGAGCTTCTTTCTTTTCGACGATCCTGTGGTAAACTTCGTCTCTTCCTGTTACAAGAGTCCCCGCAAGGTAAATGACGTCTCCCGCTCTTAAACCGCAAATGTCTTCATCACGTAACGGAAGGTTCAGCGTTTTTTTCACAGCGCCGCCCCCGAATAAGTCGGCAGTTTATATGACAGGTCTTTATTAAAACGGATAATCCCCCGTCGAAGCATATAACACGAAGTGTTTACCGCGCACGCTATTGTCGCCGTGTGCCTTGCCGAAGATTCAATATGCACTCCCATTACCGCCTGATTGCCTCGAAGCCCCTGAGCGCCCATTCCAAGGCTGTTAAGTCCTTCCGTTATGCGCCGTTCAAGTTCCGCTCCCTGAGCGTGGCGGTGCTTTGTTCCCAAAAGCCTGATGCACGCTTTTTTTGAGAGAACGGCGGCGTTCTCTATATTATGCCCAAGCCCGATTCCGACAAGCAGGGGAGGGCAGGCGTTTATTCCCGGCCCGTAAACGGCGTCATACACAAAGGGGATAATGGCTTCAAGCCCGTCAGAAGGCTTGAAAACCTTCGCCTGTCCGGGAAGACTGCATCCCGCTCCAGAAAAGTACAGGGTAATTTCCATATCCGGCGAATTGGGAACAATTTCCCAGTCAATCCACGGAGAGCGTTCGGCTATGTTGTCGCCAGTATTTTTTTCGTCAAAATAGTTTACGGCGTTCGGCCTTAAGGGAACGCTTACTGTGGCGCGCCGTGTCGCTTCAACTAACGCCTCGGCGGTTATGTCCAAATGCGGAAAAGCGGTTCCCGCCTTTATATAAAATTGAAGAAGCCCCGTATCCTGACAGCAGGGGCGTTTAAGCTCCACCGCCATTTTTAAATTTTCCAGATAACTGTCGTAGATCGCTTTTTGCAGTGGAGTGTCTTCGCGCTCGCGCATTTCGCGCAGGCGGGACATTACATCGTCGCTAAGGCGTATTGCCGCCAGAGCGATAAATTTTTCCATAATAGAAGTGAGTTTTTCTTTTGTGTCCGTTTCACCTGACATGTTTTACCGTAATTGAAATTTTTTCCGCAGGAACTTTATCTGCCTGCGCACTTCTTTTGGAGCGGGCCCTCCGGGAATATCCCGCGCCCTTACGCAGGCGGCGGGAGTAAGCGCCTTATAAATATCTTCATCAAAAAGTTTTGAGCGTTTTTTCAATTCGCCGAGGGTTCTGTCCGTGATGTGTTTCTGTCCCGCCTCAATACAGTCGCGGACGATGAGAGCGGCGGTTTCATGCGCGGCGCGGAAGGGAAGCCCCTTGCGGACAAGGTACTCCGCCGTGTCGGTCGCTTCAAGAAAACCGCCCGAGCAGCCAGCCTTCATACGTTTGATATTAAATTGGGCGGTTTTCATCATTCCGGCGAACATTTTAAGGCACGCGCTCAACGTGTCGATGCTGTCAAACAGGTTTTCCTTGTCTTCCTGCAAATCCTTGTTATACGAATAGGGAAGCCCTTTTAGCAAAGTGAAAAGAGCGGCAGCGTTTCCGACAGTTCTCGCCGACTTGCCGCGGATAAGTTCGGCAAAATCGGGATTTTTTTTCTGGGGCATAATCGAGGAGCCTGTGCTCCAGCTTTCAACAAGTTCGATATACTTAAACTCTTCGCTTGCCCAAAGCATAATGTCTTCGCAGAAGCGGGAAAGATGAACCATTGTTATTGCGCAGGCGGACGACAATTCCAAAACAAAGTCGCGGTCGGCGACAGAGTCCATTGCGTTTACGGAAGGGCGGCTAAAGCCCAAACTTTGAGCCGTCGCTTTGCGGTCTAAAGGCAGGGTAGAGCCCGCCAGCGCCCCGCTTCCGAGAGGGCACTCGTCAAGCCTCGCCAGCGCGTCCGTGAAGCGGGAAAAATCCCGATCAAGGGCGGCGCACCATGCCGTTAGGTGAAAACCAAGCGTTACTGGCTGAGCTCTTTGAAGATGGGTGTATCCGGGCATTATTGTTGTTATGTGCGACTGGGCGGCGTCAAGAAGGACGTTTGCCGCAGTCGAAAGCTCGTTTTGAAGCTCGGGCACTGCGCGTTTAAGGTACAGGCGGAAAGCCGCCGCCACCTGATCGTTTCGGCTGCGCCCGGCGTGAACCATTTTTCCGTCGGAGCCGAGCCGCTTTGTAAGAACCGCCTCCAGAAAGGAATGTATATCTTCTGCGGAATCGTCTATCTTCAAACTGCCGCTTTTAATTTCGGCCGCCATGCGGTCAAGTTCTTTTACTATTTTGGACGCGCTTTCCTTGGGGATTATGCCCTGTTTGCCGAGCATCGCGGCGTGAGTTTTGCTTCCCGTTATGTCGTCAAAGACAAGCCGCCTGTCAATATTGATAGACGCCTGAAAAGCAAAGGCGTCGGCCTGCGGAATTTCCGCAAGACGCCCCGCCCACAGCGGCTTTGCCGTTTTTCTTACCTGACTGCGTTTAGTCTTCAAATTTGCTCCTGATCAAATATGGAAAAAAAACTGCGGCATATCGCTGTATATAATACATTGATTGGTAAAACTTTATATATTCACACATATTGTAAAAATATACTGTCTATCCGAAGTTAGAACAAGGGTTATTTCAGAATAATTTTTCAGTTTGTGCCATTCGGTGTTTTTAAAATCCGGTGCGTTTTTGAACGGTTCTTCGTATTCCGCAGGTTAAAGCTTTTTTTGGGCATACATTTACGCATTTGCCGCATCGGACGCATTCCAAAGCGTCCGGTTGTGAAACCGGGTTAATCATTATTTGACATTCACCGGAGCATTTGCCGCAGGACGAGCATTTTTCTTTGTCATAATTTATATGCAGTATCGAAATTTTATTGAACAACGCGTATATCGCTCCAAGAGGGCATAGTACGCGGCAGAAGATACGGTAAATAAATACTGCGGCTGACATAATGCCAACAGCAATAATCAGTTTTAAAACAAGCTGCCGGCCGATTAATCTGTGCAGAAAATCGTTTGCCAGCAATAACGGCGCTGCGCCGAAAATTGTCCCTGACGGGCAGATATATTTGCAAAACCACGGCTCTCCCGTTCCGGACAATTCGTTTACGATTGTCATAGGCAGGAGTATAACGAAAACAGAAAGGATTATGTATTTTACATACCGCAGGAATCGCAGGCGAAGAACAAGTTTTTTCGTTTTTATCCTGTATAAAAGGTCCTGCAGTAAACCCATTGGGCAGGCATACGCGCAAATGAATCTCCCGAACATTACGCCGATTATCATCAAAAAACCGGCGATATATAGGCTGATGCGGGATTTAAAACCGGCAAGGAAGAATTGCGCTGCGCCTATCGGACAGGACAAAGCGGCCGCCGGACATGAATAGCAATTAAGGCCGGGAGAGCAGAGTAACTTGATATTTCCCTGATAAATTTTTCCGGTAATAAAATTCTTTTGAAAAGGATTTTGCAGAAGGAATAGACCGAATTGCGCCAGCAGACGTTTGCTCTGTATCATCAAGACCTTTTCTTATCAGCCAATGCCTATACATTCAAGGCAGATAAGGACAGCCTTTTTATAGGTTTCCAAAGCATCCCCGTTAATTATGCCCATGATTAAAAAAATAACGCCGATAAACAGCAAAGATAACTGTAAAATGCGGCAGGGTAATAAATATTTACGCACCAGTTTATTTTCCAAATGCCATGTCAGTGGGTTTGCCTAAGCGCCCAATCAATGAAATTCGCGTACTCAAGGCCGTACGCTCCGATGATCTGTCTTCCTATAATTTTGCCGTCTCTTCCAATCATGATGCTTGTCGGGACATATCCGGTTCTGACCATCCGTAATAATGTTGTGAAATCCCTATGTCCTGCATCTACAATGATAAAAGGAATGCCTGTACTTTCCGCCAAACGAACTGCCGCAGCCTTATTTGTTTTGTAATCGTCAAGAAGGCCGATAAATCCAACCCTGTCGCCGTATTTTTTAGCGACAGTTACCATATCCGGCATTTCTATGATGCATGGCTGACACCATGTTGCCAGATAATGGACAAAAAATATTTCCTTTTCCCCTAGTGTTTTTTCGGTTACTCTTCTCCCGTAAATGTCCTCTGTTGAGAATGAATAAGGGAATGTGAATGTGTTGTTCGGCGCCGCATTTACCGTACACGGAAAAAAATTAAAACAAAATATGAACGCAAGGAGCAAAATTGCTGTTTTTGTTTTTATAACAACCCTCCTGTATGATTATTATATCACAGCTTATGGTAAAAATTATTACTTCTTCCTGCCCGTTGTTTTTCTGCCTGTACCGGTTTTTACGGCAGCCGTCTTCGTCGCAGCCGTTTTAAGGCCGCCTTTCTTCTCAAGCTGCATAAGCGCCCGCACATAAACCGGCAAGCCGTAAAGTTTGATAAAACCCTTGGCGTCCGCGTGATTAAACAATTCGCCGGTAGTGAAACTCGCGAGACTCGTATTGTAGAGCGAATTGGCGGACGTAACACCCGCAGCGCTAATCGAACCTTTATAAAGTTTGAGCCTCACCTTGCCGCTGACCGTCGCTTGAGTGCAGTCAACAAAAGCGGAAATAGCTTCGCGTAACGGAGTGAACCAGAGGCCTCCGTAGATAAGCTCGCCCATTTTAAGGGCAGCCTGCTGTTTGAAAGAGTAAGTCTGCCTGTCAAGACAGATGTGTTCAAGCTCGCCGTGCGCGTAATAAAGAATAGACCCGCCGGGCGTTTCGTACACGCCGCGGCTCTTCATGCCGACAACCCTGTTTTCAACAAGGTCAACAATGCCGATCCCGTTCGTCCCGCCGATTTTGTTAAGCTGGTTGATAAGGGCGACTCCTTCCATTTTCTTTCCGTTAAGCGAAACGGGAACGCCCTTTTCAAATTCAATTTCTACGTATTCGGGCTTGTTAGGCGCTTTTTCAGGCGTAACCGTCATGGAGAGCATTTTTTTGTAGAGCGGCTCGTTCGCCGGGTCTTCAAGCTCCAGCCCCTCGTGAGAAATATGCCAAAGATTGTCGTCCATGCTGTAGGAATTTTTTTTCTTCACGGGAGCGGGAATTTTTCTCCTTGCAAGATACCTCATCTCGTCTTCCCGGCTTTTAAGTTTCCAAGTCCGCCAAGGAGCGATAATTTCAAGATCGGGGGCCAGACCCATGATGCCGAGATCGAACCTTACCTGATCGTTGCCCTTGCCCGTCGCGCCGTGCGCGATGGCGGACGCCTTCTCCTTGCGCGCGTATTCAACAAGCACTTTGGCGATTAACGGCCGCGCGGTGGAAGTGCCGAGCAGGTACTTGTCCTCGTAAACGGCTCCCGCTTTAAGCGCCGGCCAGATATATTCTTCAACATATTCTTTTTTTACATCGGCGACATAGCAAGCCGACGCGCCAGTAGTCATAGCCCGCTTTTGGATAGTTTTCCAATCCGCCGCCTGACCGACATCGACGCAAACGGCGATAACCTCGCAATCCTGATTTTCCTTCAACCATGGAATAATAACCGTAGTATCAAGGCCGCCGGAGTAGGCAAGTACGATTTTTTTCTTCATTATATTTTTAGCTCCTTGTTTGCATTTTATTCATTATCTATAAAATAATTTTTTTTAGCAAGGATATTACTGAAAAAACTGCCGATAATGCATTATAAGAATTAAAATTGTATGAAAAAACAGGAAAAAGCCTCAAATAAATTGAATTCCGGCAGAAAAATCACCGGAAAAAATCCGCGAATATACAAAAAAAACATAAAAACAGGCATGTATGCGTTTCAATTTGCAGTTATTCTGGTTGCAATATCCATCGGCATTTCGTCCGCGGTTATTTTTATTCACTCTAAATCCAAATTGAATGAATTTCCCGCACAGGAAATCAATGAAAACGAATTGCCTTCAAGTTTAAGTATTGAGCCTGAAATAAATACGCGGACTAATGTTTCTGAGCCGGATAAACAAAATGTTTCCGCGCGTCAGCCGTCTGAACAGGCGGGAAATTCTTTGCCTGCTGCGGATAATGCTGTTCCTGCCGTGAATACTCAGTCGCCATCGGTGAAAAAACAAAACGTTACAAATACTTCCGCTCCTGCTGCCGGTAACGCTCCTTCTCCCGCACCGAAAAAACAAAATGTTACAAGCGGTGTTGTTTCCCAAAAACCTGCCGAAAACCGAGGGACGCTTGTTTTTGTCATTGACGATGCAGGAAACAATCTGCGGGAACTGGAGCCGTTTCTGCGTATTCCCTTTCCTCTTACAATCGCGGTTTTACCGGGACTTCCTTATTCCGCTGAAGCCGCTAAGCGCATAAGAGCGGCGGGAAAGGAAGTTATTTTGCATCAGCCGATGGAAGCTGTCGGCGGACAAAATCCCGGTCCCGGCGCGATTTATTCCGGCATGAACGCGCAGGAAATAAGGGGCATATTGTCGCGTAACATTGCCGAGATCGGGCCTGTCGCCGGTATGAATAACCATCAGGGTTCAAAGATTACAATGAACAGGGAAGCGATGGAGATCATTCTGGCTTTTTGCAGAGAGCAGGGAATTTATTTTCTGGATTCCAGAACGACCTCCGAAACTGCCGCTCCGTCCGCCGCTCAGCGTCTTGGAATTAAAATCGGCGAAAGAGACGTATTTATCGACAATGAACAGGATAGAGCCTCAATGCTTAACTATATCACTGGCGGCCTTGCAAAAGCGCAGATAAACGGACGCGCCGTAATGATCGGGCATACCTGGTCGCCCGACCTTGCGCCGCTTCTTGCGGAACAGTTTCCGCTTTTAGTAAAACAGGGTTATACTGTCAAGACCGCTTCGGATATAATAAAGCCGAAATGAAAGTTTTAGGCATTGAAACTTCATGCGATGAATGCTCCGCATCAGTCGTAGAAGACGGTGAAAAAATTCTTTCCAATGTAATAATGACCCAGATACCGTTTCACGCGCCGTGGAGCGGAGTAGTGCCGGAAATAGCAAGCCGCAAGCATACGGAATGGATTTACGCCGTAACAAAAGAAGCTGTTGAAAAAGCAGGATTGGGCGTAACGGATATTGACGCCGTTTCCGTAACAAACCGGCCCGGGCTTTTCGGCTCTCTTTTGGTCGGGCTTTCTTTCGCGAAGGCGTTTGCGTGGGCGCGTAACATTCCATTTATCGCGGTAGATCATATGCTGGCGCACCTTTACGCGCCGCGTCTTGACGCGAAAGAAAAGCCCGAATACCCTTTTCTCGGGCTTTTGGTTTCGGGGGGGCATACTGTTATCTGCCGCGCGGATAATTTCGACGACATTACAGTGCTGGGAACTACAATTGACGACGCCGCCGGAGAAGCGTTTGACAAAGTTGCGAAACATTACAGCTTCGGCTATCCCGGCGGTAAAATAATTGATGAAATGGCGCGTAACGGAGACAGCGGAGCTTTTCGCTTTCCGCTTCCGTCTCTTCACAAGGGCGATCACCGCTGCGATGTTTCGTATTCCGGATTAAAAACCGCGGTAACAAGCCAGCTTGAAATGTTCAAAGTCAAAAAAGAAAGATTTACAAACGAGGATATCGCCGCTTCATTCCAGAAAACCGCCGTGGAAATCCTTCTGCGCGCGCTTTTAAACGCCTGCGAAGACACAGGACTCACTGTAATAGTGGCGGGCGGCGGGGTTGCGGCTAACAGTTATCTGCGATCCTGTCTTG
>JGI20170J14366_1001151_pt1 | contig 11524 bp, 8 predicted proteins | sample TergutNc150P3_FD_14366 | JGI IMG/M metagenome (IMG submission 14366) | reverse complement strand
TTGAGCATAAGACCGACGGGAATGGTAGCGGTAGCGTATTCCAAAGGAGCGGATAATACCCCTTGGACTACTTCGATGGGCAGTTACAATACAAGCGGATTTTTAGCGGACGTTCAACAGTGGTTTGGCTCTTCTATCGATCTTTCCAAATTTCCGCAATGCGGAAGCGGCGGGGCAGTGCCGGGTGAAGTTGACTTTGTTAATATTCACGCCCTTGTTGTTTATCAGCCGGGAGCGTTTTCGCCCTTTGAAAAAAGAAACCGCTACGACGCTCCTTCAAGCTCCGCCGAAAAAGCCGCTCTTGTGCGAACTTCTTCAGGCAGGGAGATAAGCGGCTTTGAATTAATACTGTTGGAAAACACGGCGGTTATAGACGAAACGCTTTTTTCAGGAATAGTAAGCCAAAAGGGCGTGTATGAGCTTGTAAGTACAAGCGGAAATAAATTGCGCTCTCCCGCTGTCTGTTTCCCGTTAGCTGTCGAGTACCCTGAAATTTATCTTCCGTCTTCAAATATTTTTTCAGGCGATATTGTTATACGCTTTACAAATTTAAGCGGCTCCAACGGTTATTTTATCGGCGCTGACGTTATTCCCGGCTCCGTGCAGGTGTGGCGAAGCGGCATTCAATACACCGATTTTAACTATAACCAGTCTTCCGGCGAGGTCGCTATTAAGGGACCTGTAGGACAGAACGAAACTATTCGCATAACATACTTGAAAAGAAGCGAGGGCACTCGCCTTGGGAGCGTTGCGGCAGGTATCGGCGCAATTTATCATAAAGGGGCGGAGCCGTTTTCCGCAGGGGCAGCCGTGGGAGTCCGCTGGAACATAACGGAAGACGCTTTTACAGAAGAAGATAATTCAAGTCCCGGAAGCGTGGGAATAAGCGCGAAAACGGCGTGGGAGTATGATTATCTTAAAGCGAAAATTACGGCGGGCTTCGCTTTTGTTCAAACGGATACGACAGGACTTTACCGCGCCGCAGGAATGGAAGGCAATGAAATAATTATATCGCTAACGCCCGAAACGACATTTATTTCAAATCCGCCGAACGGTTATAGTTTTTCTGACCGCTCGGATTTAATTTTCAGAAATTACAATAACAACAATATACTTGGCAATACTCTTATGTATCTTGATTGGAACGCCCCTTTCGTTTCGGGAATTAACAGACCCTATCCTGTTAAAGACCGCCAGTTGGGTAACACGCAGGTTCTAGCGGCGGAATTTGATTTGGAAGAAAATGAATGGACAGGTTTTCAAGTTCCCATTTACAATGACTCAGGTATTTTATCGCGCGCTCGGGAGATAGAGATACCATTCAGGTTTTACGATTTTAATCAAAATTCTCCCGAAAAATTTAAGGTAATTGTTCAAATAGGTTCTCTTTCGGGCAGAGATTTTTCGTTTGCGGAAAACGCCGATTTTATTTGGGAAAAAACAATTTTTACCGACGATTGGACAACCGTTCTTCCCGGCAATCCCCCTTACGCAAATACAAGTTTTGATTATAACGCCAGAATAGCTCGTTTTATTTTAACCGACGAAGACAGATTAAAACTTGTAGACGCTAAATATTTGCGTATCATTGTTGTAAACAGCGACAATAAAGAAGTAACAGGGCGGTTTTTGCTCGCCCCTCCCATTGTGCGCGGCGCGGCGTTTAGACCGATAACATATAACGCTTCATCAAAGACAGTAAACGGAAATCCGACAGATGACGTATCCGCCATTGAAACTTTTGATTTGGGAATTACGCTCAGTTCCGCTTTCAGCGATTTAATAAAAAAACTTCATCCAAATGACGCCGCGCAGAGAGTGTTAAAAATTGACTGGAAAGGCATACCGAATGGAGTATCAGCGGGCGTTGACGGCAGAACAGCCGAATTGCCGTTAGCTGATTACAGGGAATTGTCGTTCTTTGTAAAAATTGACAAGCCTCGGATAAATGAAACATTAACGTTTATTGCCGCCGCAGGACAAAATTCCCTTTACGATTATCAGTTGAAAGCGGAAATACCGTTAAGCGCGTTTCAGGCAGGGCAGTGGTCAAAGGTTACAATACGCTATCAGGGAAGTGATAAGGGGATAACCGTAGACGGAAAAAAAGTGATGTTTGCTTCGCCCGAATATCATCCGCAAAAAGCGTTAGTTGACAATCAAGGCAGAAGAACAAGTTATATAGCGATTTTGATAAACCCTTCTTCCGCCGTCCCAATTGAGGACGGAACTGTCTATATAGACGAAATAATCCTTGAAGACTCGATTATGTATTACAGAATGAACGCGGGTACGGCTGTAGATTATTCAAGACCGGGAACAATGGTCGCGATAGGCGATGTTCCCGTATTGGCGGATTTTAACGTGTACACCAATGTTGAATCCGAAGGACGAGCTAAAAGCGAACAGGAAGAACAGGATTTTTCAGGAAGTTTGACAAATCGCACAGGAGCGGGAATATCCGTATTCGGCGTAAAACTTGCGGGTAACTACGCTTTTACAACAGCGCAAGACACTTACCTTTGGAGCGCGGATCATTCGCTCTCAAGAACAATAGGTCCTTTTTCCGTAAAAGAGACGTTTTATCTCTCCCCGCAGGATAGCAATGCCCGCCATAATTTTAACATGGCTTTTTCATCGGACTTTCACGCGAAATTTGAGGCGGACGCGCTTTATGACTATTCAAGACTCTGGCAAAAATGGAACGCGGGACTGGGCTACACTCCGCAAAATGAATTTATTCCCTCAGCGGCGATAAAAACTCAAGCTGTGTGGACAAGAAACGACATTAACGCGGAAATGGGCAATTACGGCAATTTTTGGCTTGAAACATGGGATACGCTTGCGCCTGATACAGGAAAGGGCGCGAACGCGAGGAAAACACAGACGCAATTTGTTTTAACGCAAAGAACAAAACCTGTGGGAGCGGTTATTTCACTGGAAGGCAATACCAATTCTACAGGCGTGAACAATGTTACGCAATCGAACAGTTCCGCCTTTCTTGATATTCCCGTAGCGGTTAAAAAAACAAATGTTAATTTCCGAATGGGGCGAGGCTTCAAAAGACATTTGTATTATTTTGGAGATGACATAAAAGACGACGGCGGAAAATTTTTTGAAAGCGTAAAAGATTTTTCTTCTGTCTGGGGAGTTTTCCCGGGATATTCGCTTTTCGCGGCGGAAACTGAAACTGTAATGTACAAAGGTCTTGACGCTTCCCCTTCGGCGGATTCCGCTTTTTATTCGTCCTTTAACGATCACTACAGTACAAAAATAAGTTTGCCCATGATTTACAATCCGTCGGCTTTTATCCTTCCCAATAAAATAAATTTTCAGATAGAAAGAACATTGGAACAAAAAATGGACACAAGAACCGATAAACTTAACATTGGCGGAGGTTTGGGTTTTTACGCTATAAATATGTTCGGCAATTTGGGGTATCGCCCTACATTTAAGTTTTATCAAACCGATGAATATTCACACTCAATTGATGTCGCCGTATATATGCCGAAGAATGAGAATGTTTCATACAGAGTGCAATCCGTTTTAGGAGCGGGATTTAAAGGAGCGGGCGGGGGAGTATTGAGTTTTGTAAACACTTATACAATACGTTCCGAAGGTTACTGGTTGGAAAGTTTTGTATCGGGTTGGGAAGTTCCTGTCAAAAAAAGCATGTTAAGCGGTATTTATAAAAACCTTGTTTCTTCGGCGGAAAAACAAAATTCATGGCTGAAAATAAATTCGTTTTTCGGCGTTCAGCATGAGCAGTTAAGAAAAGAAACTCTGGAATTGGTATTTGACAGACAAACTGATTATATGCGTTGGAGCGTAACAGCGGGTCATGAAGAAATAATCAGAATTCAAGGAAGACTTAATTTTTCGGCTTACTTAAAATTAAGGGGCGGCGAAGACAAAGAAAAAGAAACATTGATTTTTGACGTAATTTTGGGAACCGCTTTAAAAATAATTTTTTAACAAGCCCGCGATTTCCTGCTTTTTTCACTGTTCGGCGGCTGATTTTTTCATATTGTTGATTATATTTTGAATATTTGTTTTGTTCGCCGCGTTGATTTTTAATGTAAGTATTTTTTCAACTTCGGGAATATTATTAAACCCGTCATTAACGGCGGTTTGAAGCTCTGTAAGCCCTTCCGCATTGTCGCCGTCGGCAACTATCAGCGTCCTTGCAAGAGCGAAACGTATTTCGTTTTTATTTGGATTAACGGCTGTTGCGGATATTTCCGTTAACGCTTTGCGGTATTCTTCAATCGCTCTTGCGTATAAAATATTATCTTCCAAAACTTGAGCGTATTCGTATCTTGCTTTGGCGTCCGAATTAACGCCAAGATAGGCGGAAAAACTGTCAATCGCCTCAACTTTTTTTAACTTTGCCTGACACCGCGCGTAGAGTAGCATGATGTCTTTGTTTTCCTGAAGCCCAATAGGATATTTTTCCAGTATCGCTTCCGCTTTTCCGTAACGTTCAAGAGCGAATAAAACTAACGAGTGGTTGTATCCGTCATCCGCGCTTTCAGGAACAAGAGAGAGCAGTCTTTCATAATGTTTTTCGGCGGTTTCAATATCGCCCGTTTTAATTCTTGAGTAAGCCGCCGCTTTTAAGGCAAGGACATTATCTTTGTCTTTTTTTAATACAGCCTCAAAATATTTTGCGGCGTCTTCATATCTTTGCGTCTCATAGGCAATACGTCCCAAGTTATATGTCGACGCCGTCATGGTTCTGTCTGTTTGTCTCGCGCGGTTCAGCCATTTTTCGGCTTCCTCGAATTTTCCAAGATCATAATAAGCCATGCCGAGCGCGTAATACTCCTGCGCCGACGCCGCTTTTGTAGCGCAGCTGTTTAATTCAACGGATAAAAAAGACAAAATTAAAAATAATAAACAAATATTTTTTTTAATCATATATGCCTGTTTAAAACCGTTTTTTCAATCTCGCTGAATTGGGAACGATAAAGTTTGGCTATACCCGATCCGTAATCAGCCAAAAGTTGGATAACATTTCTGGGATTTGATTCCGTGTCATATCCGTTTATTCTGTCTCCAGCGTCGCCCAAGCCCGGCATAATGTAAGCGTTATTATTCAAAACGCCGTCCATCCATAATGTATAGACATCGCAATTGTCAATCGCCCTTACAACTCTAAGAACGCCTTTTAACGCCGCTATTACGTTAAGGAAAACAATCGAGCGGGGTTTTATTCCTGTTTTTAACAAATATTTTACTATCGTAACAAGACTTCCTCCCGTAGCGTTCATTGGATCGGCAAATATCAAATCTTTGCCGTTAAGAGCGTCGGGGTTAAAATAAGAATTATCAAGGTCGAAAATATACTCCATATTGTTTTCCTGTTTTTTGTCATTTCGGCAAATCCTGAATAGAGCGAAAGGAGTTATATATCCGCTTGAAGAATATTCCTCAATTTCTTTGCTCATAATCATGGAAGGAAGAAGCGCTCCTCTTAGCATTACGCACATTACCGTATTGTGAATTTTATCGTCGATGTTGGTTAATTTATGGACAGCGTAATTTTGGGTGGGAGTTGTTACAGGAGTTTTTACAATAAAATGATTTTTTTGCGTCCCATTGCTTGTCCATACAAGTTTAAAAAGCATCTCGTAAGCGCGTTGGATATAATACACAAATTCGTGGTTATCCGTGTTTACATCCCGCAGTTTGGCTATAATACGGGAAACGTCCGAATGATCTTCCTTGGGGGAAACAAATGAGTAAACGTGAATCCTCGGGTTTTTTTGGCATATTTCCTTCATTAAATCGCCCATATCGTTGTAAATGGACAAAAGATCGTTTTGGGTTTCTTTTTTCCCTTCATGCACTTTTGGGAAGATTTCAAGAGCCTTGCCGAAAAGGACTCTCATCTTTTCAAGTTCCGCCTTGTCCTCGGCGGTTAAATAGTTGTCAAGTTCGCCTGCTTGTAAAATAATTTTATCCATAATAAAACAGTATAATGGACATAAGCTGTAATTGACTAGTAGTTTTAACATAGCCCGATTGACAAATACCAAAAAAAAGTGGATTTTATATATAGTATGAAAAAAATTTCCGTTTATTTATTGATATTTGTTCTCGGCACGGCGCTTTTTTCCGTTTCGTTTACTTCGTGCGTATTCTTCAAAATCGGTTCAGTAGAAAGAGAAGACCTTTTTACGCTTGAAATCGGTCCAATGGAAGATCAGATAGCCTTGTATAAATTGGACGGTACAAGGGGTATAAAACGCACCGCTTTTACAATGCGGGACGGTCTGTTTTTTATATCGGACGGCAACAGCGGAAAAATTGTCCGTTATAACTCTTACGGCAACTTGCTTTTTATGATTTATAACGAAGAAAAAAATCCCGCGCCAATCACTCTTAAAACAAATATTCAGGAAGATGAACAGGCTACTCGTTGGGCGTTTACATACCCGCTTGAAGAACCGGGATGGATTACGGTAGATTCTAGGAAACACATATTTGTAGAGGACAGGCTTTTACAGCAGGATCACCGTACCGACCCTGAAACCAAAGCGGTACTGGACGGTATAATTTTACATTTTGATCAAAACGGGCGTTTTATTAATTATCTGGGCAAAGAAGGAATCGGAGGAAATCCGTTCCCCAGAATAATAGGAATGAGCACTTCTGTCAGGGATGAGCTTGTTGTGGTTTGCCGTGTTTCCGACGGTTGGGAAATTTTCTGGTTTAATTCCTCAGGATCGCTTCTTTATCTTGTAAAAATTTCATCAAGCGTAATTCCGGCATTGAATAACTTGCCGGACGCTTTTTTTGTAATAGACACTGTTACTCCCGCTCCCGACGCGAGAAAACTTTTCATTAAAGTGGATTATTCGCATGATATTTATGATCAGTCTACAAATACCAGAACAGGAAGCGAGCCTTTAAGTTCTTATTTATGGGTGCTTAATGTTGAAGACGGAACTTATACAAGCTCCGTGGAAATCCCTCTTTATGAAGTATTGGAAAACGGAAAGCCTACGGGTATTAAAGTATTTTATTCAGTCCTCGGAGCCGCTAAAAACGGGCAGGTGCTTTTTTACTTCCCGATAGAAACAGGGTATTCATTGCTTTTTCTTGATACAAATTCAAGGGAACACCGCAGAGGATATATTCATTTTTCCATGGAAGAACTTGGGTATAATGATTTTTTCCTGTCTGTAGACGGAATCCTTTCCGCCATGCTTGCGGATAATTTTTACGTAAAACTTGTTTCTTGGCGCACCGATAAACTTTTGGGAGTATTACCGTGAGCGACCCTGATGAGGGCAAAAAAAGACCGAACGCCAATTATAAACTAAGCAAGCCTGACGATGCCGTAGCGCCCAAAGAAGAATTGGTTTTTTATTATAATCGGGAACACAGACTTGCCAAAGCGTCGAAAAATGTTCAAGACCTTTATGTAGAAAAAAAACAAAGTCGTTTCGCCTTTCTGGGAATCCTTGTAGCCGATCCTCCCAGAAGAATGCTTTTTTATACTATTATTCTTATGTGCGCGCTTATATGGCTCTTTTCGTTTTTTGGCTTTCTTAATTCTCCCTTTAACATGGAAGGAAATCTTGTTAAAGTTTCCGCTTCTGTTTATGAAGATACTACTATTCTTGTAATAAATAAAAGGTTAAAAAGCAGAAACGCCTATACAGGCGCTATTGACGTGGCGGTATCTGCTCCGATTACGGAACGGGACTATCCTGAAGAAGACGAAATTAATGTTCCCGTTTTTTATCACAAGATATTTTTCTCGCTTGAAAAAGAAGAAAGATACAGCTTGGTCGTCCCATTTGAAGCCTCGGAACTGCTTGTCGTTCTTCAGACGGAAAAAAAATCGCTTAAAATTAAGGTGTCCGTAAAACCCGTTGACTAATATTCTTATTTGTGTTAATTTGTATACATGATTCAACTGTATTTTTTGTCTATTTTGTGTAACGGAATAACAGGATATTTACTAATCTCGGAAAAGGAAGGAGAAATCGAAAAAAATCGGCTTCCGTTTAGTACTCCTACTTTCTATCTTGTTCTTGGCATATTAAGCTCTGTTACCGGAATCTTAAAATTACTGTCGCCTATACCTGCGGGAATTAACGCCGTAAGGGGAGTTCTTGTATTTGGAGACCTTATTCCCGCCGCCGCGGGGATTGCCTCGGGGATTGTACTCCTTTTTGGACTTTACCGCAAAGAAGGGAGCGGAAATACAAGTCTCGACGCTATGGGCAGTCTGGATCATATTGGAGCAACCCTTCTGGCTTTAAGAAGACCGCTTGGTTTGGCTTTATTGGGAGTCGCCCTTTTGCATTTTGTTTTCGCGGAAATTCTATTTTTATAGGACGGTATCTGCCATTAAAACGGCAGATACCTTTTCGATAAGCGGCATTAAAACGCCGCTTATCACCCGATTAAAGTCAGCATTATTCGGAATTATTGCCGATATATGTATTATGATGAATAAAACCATAAAAACAGCGTTTTTTTTCCTTGCTCTCTTTTCAATCTTATTGTGTTCCTGCGGCACAAAAAAAGAAGAAATTAACCTTGTTCCGCCCGTTACATCCCCCTTGTCGGGAGAATATATCGGCTTTGGAGTAATAAAAGAATCATTTACCCACATTAATTCCGATCCCTCGCAGGACAGTCCTTCCCTCGGCTACCTTAGACGGGGCGCTAGAGTGCGGATAGTCAGGCGGCAGATAATTAAAACCCTAGACAGTTATGTTTCTTGGGTTTTAACGGACGGACAGCAGCAGGGTTGGCTTAAAGAAGACGTAATGGATATCTATAAAAATGAAAATCAGGCGATAACAGCCTCGGAGTTGCTGTCCAGGTGAACAGGGTTCTGTTTTTTTTCATTCCTCCCGCGGTTGGCGCGGTTATCGGTTTTATCACAAACGCGATCGCCATAAAAATGCTTTTCCGTCCGCTTAACCCAATCCGTATTTTCGGAATAAGACTGCCGTTCACTCCCGGAATTCTGCCCCGTCAGCGTAAAAAACTGGCTCTCAGCATAGGCGCTATGGTAGAAAGGGAACTGTTAACGGCGGAAGTTTTAAGAAATCGCCTTGCCAATATTGACGTTACAAGTTTTCAGGGGATTGTTACGGAATTCCTGCGCCGAGACGATATACGCAAAGAATTTGAGTCCAAGGGGCGAATACTTATGCGCAATATTTTTTCAAAAATGAACGTATTTCAGCGTTTTTTTGTTTCCGCTGGACAGTATGATCAAACCATAGAAGAAAAAATGCCCGAAATAATAGACGAACTTATTTCCAGCGTAGAAAATCTTTTGCGGGAAGACAGAATTAAAGCGAAAATACTTTCCGCCGTAGACAATCAAATAGAAAATATTTTGGCTTCCATAGACATTAAAACCCTTGTTTCAGACAGAATTGACTCCCTTGATATGGAGCGTGTAGAAAAAATCATTCTTGATGTAATGGCGGATCAATTTAAGTGGATTAATGTTTTCGGCGGTCTTTTGGGCTTTTTAATAGGACTGTTTCAATCAACCTTTACGCTGTTTTTTAGATAACGCCCAACTGCCCGCAAGCGCCCATAACGGATCTTCCCTTATGAAGCCGCATAGTAACCTTTAACCCGTAACCTTCCAATTTGCGTATAAAATCCTCGGTTTCCTTTTTTTCAGGTTCGCAAAGCGGCTTCCCCTCAAACTCAAACCCCGCTACAGGATTCCAAGGTATAATGTTTATGATACTGTCTAACCCTTTCGCGAATTCCGCAATGGATTCGGCGTCTGCCTCGCGGGTATTTACCTGTCCGAGCAGCGGTATTTCAAGAGTGATTCTGCCGCCGCTTTTTTTCTGAAAAAGCAAAAGGTTCTCTTTTACATTCTCAAGCGGGTTTGATTTTGTTATAGGCATAAGTTTTCGGCGCAAGGTTTCGTCCGCTGTTGTAAGCGAAAGGGCGAGCCTGACATAAGGTCCGTTTTGGGCAAGCTCACAAAGTCCTTCGCAAATGCCGCAGGTGGAAATTGTAATTCTTCGCGGGGAAAAATTTATGCCTTTTTTACTGTTTAACAACATAATGGCTTTTCTTAAATTGGGAAGATTCAAAAGCGGCTCGCCCATGCCCATTACGACAATGTTGTCTATAATATGCCCCGAATTTTTGCCTTGCGAGGCAAGCCGCAGGTGTAAAAACTGTTCGATGATTTCAGCGCAGCTAAGGTTGCGTTTAAACCCAAGCGAGCCTGTCTTGCAAAAGACACAGCCGGCGGGACAGCCTGCTTGGCTTGAAAGGCACGCTGTAAGGCGTTTTTTCCCGTCGTTTAACAGCACCGATTCTATTTTTGCCCCGTCTTCCAAAGAGAAGACAAACTTTTTTGTCTCTCCGTCTTCATGTACGCTGTCAACTTTGGTTGAGTAAAGACTGAATTCCGAGCTTAATTCATTACGAAGAGACGCGGGAATATTTGTCATCTCCTCAAAGGAATTAACGCCTTTGGCTATCCATTTGAATATTTGAGCGGCGCGGAAACGGGGCAGGGCGGGGAGCAGTTCTTCTATTTCTGTAAGGGTAAGAGCGGATAGAGAAATCATTGTGTATTTGCCGTGTACGGTCTATCTCCTCTATGTTGTTCATTGATTGAATCCAGCATCTCTGTAATTTTTTGATTTTTAATTCCGAGTCTTTGAAAACTTTCCAGCGTTTCAACAGCGTTTCGTTTATCGCCCGTTTTAAGATAACAATCGGCAAGTTCCGAATAAAGACGGTAATTTTTATTGTCCTGCTGAATTAACCGTTTGAAAGATATAATGGATTCGTCGAATTTTCCCTGTTCTTTGGCGACAAGGGCAAGCCCCATAACGGCGTATGTGTCAAATTCAATATTTAACGCTCTTTCATAAAACTCTTTCGCTCTGTCAAAATCGTCCAAATTACGGTAGGCGTCCCCCGCGCGTGTAATGATCATTTTGTTTTTCGGGTCTTGATCAAGAATGCGAAGCCAGTAAGACAGGGAATTTTTTACCTGATTCATTCCGCGGTAACAGTCGGCAAGTCCGAAAAGCGCGTAAAAATTATTCGGCTCTCTTTCCAGTACAGTTTCAAAATAAGGTATGCCCTTATTAAATGTTTTTAATTTTCTGTGACAGTTTCCAATTGACGTAAGAACGCGGATATCAACATTATGATTTTCGGTTACCAACATTCTTTCCCAGTAAGAAAGGGCTTCTTGATANTCTTTAAAATCGTAATGTAAATGACCAAGCCCGATAATAGCGTAAGCGTTGGAGTTTTCCATTTCTAAAACTTTTAAATAGTTGCTTTTTGATTTTTTAAAATCCCGTACCTTCCTGTACGCGTCCGCTATTCTTGTAAGAACGGTAATATTTTTTTCATCATGTAAAAGATACTGTTCCCAAATCTCAATCGCTTTTTGATACTGGTTCATTGCCTTGTAACAATCGGCAAGCCCGAAAAGAGCGTAATTGTTTCCCGGGTGGTGGTTTAAGCACCGTTGGTAATAATTAACAGCGTC
>JGI20170J14366_1001149_pt1 | contig 11529 bp, 7 predicted proteins | sample TergutNc150P3_FD_14366 | JGI IMG/M metagenome (IMG submission 14366) | reverse complement strand
TGTTTTGGCGGGCAAATTCCATGATCCTTGAAATTGGCGGCGGCTCAACCGAGATCATGCTCTTAAGGCGGGGACAGATGGTAGCGGCCCACAGCCTTAGGCTTGGAACCCTGCTCATAGATCAGGCCGCGAGGATTGGGACTCCCCAGGGGCAAGAGCGCTACATAAGCGAGCACATCAGAAATACCTCGGGCTTTCTTTCTTCCGAGCTTGACCTTGCCCATGTACGTACCTTTGTAATCGCCGGCTTCGATGCCGGCATTGCAGCCGACCGTGTGGGAAGGGCGCTTAACGAAAACTGCTGGATCATTGGAAGGGAGGCTTTCGCCGAATTTGTAAAAAAGGTCCAGGGTTATACGGACGAAGAATGTATGGAACAGCTCCAGTTGCCGTTTTGGGAGGCAAAAACCTTTATTCCCGGCATAACGATAAACAAGCTCCTTTTGGACAGAACAGGGGCCGCCCAGGTGGTTGTTCCAAGGATTTCCATCAGGGAGGGCCTTTTAATTGATCTTGCCCAGGGTGTCGATCCGGCCATGCAGGAGGATTTTTATTCGCAGATATTCGCCTCCGCTGTAAACCTTGGCAGAAAATACCATATTGACGAACCTCATTGCCGTCATGTTGCTTCGCTGTGTATGTCTTTGTTTGACGCGCTGATCCAGGAACATGGCATGAACAGGCGGGAACGAATGTTGCTTGAGATTACTGCAATGGTTCACGATATTGGAATGTACATCAAAGCCGCGGCCCATAATTTGCATGGCCAGTACATCATTGCCAATTCGGAGATTTTCGGCCTTAGGCGCGAAGAGCTCGACATTATTGGCAATGTTATTCGCTATCACCGGGGAGTTCCGCCGTCTTCGACAGACATTGATTACATTGCCCTTCAGAGGGAAGAACGTATCCTTGTGCTGAAAATGGTTTCCATACTCAGGGTTGCGGACGCGCTGGACAGGGGACATTCCCAACAGGTAAAGCTAAAAGCGATAGAAAAGAAAGGCGAGATTCTGGTGCTTAATATAGACCCGGTACTTGATCTCTCCATGGAGCATATGGGGCTGGAAGAAAAAAGCGGTTTGTTTCAGGATGTATTCGGATATAAAGTAGTGCTAAATTAATGAGCGATATTTTTTTTAACAGAGAACTGTCCTGGGTCGATTTTAACGAACGCGTGCTGGGCGAAGGGCTTAGAAAAGAACTGCCACCGCTTGAGCGTTTCAGGTATCTTTCCATAGTCTCGTCCAATTTCGACGAGTTTTTCATGGTCAGGGTGGCGGCAATAAAGCGCTCAGGAGAAGACGCCGACCCTCAAGCCCTTCGTCCGCCAGAGCTGCTTGAAAAGATAAATCAGAAAGTCCGTTCAATAGTAAGCCGCCAGTATGACGCGCTGGTGAATGAAGTTTTCCCCGGCCTTGCCAGGGGCGGTTTAACTCTCAGGCGTCCAAATGAATGGTCATCTTCGCAGAAGGATTATCTGGAATCCTTTTTTGCCCGGGAAGTCTTTCCCCTTTTGACGCCGCTTCGGGTTGAGGAGACCGAAGACCTGCCTTCCATTGACAGCAATTCCCTTTACGCCGGTTTTTTCCTGAAAGCGGAAACCGCCTTGGATGAAGAAAAGCCGCCTGAGGAACACATTTCCATAATTCGCATTCCTCTTACGTCGGAACGGATAATTTTTCTTCCGGGGGAACGGGAAGACCATGGCGATGACGAGATGGGACAGACCTGTTGGGCCCTGATTGAAGATCTGGTAGAAACCTGGGGACATTACCTTTACCCCGGCTACAAGGTGACGGAGAGTCTGGTCTTTAAAGTGAATCGCGATGCCGATTTTTCCGTAGACGAGCAGAGGGATGAAGATTTTATCGAAGCGATGGAGGAAGTACTCGAAGACCGTGAGCGCTCAATGGCTGTACGGATGGTCTATTCGCCTGGGAGCGCTAAAATTCGTGACTGTCTGGCTCAAAAGCTTTCCCTGGCGGAAAACGATCTCTTTGAGTATAAAGGCCCCCTGAGTCCGGGGAAAATTTACGATCTAATCCGTGGCTACGATCATCTAAGGGAAAAATCCTGGAAAATATTTTCGCATCCGGCTTTTTCGGAGGATCAGAGTCTTTGGGATCGCATAAGCCAGGGGGACGTGCTTCTGCATCTGCCTTACCAGTCGTTTGATCCGGTGGTGCGGTTCTTCCAGGATGCCGCTACGGACCCCGCCGTAGCGGCAATTAAAACGGCGCTTTACAGGACCTCAGGCGATTCTCCCATTATCAGGGCTTTGGAGCAGGCGAGCCTTGCGGGCAAGCATGTTACGGCCGTTGTGGAACTCAAGGCAAGGTTTGACGAGGGCAGAAATATTTCCTGGGCCAACAGGCTGGAAAAAGCGGGCGTTATCGTGGTGTACGGTTTGGCGCGGCTCAAGATCCACGCGAAAATAACGCTGGTAATGCGCCGGGAATACAACCGGATAAAACGCTATGTGCATCTTTCTACTGGGAATTACAACGACAAGACCGCAAAGCTCTATGAGGACATTTCCCTTTTTACCGCAAGGGAAGACATCGCCTTTGACGCGGGCCTCCTTTTCAACATGATCACGGGCTATTCGGCGGCACAGACCATGAGCAGGCTGGTAATTGCCCCCATCGCCTTAAAGCGGAAGCTCCTGGAACTTATAGCCCGCGAGATAAGCTGTTCCAGCGCGGAAGCGCCCGGCAGGATTATGGCCAAGATGAACGCTCTTGCGGATCCTGAAATTATCAAAGCCCTTTACTCGGCCTCCCAGGCCGGGGTAAAGGTATTTCTCAGTGTAAGGGGAATTTGCACGCTCGTTCCCGGCGTCAAAGGCTTGTCGGAAAATATTCGCGTTGTCAGCATCATTGACCATTATCTTGAACATTCCAGGATTTTTTATTTCTCCAACGGAGGAGCCGAAGAACTTTACCTTGCCAGCGCCGATCTGATGACCCGCAACCTTGAACGCAGGGTGGAGCTCATGTTTCCGGTTATATCGGAGGATTTGCGAAGAACTATAATAAAAGGCCTTTCTTCTTACTTTAATGACAATACCCAGGCCTGGCTTTTGGATTCTACAGGCGCTTGGGCCCGCCTTGAGCCGGGCCAAGGGGAAAAACCTTTTCGCATCCAGGCTTACTTTCACTCCATGGCGTCGAAGGCCCACGAGACAGAACTCCCCGGCTCCGCCAATGGAGAATTCATAGTGCGCCGTAGTCCCCCCAGCAAAAGTTGATAAAATTTTACCACGAACCAACACTAACCGCGTACCTCCGGTACGAACGAACTCATTATTTCAAACTTTTTTCGTGATGGTTCGTGTGGTTAGTGGTAAAAAACAAAAAAAATTATTGTTCTAAAGACAGTCTGCTAACGCAGGGATTGGCTCTGTCTTACCTGGCTGTCTTCAAAACCGTTTATCGACTTGATTAGTGAAAGCCAGTAATTGGCTTCGTTTTGGGAAGTATAGGGGCCGACCCTCACCCTGAAAACGGATTTGCCTTCAACCTCCCGGTTTTCAATAATCGAGGTAATTCCCTTGGATGAGAGAGTGTTCTTAACCACTTCGGCCCTGGCTATGGTCGAGAACGCGCCGGTTTGAACCCAGTAATCATTGTAAACCTTGGTTTGAGTTGATGCGGCGGGCTTTGCCTGGGTTTGTGTGGCTGTAGCGGCAGGAGCGGCTTTAGCTGAAGGAGTGGTTACAGCAGGGGTAACGGTTGCAGGGGCAGGTTTGGTAGCGGTTTGAGCCGTAGTGGTAGGCGTGGCTTTCTCAACCTTTGTGGCGGACGCGGCTGTCCCCGCCGGGGGTGCGTCCGGAACAGCCGCCGTACTGGGTTTAGTTACGGTGATTACAGTTTCAGTGCTTTTCCCTGCCCCTCCGTTATTTCCATTGACGTAAAAATCTTCGCCCTGTCGGCTTGTCCCTTCAGGAGCTTGCTGGAGACCGGGAACGCCGCTTGACTGCCGTACCAGCTCAACCGGGTCCACCGAAGAAGGCTGCGGAGTAGAATCCTGGCCCGCTGACGAGCCGGAAACGGAAGGGGAGGCGGGCGAAGGCACGGTAATGCCGGTATCAACCGCCTGGACAGGCTTGGTAGCCGCCATTGAAGTCGCGGAAGCGTCTTTTGGGGCAAAGACTAAGAGGGCCGCCCCTATGGTTAGTGCGAGAAACACCCCGACGGATATTGCTAACAAAAGTAATTTTTTCTTTTCCATGTTTATACCAGAGTTATCCCTTCAATCGAAAGAATTTCGTTGACCCGTTTGTTCAGCTTTTTTTCTGCGGAATCCTTATTAAAACTGAAGCAAGCAGAGTTCTCCACTTTGTATATATCGGCTATTTTCTTGAAAAGTTGAGCTTTGAATTTTTTTTGGCTTTTGAAACGCTTTAGAAGGGCTGTCCACGGCAGGCGATCCCGCTTTTTGGCCCTAAGAAGCCTGACAAAAAAGGGGGCTTCAACGATAATGACCGCATCCAGCATTTCAAAAGCCGACGAGCGGTGAAGCAGCGCCGCGTTTATTACGCAGGCAGGTTCCATCCGCGCATTGATCCATGCAAGGGTTTCCCTGTTTGCGACAGGGTGGATTATTTCCTCCAGGGCCTGTAGTTCTTCTGGCCTGCCAAAAACCTTATCCCCCAGCCGCTTGCGGTCAATAGACATAGACACAGACATAGACCCGTCTTGACTCAGGATGTCGTTGCCAAAGCGTTCCAAAAGCCGTTCTTTTTCAGTTTCAATGGCCTGGTGCCCCAATTTGTCGACATCAAGAACCGGAATGGAACGCCGCTCCAAAATACCCGCCACATGGTTTTTCCCCGCGCAGTAGTTTCCGGTAAGGCCAATTATTTTTTTATTCACTGTTTGTTTCCTATTGATGCCCGCAACTAATCCGTAGATAATAAAGCATGGTCGAGGGGACTGATCTATATACAATATTAGTAGCATATGCAAACAAAAACAATTCTCCGTATATTAATATAGCCGGTTTTATAGATTATTTAGGAAAAGCCGCCAGGAAATTCGCAAATGATTACCCGGCCTGGCAAAAGTGGGCCAAGGACACGCCAGCCAAATTCCGGGCTGAGATTTCTTTGCTTGTGGAAGGGGGAAAGTGCGAACTACTGCCTGAGCCCGGAGAAGGTCAGGTCTATTTATCATCTTATTTTCCTGAAAAGATCCGTACTGCATACGCTCATGCTGACGATAAGGTGGAGTTCCCTTTTCCAAGCGAGGAGTCCCTCGGGATCACTCTCCCTGAAAATCAGGTAAAGCACCTTAATTCTGATTACGATCTTCTTTCAGTTCTGGCTGAACCCAAAGCTAATAGCGCGCCGGTATTAAAAATATGTTTTCCTGAAAATTTCGGTTTTGCTATTTTGCCGTTTGATATGTTCCCCCGGCAGATTACGGAAATAGCGCTTCTTAAAGTTAGGAATTACATCAGCCGGTACGGAAACAAAGAGTACATTTACCATCAGCTTGCCGCGCAGCTTCAGGGTAAAGAAGCGTATATAAAAGATCAGCTGGAGCAAATTTTGATCAAACCAATGGATCAATACAGAGTAATTGGAGAGAACAGGGAGACTACTTCTCTTTTCTGGAGTCATATATGCGGTTTGATAAAGAACGACATAAAAAAGAAGAATGAAAAGCTTGCAATGGATATTGCGGTATTTCAGGCGGTTTATATTATCGAGGTTATTAACGGCTTTTTTAGATCTACGGCGGCGAAACGGCGGGAGACGGAAGCGGCTTTTAGAAACCTTGAGAGCCAGCTGGCCAAACCGCCTTATTTATACACCATGGATGAAATAGTGAAGTTTTCAGGGCCCGGAGGGGGGCCTCTTTTGGGTCAGTATACCTCCGATGAGCTTTCCGAATGGATGAAAAGGCAAATAACTGAAAGCAAAAACGATGAGCTTCCGGCTTTGCTTATTGTCAAGGTTAAAACAAAAGACGAACAACAGTACTTTCTGCTAAAAGAAAAAGTGATGCCTCTTTGCGCCCGGCTTCTTCATGACGGAAAAATCCTGATTAGAAGGGCAATTACCAAGCAGTGGAGCAAATTGATTTCAAATTTCGAAACTGATTTGGCAATGACATCTGACGGTGAGTTTGAGAAACTCCTTGCGAAGACTGCCGAGAAGCACTGCCCTGAGCTCATGTCTCTGCTCAATGATCCGAAATTCTTTTTGATATACCAGGAGATGGATAAAAAGGATGGCATCCCGCCTGCCATGAGAATTATTCATGAAGGAAAACTTCTTCCTTATTCTTCCGTGTTTCTTATCCGGCGAAAGGCCATGCTACAGGAAGCAAAGTTTGCGCTTCCTTTCTGGTTTTCCCTGCCCCTTATCTCCGATTTGATTAGATTATTTAAAAATCTCTTTAAGAAAGAGAAGAAAGCGGTCAAGAAGCCTGCCGGCGATGAACAGGTAATTGTAGAAGGGAAAGATCACGCCGGAGAAATCAGGATGGTTGCGGAGAGACTTGAATTTGATATTGTTCCGCCGGGGTATACCATTGATGGCTATCTTGAAGAACTAGGGGATCGTTGGAGCAGGCTTCTTGACAGCCAGGCAAGAGAAACCCTGATAAACGATGTAAAGTTTCTGGTCAAGAAGCAGTTGCGCCGCCGTCTGAAAGTGGAAAAACAATTCGAGCCTACCAGGGAGGCGCTAAACCAAATGGCCTACGATATGGTAATCCACAATACGGCGCTTTCTTCCGTAAGCGCCAGAGATACGTTGCTCCTCTTTATGGAACTCTACATGATTAAACTGCTCTTATTTATCAAATAACAGGCCCCTCTATCGCAGTCTCTTCTACTTCTCCCTTATTTTCTTAAAAGCTTCGGCAAAAGGATTGTACATGGATCCGTCATCGTCTTTTCGCGGTTTTGGCGCGGCTGGTTTCTTTTCGGCAGGGACTTTTGGCGCTCCATTTACGGCCGCTTTAGGTACGGCAGTTTTAGGCGAAGCTACCTTTGGTAGCCCATTCCCGCTTTTCCTGCTAAGGCTGATACGGCGTCTTTCCCGATCAAGGCCGATGATGCGGAATTCCAGGACATCTCCCACTTTAATTAGATCCATTGGGTTTTTGACGTAGTTATCGCTTAGCTCTGAAATGTGTACCAGGGCGCTTTCTTTTATTCCAAGGTCTACGAAAGCGCCAAAATCGACCACGTTCTTTATCTTGCCTGTAACGGTCATGCCTTCTTTCAGGTCTTCGAACGTAATGACCTCTTTTTGCATTACCGGTTTTGGGTAACCATCCCTGGGGTCGCGGTTTGGTTTTTTTAGCTCTTCAATAATATCGTTGATGGTCGTGTCCCCGATCTGGTACTGCTTTTTGATCCTGTCCGCGGCTTCGGCGGAAAGGTTGCCGGTAACGGTAATTGTCTGTATGTCCCTGGCTACCTTGTAGTTTTCAGGGTGTACCCAGGTGTTGTCCAGGGCCTCGCCGCTTTCGGGAATTTTCAGAAACCCGGCGGCCTGTTCAAAACTTTTGGGGCCCATGCCGGGAACTGAAAGAAGCTCTTCCCTGCTTCCGATTTTTCCCTTTTCTTCCCGGTACTTTACTATCTTTTTTGCCAGGGAGCTGTTGATTCCTGAAACGTACTTTAAAAGCGAGGTACTTGCGGTGTTGAGGTTTACCCCCACGTTGTTCACCACCGATGAAACAACTTCGTCCAATGTGTCGGATAGTTTCTTTTGGTTTACATCATGCTGGTAAAGGCCTACGCCAATGGATTTTGGGTCTATTTTTACAAGTTCCGCCAGCGGATCCTGCAGTCGGCGGCCGATGGAGATTGCCCCGCGGATCGTAAGATCGAGTTCGGGAAATTCCTCCCTCGCGATGTCGCTTGCCGAGTACACCGACGCCCCGTCTTCGTCCACCACCGTGTAAAGAACTTCCAGGTTGTTTTCCGCTATAACTGCGGACACGATTTCCTGCACTTCCCGGCTTCCGGTTCCGTTTCCCACGGCAATGAGCTGGATGTCGTATTTTTTTACCCCTTCAAGGATTAGCTTTTTTGCTTCTTCAACCTTGTGGTTGTGTATTACAACACTGCCAAGGTACTTCCCCGTATCGTTCAAAAAAGCGCATTTTGTTCCGGTGCGTATGCCGGGATCTATGCCCATTACCCTGGTTCCCTTGATGGGCTGCTGCATAAGCAGGCACTTTAAATTTTGGCCGAATACGGATATGCCGTGGCTGTCCGCAGCCTCGCTCTGATCCCCCCGAAGCTCGCGGATCACCGCAGGAGAAAGAAGCCTCTTTAAGCCGTCCTCAACGGCTGTTCTGTGATAATCGTTGTGAATAACGTACTTGTTGCATAGCATTTCCACGGCGGCATTTTCGTCAACATCGAAAGTAACTGAAAGCGCTTCTTCCCTTTCGCCTCGGTTAATCGCGAAGAGACGATGCGGTTTTATTTGCGATAAGGGCTCCGTGTAGTCCCAGTACATCTGATAGGTAGAAGTTTTTTTTGCCTCTTCGTCACCTTTGCCGCTTTTACCGGAACCTTTGACAATAATTTTTCCGTCGGCAAGGTAAAAGCTCTTTACCTTGCTCCGGTTCCCGCTTTCCTGGCTTACTTCCTCGGCTATAATGTCCATCGCCCCCTGCAAAGCGTCCTCAGCAGTGGCGACTGTCAGTTCCGGGTGCTCCGCGATTCTGGGATCGCCTTCTGGAACTATGAACTCCGCCGCCAGGGCTAGCAGGGCGGGGGCTTCCAGAGCCTTCATGGCTTCGGCCAGCGGCCCCAGGCCTTTTTCTACTGCAAGCATACCTCTTGTTTTTTTCTTTTTCTTGTAAGGGGCGTAAATATCTTCCAGCTCCGCGAGGGAAACTGCCTTAATAATATTCCCGTACAAAGCTTCGGTAAGTTTTCCCTGTTCAAAAATCAGCCGGATAATTTCAATGCGCCTGGCTTCCAGATTCATTCCGCTCTTGAAAAGATGATCGATGTCCCTGACTTGAACCTCGTCAAGACTGCCTGTTACTTCCTTACGGTATCTGGCAATAAATGGCACGGTACTTCCGTCGGCAATGAGACCCACGACCGAAGAAACCTGCCCCGTCTTGATGTTGAGCCCTTCCGCAATTCGCTTCATTAGCTCTACTTCGTTTACTTTAAGCTGTTCAATAAATTCCGCGTTCAGTTCCATAAAGGAATAATATACAAAAAGCGTTTTTTTGTAACCACGAAGGCGCGGAAGAACTTTTGTCAATGGTTCGTTGTTCTTTTGCGCTTCGTGGTTATCATAGAACTCTAGAAAGAAACCGCCTGCAATTCTTCAGCCTCAACGTTTTCTTCGCTATTGTCGGAGAAAACACCCGCATCTCTGTTCGGGTCATACTCCCCGGTAAAGTAAGCGGCGTCAGCAAGATTGTCCGATTCGGAAACAGTCTCTTCGGTTTTCTTGAAGTCCGTTCGGTACTCCACATGTTCCGCCACAATAGCTACCTTGTTGTGGCTCTTCCCGTCGCTTCCGGTCCAGCGATCCTGTTTTAGTCGGCCCACTACCCTGACGCCCCGACCCTTTCGCCCCTGGGTACTGCAAGCGGTTGCAAGCTTCCCCCAGGCTTCGACCTCAAAAAAGCCCGTTTCTTTTTCCAAATTGGAATCCTGCCGGAAGAAGCGGTTAGACGCAATTGAAAAATTGCATACCTGCGTGCCTTTAGGCGTGGAACGGATCAGAGGATCCCGAACCATGTTGCCTTCGATAAGGACACTGTTAAGATTGTTCATATAAGCCTCCGTTGCCCTATTACTGCCCAAAGATGGCGGATGCTTTGAAAAATCCATAAAAAAATGACAAATGTCATAATTTTACATATCTGGTTTTCTTTCCCCCTCCGATGGCCCGGACAGCCTGTTTGTCAGCTAAACTACGAAGGATCCTTACCGCCATAGCCTGAGAGACGGCGAGGGCAGTCTCTACATCCTTTCTGACAATTTCTTCCTGATTGTCAAATAAGTAGATTACTTTTTCTTCGTTCACGGTTAAGGAAGGGCTATTGATGTGTGCATAGTGGTTGGTCGTGTTTCTGTTTGGCAGGGTAATCTTAAATGCGTTCCCGCTGGCCTGCAATTCCGGCATTTTCGCGCACCTGGCATAGCTCCGAAAAATTCTTTGGATGCCCGTGCCATAGGCTTCTATTAAGTGAAGACGGTAAAACACATTGGCAAGATTTATGTTTCGGGGCGCCGAAAGGCCCAGCATTATATCATCAAGGGAAATACCCTTTAGCAGGCCGCCGACAGAAACGAACTCAATACGGTCCTCAAAAATACTGATTAAAGTACTGCTTGAAAAGGCATAATCCCGATGGACCAGCGCGTTAAGCAAAGCCTCCCGCAGGGCTTCTTCCGGGTAGTCCCGCCTGTCTTCCCTGTAAAGGCCTTTAACCTCCCCATGGTTGTGGTTATTCATATCAAGAAAGGTATAGACTTCTTCCAGCTGTTTAAGCAGGGAACCGGAGAATTCCCGCCGATCTTTGAACATTTCTTTTTCTATTCCTTCAAATACAGCCAGTTTAATTGTGTGTACAGACTGGTCGGACAGCAAAAACCCCAAATTGGTGTATACTCCGTCAGTTGTTTGCAAACGGAGTGTCTTTTGCTGATTCAGGCCAAAAGGGACATTCCCCATTTTAAAGAACCGTTCTGTCACAGCAAAGGTTAGCTCCTGGTTAAGCGACCGCATTTCCTCATACTTTTCCCCATCTGTTTCTTTTATCATGTTAAGTATGGCTGTTTCGCTGGCCGGAACTGACGACGCCCCCTGACGAACATAAACGCCTTCGGGACGAATACCCTTACTGGCCAGATAATAGGGACAGGCGGTTCCCTTTTGAACAGTTATTACTATTATGTCTGCTTTTCCTCGTTTCTCCGTCTTGTAATCCACAAACAAAGTAACATCAGGCTTGATGGAAGAACGAACCGCATTGGTAATTTGAAGCAGGGTGTCGTCCGGGTTTTTTACGCCGACGATTGACATATCGTCATTAATGCCGATGTAAAGCGTTCCACCGGCAGTATTGGCGAAAGCAGCGATAGTTTTTTTGATTTCCTCGGTGTATTCCCTCTTAAACTCAGTGGTGAGGTTTTCTCCCGTTTCTATCCTGTTTATGTCTAATGCCATTTCTTTCTCCTACTTACTAATCATTCTAATCATTATCCTAATCATTCTAATCATCATTGTCAATAATTAGTTTGCCCGTTGCCTTCCCAACACCGGCAAAGTCTGCTATAATTTGGCTATGAGCAAAAAATGCCGTTTATGCGGTCTTTTCTTTCTATCCCTTGGTATGGTTTTATTTTATGCCCCTGCCCAGCTTTCAGCCCAGGACGGGAAGGGAAAAGCCTGGATCATTCCCATTCAGGGGGATATTGAGCCCTCGCTGACGGCCTTTGTGAGGCGGGAAGCCCGTAAGGCGCTGGCCGAGGGCGCGGAATGCCTCATTTTTGAAATTGATACTTTCGGCGGCCGGG
>JGI20170J14366_1001148_pt1 | contig 11530 bp, 9 predicted proteins | sample TergutNc150P3_FD_14366 | JGI IMG/M metagenome (IMG submission 14366) | reverse complement strand
CTTTCAACAAAAGACGGCATTAACACTATTGTCGGCGAGGGCGGCATTCAATTAAGCGGAGGACAGCAGCAGCGGATAGGCATTGCCCGCGCGTTTTATGACGACCCTGAAATTTTAGTTTTAGATGAAGCGACGTCATCTCTGGACACAGAAACAGAGAAAAAAATTATGGATGAAATTTACAGTCTAAGTAAAACAAAAACATTAATTGTAATTGCCCACCGACTGAGTACAGTTGAACGCTGCGACAGAAGAATAACTATCGAAAACGGAAAGATAATATGTTAAATAAATATTTTTTTGTATTTCCGGTATTATTTTTACTGTTAACGGTTTTTCTTCCCGCGCAGGAAGCCCTTAAATCCATTGAAGAGGAATACTACGATTTTCTGGCTTTACAGGGATTAACAGAACGTCCAACTCTAAATTACCGTACCTTGTCTGATTCAAAGTGGAATATTGACGAGGATGCGGAACATCCCTGGCAGGAACAAAAGCTTGGCGCTTTTCATCCTTTATTCGGCGATTTCCGTTTACGGGTTTACGGGCCTGAACTGTTTATGTCAGGTAACACCGCCGCCCCTTATGGCCAAAACGACGGCGTACTGTGGCAGGGGCGCGGTTTTAACGCGCTGTTAAAAAGCGGCGTCCGTTTTGAAGGTTACGGCGTTGAATTGACGCTGCTTCCGCATTTTGCGTTTTCTCAGAATGCTCCCTTTGACATAATGCCGTCCGCTTATGAAAATGAGTACGGTTATATTTGGGGATATGGATATAATATGGGTGTGGACGCCCCGCAGCGCTTCGGAGACAAGCCCTTCTTTGATTGGGATTTCGGTGATTCGGAAATTCGTTATACATGGAAAACATTAACAGTCGGATTCGGGACTCAGGTAATCTGGTTGGGACCTTCGTATCTTAATTCTATACTTCATTCAAATAACGCTCCGGCATACCCCAAGCTTGATATTGGCCTGCGAAAGCAAAGAGTCGTGATTCCATGGGTTGACTGGTATGCAGGGGATGTTGAAGCGCGATTATGGGTTGGGCGGCTCTCGGAATCGAAATATTTTGATAATGATACGTCAAATGATAATAATCTTATTTCCGGTCTTGCGTTTGCATATGCCCCTAGTTTTCTTCCTGGATTTACTGTTTTTTTTAACCAAACATATACTGCAAAATGGGTTCCTGAATCCGCTTTTACTTTAGTTGATCTTTTCATGCCTTTACATCTCGGAGGAGGATATGATAACTTTGATAAACATGTTGGCGCAGGTTTTGATTATTTTCTTCCACAAGCCAGTATTGATTTTTATACAGAAGTCTGTTATAATGACACTCCAGCGCCTGGAATAGAGGCATATCTTAGTAATTTTTCCCATACAATTGCGTTTACTTTAGGGTTTAAAAAAGGTATTTCAATTAATAAAAATAAAAATATTTATTTAGAATTGATTTTTGAATATACTCATTTGGAAATGTCTACTTTTGCCTCTCAATATTTATGGGCAAATACTTTTTATATGCACCACATAATTACACAGGGGTATACAAACGGAGGCCAATGGATAGGTGCCGGAATTGGAACCGGAGGTAATAGTCAATTTTTGGGGTTAAACATTATTTATCCAAAAGGTATATTCCAAATTATTTTATCACGTTTTAATCCAGATAATGATTACTTAGTACGTTATACAACACCAAGTCCGGGATATCCAAATATTCCGATGGAATTAAATGGTTGGAACAATAAAACTGTAAATTCAATTGGCTTAAAAACACTTTATTCTTTTTCTAAATATATTAATTTTACAGGCGGTATTATTTATACTCCTATTTTTAACAATCATTATGATTTCGTAACTGTACATAACATTCATCTTGAATTAGGAAATAAAATAAATTTTTAGTATTCTAATTAATTTTTTATAGGATGATTTTTATATTATGTTTCTAAAAAAAATAAAGAAAATTATTAAATGGCTTACTCCTTTTGGAATTATTGTTCTAAATAGGCAAAAAGTAAAAAGAAAATATTTTCAAAAGGAAAACGAAATAGAAAATTATTTTTTATCATTAGATGCTAAAGATATTTTAGAAATAGTCGAATTTATTAAAAAAAACGGTTTTTCCGTATTTCCTTATGATTTTTCTCTAAAATATAATGAATCAGATATAGATGTTTTTTTCGATAATATAACAAAAACACATTACGTAATTCATGATAAAAAACGTCTTTATTTCCCTGAAGATTTCGATGGAAAGTACATACGTTCATATTATAACTTTTTGCGTATAGAACAAGATAAAGACTCTCCGCATTGCTATGAGGCTGACGGATATGTCGTACAGAAAGGCGATATAATCGCGGATGTTGGAGCGGCAGAAGGCATTTGGGCATTAAATTATGCTGAAAAGGCAGAACAAATATATTTATTTGAATGTGATAAAAAATGGATTAAAGCATTGGAAAAAACTTTTGAACCATGGAAAGAAAAAGTTGTTATTGTTGATAAATATGTTTCAAATATTAACGATAAAAAAAATATAACATTGGACAGTTTCTTTGACAATAAACGAGTTGATTTTATAAAAGCTGATATTGAAGGAATGGAAACAAAATTACTTGAAGGAAGTAAATTAATATTAAAAAATAATATATTAAAATTATTAATATGTACTTATCATTTAAAGAACGATGGTAATGAGATAAGGAAAATATTAGAAACAAATGGTTATATAATAGAATATTCAAAAAGATACATGATATTTATTTATGACAAATATTTAGAAAAACCGTACCTAAGACGCGGACTTATACGTGCAATGAAAAAATAACAGTAATAATAATATTATATAATGATCAATAATTATTTATAAGAATAATAGATTAAACGATATATTTTTACTTATATTAAAAAAACAGAGTCAAAGTGCACCATATACAACTAAAATCAATTACAGTATTAATGTGTGTATATAATGGTGAACGATTTCTTGCCGAACAGCTTGAAAGTATCCATAATCAGACATGCCAACCGGAAGAAGTAATTATTTACGATGATTGTTCTACAGATTCATCAATAAATATAATCAATCAATTTATTAATAAATACAATCTTTCATCATGGAAAATAAACATTAACAAATTCAGGAAGGGCTGGCGATTAAATTTTTATGATGCTATTCTGAATTGTAAAGGAGATTACATTTTTTTTAGCGATCAAGATGATATTTGGTATCCTGAAAAAATATCAATAATGATGGAGACAATTCAAAATAATCCTAATATTCTTGTACTTACCGGATTTTTTAAAACAATTGATATTAATGGCCGGCCTGTTAATGTCCTTGATTGGACAAAAAATAATATATATAACCATAAAGTAATTAAATCTGATATAGGAGAAACTATATTTGTATGGAAGCATAGAATCGGCTGCGCCATGGTTATACACAAAACTATTAAGGAACAGCTTAGACACTTTATTCGAGATGAGACCTTTACACATGATATTTGGGCTCTTAATATCGGCGCATTGCTAGGAGGTTGTTATCATATAAATTATCCTGTAATACAATACAGATTACATGAAAATAATGTTTCGGCTAAATATACAAATAAAATGTTAAACAGATCGGAAAGAATTCATCAGCTTGAAGAAAAGATTAAATTTCTTGAGTATATTTACAATGGGGTCAGATTAATAAATAATGCTATAATAAATCAAAATGAATACCAAGTTTTTCTTAAGTCTATATCTTTTTATAAATTTAAATTAAATTCAATTATAAAATTTAATTTTATAAATGTTTTTAGATTAATTTCATATATAAAAATATATTTTTCATATTATAATCTTAAATATTTTTTTATTGATTTTTTTGAAATTTTCAGATTAAGAGATTTTGCCAGAAGAATAAAACGTTTTGGCAAAAATAATAATGAATAATATTACAATTCCCAAGCATCGTATTATTGCTATTTATCTTCCACAATTTCATCCTATAAAAGAAAACGATGAATGGTGGGGTAAAGGATTTACAGAATGGAGAAATGTTGTTATGTCAAAACCTCATTTTCCTGGTCATTATCAGCCCCATCTTCCTGCCGATTTAGGTTTTTATGATTTGCGCGTTCCTGAAGTTAGAATAGAACAAGCTAAAATGGCGCGTGATTACGGTATTTTCGGCTTTTGTTATTATCATTATTGGTTTAACGGACATTTATTATTGGAACGGCCTCTTGAAGATATGTTGAATTCCGGGAAACCTGATTTTCCTTTTATGATTTGTTGGGCAAATGAGAATTGGACAAAAGCATGGGATGGCGGAGAAAAAGAAATTCTTATTAAACAGAACTATTCCGAAGAAGATGATATAAATCATATACATTACTTAATGAAGTTTTTTAAGGATCCAAGATATATACGTATTAATGATAAGCCTGTTATTTGCATTTATCGTTCATCGTCTATTCCTAAATCTGAAAATACTATAAAATTATGGCAGAATGAAGCTGCAAAAGACGGACTTGAATTGTACATTTGCCGTTTCGAATCTTTTGGTGAATCAGGTAATACTTATAATGTAAATGGAATAGACGCTTCAATTGATTTTCCGCCGCATAAAGATAATGAATATAAAAAACGATATAAAAATAAAGACAATATAAAAAGAGTAATAAACAAAATATTCAGGTTACTGACAAGTTATAATTTATTTCATGACGGAATAAATTACAAAAAATATGTTCAATTTCAAATGAAACGTAATATAAATAAAACATATAAATGGTATCCTTGTGTTACTCCTATGTGGGATAATTCACCAAGAAGGAAGAAAAATACTTTTTTTATATTAAATAACAGCACTCCAAAATTGTTTGGTAAATGGTTACAGCATATAGTACAAAATTTTAAGCCTTATTCCAATGAAGAAAACTTTATTTTTATTAATGCATGGAATGAATGGGCGGAAGGAAATCATTTAGAGCCTGATATGAAATGGGGAAACAAATATTTACTTGAAATTAAAAATTTGTTGATAAATAAATAATTTTTTAAAAATAATATTAATAAAGACAGTAAATTATGACAAATGAAATACAAAAAGAATATAAAGATATCCTTCTTGAAATAATAAACGAGAGGAACAAAATTGTTAAATCTAATTTTTGGCGTTATACAAAACCAATAAGGACTATTTTTACTTTCATTCGTCATAATAAGTTATTATGGTTTTTTGTAGGTGGTTTATACTTTATTTTTGAAAAAGCGGCCAATTCATTATATATATTATATAAACGCAAAAAACATTCAGGTTTATCAAGAATAGGTTATAATCATTGGATTGCTCATAATGAACCTTCTATTAATGATTTAGAATTACAAAAACGTCATATTTTTTCATATAGACCTAAAATAAGCATTATAATTCCTTTGTATAAAACATCTCTTAATTATTTCAAAAAACTCATAACTTCCATTCAAAATCAAACTTATGATAATTGGGAACTTTGTCTTGCGGATGGAAGTCCTGAAAAAAACAAACGGATTGAATCGATTTGTGCTTCAGATAAGCGTATAAATTACCATTTTCTCGGAAAAAATAAGGGAATTTCAGAAATCACAAATGAAGCAATAAATTTTTCAAACGGTGAATATGTTTCTTTTATGTATCAAAACGATACTCTTGCACCTTTTGCATTATACGAAAATGTAATATTAATTAATAACAGGCCTGATATTGAATTTATCTATTCTGATGAAGATATCATTGTTAACGGGAAACGACGCAATCCTTACTTTAAGCCTGATTTCGCGCCGGATACATTAAGATCTTTTAACTATATAAAACAGCTTATTGTCATGAAACGTTCATTTGTTGAACAGTTGGGTAATTTTACCAGTGAATTTGACGGTATGCAGGATTATGATTATATATTACGCGCAAGTGAAGCGACTACTAAAATTCATCATATACGAAAAATATTATATCATCGGCGTTATCAAAAAAAGTCAACTAGTCCCTCTGATTCTGTTTTTGAAATTGGAATAAAGATTTTAGAAGCTCATATGTCCAGAACAGGGTTTAAAGGAAAAGTAAAAAGAGAAGGAATTTTTTTTTATCCAATATACGACATTATCGGAAATCCTTCTGTTTCGATCATAATACCAAACAAAGACAATATATCAACGTTAAAAACTTGCATAGACTCTATTTTTTTACGCTCTACTTATATAAATTTTAATATTTTAATTATAGAAAATAACAGTGAAAATGAGGAAACATTTATATTTTATAATGAATTGGTTAAAAACAAAAAAATTCGTATTTTATATTATCCAGAAAAAGGATTTAATTACTCTAAACTTATAAACTTTGGCGTTAAAAACTGCGAATCTGATTATATTTTGCAGCTTAATAGTGACATAGAAGTAATTACTCCTAACTGGCTGGAATTAATGATAGGTCTTGCCCAACGATCCGATGTCGGTGCGGTAGGCGCAAAATTGCTGTATCCTGACGGAAGCATACAACACGCAGGAGTGTATATAAATACATCCGGATGGTTTCATTTAATCAAGAATAATATTTGCGGTATACAAAATTATATCGCGTTAATCGGCGCTTGTGTAATGAGCAGAAAAGAAGTTTATGAAAAAATAGGTTATATGGACGAAAATTTTTCTGTTTCTCATGGCGATGTGGATTTTTGTATTGCATTGCGGGAAATAGGATTATATACCGTGTTTACCCCGCTTGTTGAACTAATACATTATGAAGGAAAAACCCGTGGATACGACAATACGCTTGAAAAAATAAATTTACAATTTCTTGAATGGGTTTTATTACGCATGAAATGGCCGAATGTTATAAAATCCGGAGATCCTTACGTAAACATTTTTAATAAATAATGAATTTCCGAAAAAAAATCTTAATTAACGGTTTTTTTCTTTGCCGTCTCCTTACAGGCATCGAACGTTATGCGTATGAAATTACTTCTCGTCTTGACAAACTGTGCAGATCTGATGAAATCACAATAATAGTACCTGTTGATGCGGTTAATATTCCAAAATATGAAAATATCCGTATTATTAGATATGGTAAAATTATTCAAAATATTTTATGGCAGATGGTTACCCTGCAATGGTTTCTAATTACCCACAGGGAATATACAGTTCTTGAATTCGGCAATACTGCCCTGCCCTTCGCTCCCGGTATTGTTTTTTTGCATGACATTTACTGCGAATTTTTCCCCGAAGATTTTAAGGGTTTTCGTGACAAAGTGGTGCGAATATACAACCGCCGGCAATACCGCTTAATAGCAAAACATTCAAAACACATTGTTACCGTATCTGAATATAGTAAAAATCAAATTATACAATATTGTAAGGCAAAACCGGAAAAAATATCAGTTATTTATAATGGTTGGAACCATTTTATTAACATTACGCCGGATTATTCTGTTTTTATTGACTTTCCTGTACTTTCAAAATCTTTTTATTTCTCTCTCGGCAGTCTTTCAAAACGCAAAAACATAAAATGGATCATTGAATATGCGCGAAAAAATCCTGACTCAACTTTTGCCGTTTCCGGCGTAAGTCTTCCTACGGTTAAAGCTGATGAGTTAAATGATTCTGCTCCAAAAAATATAATACTGTTGGGCTATCTTGACGATTCTAAAGTAAAAGCCCTTATGGAAAAATGTAAAGCGTTTATTCTGCCTTCCTATTATGAAGGCTTCGGGCTTACCCCGCTTGAGGCTCTGTCCTGCGGCGCGCAGATAATAGTTGCAAAAGCGGCTAGCCTTCCTGAAATCTACGGAAACACGGCGCATTATATCGACCCGTTTAACAACGATGTTGATCTTGACGCTCTGCTTCGCGAACCTGTTGAAAAACCGGACGCGATTCTTGAAAAATATTCCTATGATACTTCGTCGGAAAGAGTATATAATCTTATAAAGGAATATATAAGGGAGTAATAATGCAAGCAATTATTCTTGCCGCCGGCATGGGTAACAGACTCGGTAAATACACAAAGAACAATACCAAATGTATGCTTACAATAAACGGTAAGACGCTTGCCGAACGTGCCCTTGAAGCGTTAAATGAGGCCGGTATTCGCAAATGTATTTTTGTAGTTGGGTACAAAAAAGAAAATGTAATCGCATTTTTGGGAAACCAGTATAAAAATGTAGAAATTATTTATGTGTCAAATGACATTTATGATAAGACCAATAATATTTATTCGTTGTATCTGGCAAAAGATTATTTACTGCAGGATGATACGCTTCTTTTAGAAAGCGATTTAATTTTTGAAAACCGTCTTATTAGCGATATGCTTGCGGACAGTGAACCTACAATTGCCGCGGTTGCGCGATTTGAATCATGGATGGACGGGACTGTTGTACAGATCACTGAAAGCAAGGAAATTGCGGCGTTCATTCCCAAAAAATTATTCACTTTTTATGAAAAAGATACGTATTATAAAACTGTTAATATTTATAAATTTTCGCGTAATTTTTTACAAAATACATATGTTCCTTTTCTTGAGGCTTATTCGCGCACGATGGGAAATAATGAATACTATGAACAGGTTTTGCGCGTTATCGCAACGCTTGATAAATGCGAACTAAAAGCATTTGTTTTAAGCGGTCAAAAATGGTACGAGATAGACGACATTCAGGATAAAAACATTGCGGAAACTATTTTTTCCGGCTCTCCTAAAGAAAAACTAAAGCGAATCAAAAATACTTACGGCGGGTACTGGCGCTACCCTTCTATGCTGGATTTTTGTTATCTGGTAAACCCTTATTTTCCTTCGCCGCAGATGGAAGCCGAATTTAAAGCGTATTTTTCTGATCTTCTGTCTTCTTACCCATCGGGACAGAATACGCAGAATTTACTGGGCGCAAAACTATTTAACACAGAAGAAACGCAAATACTCATAGGCAACGGAGCGGCGGAGTTGATTCGCGCGCTTGCGGCGGCAGTCAATGGGAAAATAGGAGTAATTTATCCTACTTTTAACGAATACACGGAAAGTTTTTTAGCCGCGAATTCTAACGGCCGCGTTACAAATGAAATTGTACAATTTATTCCCCGCGATCTTTCATATACCGCGGACGATCTAAAGGCTCTTTCAAAAAATTGCGATTGTTTTATTCTTATCAATCCTGATAATCCATCCGGTAATTTTATTCCGCGCGGCGATGTTATTAAACTTGCCGTAGAGCTTAAGGCAGATGGGAAAAAATTGATACTTGACGAATCGTTTATTGATTTTGCGGATGCAGAGAAAAACCCGTCCTTGCTGTGTCAGGATATTTTAAATGAATTTCCGAATTTGGTTATAATAAAATCATTAAGTAAAAGTTACGGTATTCCGGGAATCAGATTAGGCGCGCTTGCTTCTGGCGATGAAGATTTAGTCAGGCAAATCAGGAAAAATCTTTCAATATGGAACATCAACTCGTTTGGTGAATATTTCCTGCAAATCATTGGCAAATATCAAAAAGAATACCGCGCATCCTGTGAAAAAATTGCCATAGAGCGCGCCCGTTTTAAAGCGTCGCTTGATGAAATTAAATATTTACATGTTTATCCTTCGCAGGCAAATTATTTTCTTTGTAAATTACGCGGAATTTCCGCCCCCGAACTGACCGAGCGCCTGCTTGACAAACACGAAATTTTTATCAAAGACCTTACAGGTAAAACCGGAATTCCCGATGACTCTTTTATCAGAATCGCCATACGGGATAAAGACGATAATAACAAGCTCGCGGCTTGCTTAAAAAAAATTTTATGAATATTATACATGAAACAGAATCATTAAAATCCCGTCAAATAATTCGATCTAAGGCTCCATTAAGGCTGGGGCTGGCAGGCGGCGGAACCGACATAGCCGATTACTACAACCGCTACGGCGGTTATGTGCTAAACGCGACAGTCGATATGTACGCCTACTGTACAATCGAACCCAATGATTCGGGCAAAGTAGAATTTATCGCCGCAGACTTAGGCAAACAGGAGGAATACAGGGCGGAAGAAAAACTTCCCATCTCCTCTGTTCTGCAGCTTCATTGCGGTATATATAACAGGATCATTTCCGATTTTGTAAAAAAACCGCTTTCATTTAAAATGACCACTTACTCCGACGCGCCGGCCGGTTCCGGTCTTGGCTCGTCTTCCACAATGGTCGTGGCTATAATAAAAGCTTTTGAGGAGTGGCTTAATCTGCCGTTAGGCGAATACGATATTGCCGCCCTTGCCTGCAAGATTGAACGCGAGGACATAGGGCTTGCCGGCGGCAAACAAGACCAGTACGCGGCGACATTCGGCGGCTTTAATTTTATGGAGTTTTATGAGAATGAGCGCGTAATTGTTAATCCGCTTCGTCTTAAACGCTGGATCAGAAACGAGATTGAATCGTCGCTTGTTTTGTACTACACCGGCGTCTCAAGAGAAAGCGCGAATATTATAAATGAACAAATTAAGCATACGCAAAAAGGCGACGCAAAAAATATTGAAAGTATGCACGAAATGAAAAGACAGTCGGTTATTATGAAAGAAGCCCTGTTAAAAGGAGACTTTAAAGGGTTCTCAAATTGTCTTTTAAACGGCTGGCTTGCAAAGAAAAACGCCGCCGCTTCAATTTCAAATTCCTTTTTAGATGAACTGTACCAATACGCGCTTGACAACGGCGCGGAATCGGCAAAAATTTCAGGCGCCGGCGGCGGCGGCTTCATGATGATATACTGTAACCCCTGCAAAAGAATCGCGCTTATCCGCGCGTTAAAAGAAAAACAAGATATGGCAACCATATCAGGAATGGTATTAACGCCTTCCTTTACTGAGACAGGAACTCAAGCATGGACTATATACAACAACTAATTCAGCGCTACCCGTCACTGGAAGGCGTCAAAGCCGATATAAGCGTGGCGTTTGACATCATTGCCAATTCATACGCAAACGGCGGCAAACTGCTGATAGCGGGTAACGGCGGAAGCGCCTCCGACGCGGAGCATATCGCGGGCGAACTAATGAAAACATTTTCAAAAAAACGAAACCTGCCCGATTCATTTATTACCGATATTAAAAAAGTTGATCCTGAAATTGCCGAATACCTTATTCCCCGTATGCAGCCTGGTCTTCCTACAATCGCGCTTTCCGGTCATGCTTCGCTTAACACAGCGTGTATAAACGATATTGACGGTAATATCACTTTTGCGCAGCAAGTTTACGGTTACGGAAAAGAAACAGACGTGTTACTTGCAATATCCACTTCAGGAAACTCAAAAAATGTGCTGTACGCGGCGGCAGTCGCAAAGGCAAAAAAATTAAAAATTATCGCCCTTTCGGGCGGAACGGGCGGAGCGCTAAAAAAAGTCGCGGATGTAAGTATCATTGTGCCGGAAACGGAAACTTACAAAGTACAAGAATTGCATCTGCCTGTATATCATTGTTTGTGTCAGATGCTGGAGAATCATTTTTTTTAATGAAAGTTGTTATAATGGCGG
>JGI20170J14366_1001142_pt1 | contig 11554 bp, 9 predicted proteins | sample TergutNc150P3_FD_14366 | JGI IMG/M metagenome (IMG submission 14366) | reverse complement strand
TGCCCGATTCGCCGAGAATACGGTCTTTTTCAGCGTCATCGTAAGCGTAGAATGACTTTTTATCGTAACTTACTTTGTAAAGCGGCGGCATTGCAAGGTAGACATGTCCTTGCTCAATAAGCGGAGTCATATAACGGTAGAAGAACGTTAAAAGCAATGTGCGGATATGGGAGCCGTCAACATCGGCATCCGCCATTATTATAATTTTATGATAACGGATTTTAGAAACGTCAAACTCATTGCCGCAGCCGGCGCCTATGCTTGCAATAACCGGCTGTAATTTATCATTGGTAATTACTTTCTCGATACGCTGTTTTTCAACATTTAACATCTTGCCCCACAACGGAAGTATCGCCTGTGTGCGGCGATCTCTACCACCTTTGGCGGAGCCGCCCGCGGAGTCGCCCTCTACGATGAAAAGTTCGCACTTTGCAGGGTCTTTCTCAGAGCAGTCGGCAAGTTTCCCGGGCAGTCCCGCGCTGTCCATTGCGTTTTTTCTGCGGGTAGCGTCTCTTGCCTGACGCGCCGCAATACGCGCCTTTGCAGCTAACACTGATTTTTCGAGTATGTTATTTATAACTTCCGGGTGTTGGTCAAAAAAAAGTTCTAACTGTTCGTTTACAACGGACTCAATTATGCCCTTCACTTCTGAGTTGCCAAGTTTCCCCTTTGTCTGCCCTTCAAACTGCGGATTCGGCACCTTAACCGACAGTACCGCGGTCAGTCCTTCGCGCACATCGTCCCCAGAAAGAGTTTCGTCCAACTTTTTGGAATGTTTTGACTTTTTAAGAAATTCATTTAAAGTACGGGTAAGTGCGGATTTAAACCCGACAAGATGAGTGCCGCCTTCGCGGGTGTTGATATCGTTCACAAACGAAAACATTATTTCGTTAAAACCGTCATTGTACTGGATAGCCGTCTCTACCTCAACCTGACCGCCCAGACCGTCATCGCGAACACCGTTAAGATAAACAGGCTCTTTGTAAAGTACGGTCTTATTTTCATTCAAATACTCGACAAAACTTTTTACGCCGCCTTCAAACATAAAATCGTGAACTTTTGGCGTGGATAGCCGCTCGTCACGGATAGTGATTTTTAGGCCTTTATTTAAGAACGCCAGTTCCCGCAAACGGTTGGAAAGAGCGTCAAAATTATGGGTAGTGGTTTCAAAAACAGAGGAATCGGCTTTCCAGCGGATAACCGTACCCTTACGGCTTGGCGAGTATGAATAGGGAAGCCCATTGGGTTGAATTTCCTTAGCGGGGCTTTCCGCTATACCGATTTTATAACGCTGTGTGTAGACTTTCCCGTCAAGATGAACATAGGCTTCGCACCACTCGGAAAGCGCGTTCACGACAGAAACGCCGACACCGTGCAAGCCGCCTGAAACCTTGTATGATTTTTTATCAAATTTGCCGCCGGCGTGCAGTTTTGTCATGACCAGTTCTAATGCGCTGACATGTTCGGTGGGATGAATATCCACAGGGATACCGCGGCCATTATCCTCAACCCTGACTATATCATTTCCTTCCAGAACGACAAGAATATTTGTACAGAAGCCTTGCATAGCCTCGTCAACAGAATTATCTACAACCTCAAAAACCAGGTGATGAAGACCGTCAATCCCCGTCGTCCCAATGTACATTCCCGGGCGCTTTCGAACCGCCTCCAGCCCTTTTAAAACGGTAATATTTTGCGCAGAATAGCCATTTGTATCACTCATTTAATCAGTATACAGATTTTAAGGCATGTAGTAAATACGATGTTTTTACACTTAAAAGCAGAAATATATTAAAACACAGCCTAAAATCAATTAAAGATGTATTTTATCATTACTAAAATTCACCTTTATTAACTTTTTTTTCAAACTCAATAATATGGCTTTTGACAACTTGTTCTATATCTTCCAAAATTGATTTATGCAGATCCTTTACCGCTTCTGTTGGGTAACAGGTTTTTGAGAAAAGCTCAGTTGGATCGATTTCGAGCGCATGGGCTATTTTTTCCAGTACTTTATCTGAAGGGAATTTTTTTTCCAGTTCTATCATCGCAACATAGGCCGTTGCAATATTGGCGGCTTCCGCAAGTTTCGCCTGAGAGAGCCCCAGAACATACCTGCGTTCCCGAATATTCAATGCCAAAATATGCCGTAAATTTGACTTCATTATCCTAACTATTGGTTAATAAATTCAATTTTATTAACTAAATAGCCCTTGACAATTAACTATAGGTGAGCTATGCTATCCCATGAATAATTATTATAAAGGAGACATATTATGCGTAAAATTTTAACATTTGTTCTATTGGGGTTTGTTACTCTGTTTATTTATTCCACCTGCGCAGGAGGAGCAAAAGGTAAGGGAAAATCTGATTCGGCAGGTAATCTTAAATTAGAAAACCTGTCCGGTGTAGAACTGGTGATTTATGTAAAGAAAAACTACAAAGGGACTGTTAAATCAGGGCAGAAAATTTCTATTCTTGTTGAAGATGCAAAACCTGAAGGTACAAAGGTTGATGTTGATTGTTTTCAACGTAATAAATTGACCGATCTTTCAAGTTACCCTACTAACAGCGATGCAATGTATTGGAGTTTTCCAAGAGTTGTAAGGCCTTTAAGTGATCCTGATCCGGTAATCCTAGTATCTATCCCGGCTCTTTCATCTGAGGATCTATCCAACAATGCAGGGGTTGGTGCCGTATTGGTTAGATTTAGATACGATGATTTTCCAAATGTTTTATCCGCAGTTTCTATTTTTACCGGATCAAAAGATGCTCAAAATGTGATTATTGCTCTTAATAATGGAGATACCAAATTTGCCCCGATGCCGGTGGGTAGAAGATTAATATCAATGGAGTATAGTGTCGCAGGCAAAAGACCTGATCGGAAAGTTTATCCTGAAACTGCAAAACAAATGGAAGACAGAAGGTTTTGGATATATGTACCTTCAGGAGTTACAGAAGTTGAGCATATAATTCCTCGGATCAGTGAAATTTACAATATAAATTATGTTTCCAATAATCCGGCAACTCGCGGTACACTCAGGGTAAGGAACCAAAGCAGTTCACAGGTAGATATCCTAATTGGCGGTGGGACAAAATCAGGAGCGGAAGAACCTATTAACGGCGCCGATAGTGTGGTATTTAATAATGTGCCGCGCAAGGACTTCTTTATCCCTGCCGGTAATTATTATCTTCGTGCTATGAGCGCAGCCATTGCCGCCAACGAGATCGCTCGAATTGAAGACATAAGCATTGAACCGGGTATGATCTATTATTGGTTTATACAAGATCAGAATAGTTCACTAAAGACGGGATTAAATATGTCCGTTCCCCAGCAGGTTAATAACTGGTTTCAGAATTGGAAAATCAAATCATCACCGGGAGAAGCAAAAATCACCCTTCGTATAATCTCAACAGCGGACGGGGTACCAAACGTCCCCCCTCGTGATATTGGGGTTACTAATGGGAGTGGCGATCTTTCTCTTCAGAACATTGACATAGGAGAATTTATTCGTGGGTTAAGAACCGATAATGCGAAGAGGGTTACATTAACACTTATAGCTGAGAGAAACGGATATGGCTCGGCCTCTCAGTCAATAAGCGCATACAATTTGTTGGCATCTGGAACAGAATTCAGGCTTGATACTTTTACTCTGAATAAAATCAATGAAACAGAATTTACTATCGGGGAACCGCTGATAAAGTAACACCTATTCCCGCAGCTGAACGGCGGAGGGATATTTTACAAGAAGTCTTATGCGGCAAATATTTTTATTTTTGGCAGTATTATTCTTTTTCTCTTGTGTTTCAACTTCCGGAACCAATACAGATGATATTAATAGTAGAGAACCTGAAAACCAGGCTAATTTTGCCAGGGTCATATTTTACAATTATTCCAGAAATGATATTTATTTATTCTTGGAAAAACCTGGAGATATTGCAAAAAATATAAAAGACATTAATATAAAGGAATATAGCAGCCACTCAAATGATGTTTCATTAATTTCTTCTGGTAAAAGTGCTGAATTCATAATACTGCCCGGTGATTATACTATTGTTCCCATGATAGACAAATATGGCAACAAAAGAGATGAAGATTTTGATAAATATGATGAATTCTATTTCTTTCCTTCTGAAGAACCCTACATTATCCGCCTGTTCCCTAAGCACAAACAGTCTAACACTACAACTGCCAGTATAACATACAATAACTCTCATATAAACAACCAGAATTCCCTTTTTCCTTCTTTTGATATTCAATTTAGCGATGAAATGATTAAGCCTTTTGTAGAGAGAAATATTGAACTCACTGGAGAAGATAAAAAACCAATAAAGATAGATATACAATGGCATAATGATTATAAATTAACAATTCGCCCCCAAGAATCGCTTAAACCGTTAACTCAGTATTTTATTAGGGTAGAAAATGGAGCCCGTAATGTTGAGGGCGAACTGATAAAAGAAGTTGTACCATATCCTTTCACTTTTAGAACCGGAAATATTGTTAATTCTGTATCCCCATTTGATACTGCTACTGTAAAGTACACTTATATCTCCGGCAATATCCGACTTGACTGGATTTTACCGCCCGGCGCAAAAGGCTCTGAAATACATATTGAAGGTAAATCACCGCCCGAAGAAGATCTTTATGCAAAAACCAATTATACCTTTCCAAGTGATGCAATAGAACAAATAGAATATAAAATCGTTCCCTATGGAATGATAAATGAAAAGAAAGTATATAATCAGGCAGATCAACGGCGTTCATATACAGGTATTCCCCGATTGTATTTTTACGGCATTACCCACACTGTTATCACCAATACTGTTGACAGTCTGGAATTTCGTTTTATTTTTAACGATCTCCAAAAAATCACCTCTGATTTTCAATTTACATTAAGAAACAACTTGGGTAGCGCTGATTTGGCAGTATTAAGCGCACAGAATAATTTTACATACAAAACCAGTAACCCGTCGTTTATACCCGATGAGGAAGTTACATATATTCTTACCATTGATAACAGCGCGATAGATTATTCATTTACAATTAAACGTCCTTCTGACAGTGAATTTTATGATGCTTTTGAGAAAAAGGTCATCAAGGATATGGAAGCGATAGCTCAAGAATTCATTGCTATTGACAGAAGATCATTTACTATGAGCGGAGAACTGAATAAAGATACTTCTTCTTTTGAAGAAAAAAGAACTATGCTTAAAACCATTTACCAAAAATATACCGATTATACTTATCCGAAAGCACATAACATGGAAAGTTATAAAAAGAGAGTACAAACCAACGAAGTATTTTCAAAAATACAAATATTATTTGACGAACGACTTAACCATTTGGTTGAAAATTTAATTGTCAGCGCCGCAAGCGGCTATAATACCGCAGAGGCTCGTATAACAAATACAAAAAATTGGCTTGATAATACATTAAGTAATTTTGAAACCTACGCCCCCTGGCTCGCGATAAAAAACAAAAAAAATATAAAAGCGGCTATTGAGAGGATAAATAAAAAATACACAAAATATGCCGCGCCCTTCTTTTGGGGCATAGGCACAAGCGTTGGTTCGTCATTTACAACTCCCATGGTGATAGGAACTATTCAATTAGATATATCGCCATTTTCCTATACCATACTTGAACTTGGCTGTGATTTCGGCATAATCCACGGCTACGATCTCAAAGACATTGATTATTATTCGCTGTATCCGTTCGGACACTTGGTTTTTTCCCCAAATATAAAAAAATATGAATATCGAAAACCTTTTATTCTATATGCCGGAATTGGAGGTGGCGCTATGTTATCCTCATATAAAACTGCAACAGAAAATAATTCTTTTACTACGCCAGCCGCTGACCTGACTGCCGGTTTCTATCTTGGTTCGGATCATCACTGCCTTCACGTTTCTTATACATTAAGAACGACATTCACCGCAATAAACCATAAAACGGCAATCGGTTATACATATCGTTTTTAGGAGAGTTATATAGTGTAAATTATATTTTGAATAGTGCATTTGCTTCTAAGCAGCTAACAAGCGTTACCATTCCCAATAGCGTAACTTATATCGAGAATCTAGCTTTTATTTTTAATCTACTTATAGTTACCCCGAATGCAACATCGCTTCCCGTAAAATAGCATTCATACGTGTCTGATAACCCTTCCCCTCACCTTGCAGCCATTCAATAATATCTGCGTCAAGACGGACATTTACTGTTTTTTTGATAGGTTTATAATTTTTCATGTTCCGTAAATGAGAAGGCTTTAATTGTGCTATCTGCTCATCGGTTAATTCTGGACAATCCGAAAAATCGGTGTTTTTAAACGCCTTAATTTCCTCTAATCTCTTTTTCGTAATTGGCATTATATATCTCCTGTTCCTTATAATGTTTGTCAAGTAGATCGTTTTGCTATTCATTACAGACTATGCGTTTGTCATATACCTCGCTATGACCGCGGCGCGGACGGCGGGATAAATCCCACCTCATTTTTTTCATCTTGTATAAGCTGTTCGGCGCCGGAACGTGTAGATTTTTTCATCCACACCCCTTAACGGGGTGCTTTTGTTTGTTCCCACAGCCTCTCTTTCCCCACTCCCGTAGCAATCAGCACATCTGCTGTTTCCTGTTCACTCAATTTGTCAATGTTACCGTGAGTTTTGAATTCTTCTATACCTTTCAACACCGCGTCGAAGCGCCGCTTGTTGATTTTATTTCTGATTGTAAAGATAAGGCAGGTTACCAGAAGCGTAAACGGTATTAGGACAAACATCCACTTTATGCCCAATACAACATTGCTCTGAGCGTAAGAGGCGGGGTCGAAATTATCAGTACTGGCTTTTAAAACTGAGTATTTGTTTTGATCAAAACCAAGAGCCTGAAGACCGAAACCCATTAAAAGAACAGCGACGCCGCTTGCAAACTTGCGAAGGAATGTCGTCACTCCGCTGTAAATGCCTTCGCGGCGGAGGCCGGTGCGTATTTCGTCAATGTCATAAATGTCTGTAAGCATTGACCATGTTGAAAGTTGGCCGGAAGAAGTGCCTATGGCAATCAATACGGCAAGTACGCAAAGCACGGCGACATTAACGCTAGAATCGAGCCAGATAAAACTAAGCGTTGAAACTATCCATACGGGTATGCCGATTAGCATGGGAAATGCCTTGCCTTTTCTTTTTGCAATTGCGCCCATTACGGTAATCAAGAGCATAGAACAAACAAGAAGCAGACCGACAACAAGTTCGTAATTTTTATATTGCTGGACAACTATATCAATATAGAAAATAAAGAGCGCAAGCACTAGATCGACTGCAATTTGAAAAGAAAGAAATATCCCCAAGAAATTTTTGTAGGCTTTGTTTTCAAAAACAGATAGCCAGTATTTAAGCGTGATTTTTTCCGGTTCAGGCAGGTCTTGCTTTTCCCTTGTTCCAAGAAAAGCAATAAGCCAGCTTAACGCGAAAAGCGCGCCGAATATAAGAGCCATGACAAGGTAGCCGGGTATTTGTTCTGATCCGATTTTATCGCCGCCAATCAATTTGATAATTATGCTGGGTATGACAGCGGACAAAAGCGACGCAGCTCCGGAAAGAACCATCCTAATCGTGGTATAGCTTGTACGCTCGTTATAATCGGACGTTATGTCAGACAGAATGGCGTTATACGGAACCATAACGATGGTAAACGCCGTCCCAAAAAACATATAGGCAAACGCATAATAAATGATCTTCGCGGTTATACTTTCAATGCCAAAGGAATAAAAAAGCATGACAAATGACAAATAGACCGGTATTATTCCTATCAGGAAATATAACCTTCGCCTTCCGAACCTTGAGCGCGTTTTATCGGATATTCTTCCGACAATCGGGTCGGTTACTGCGTCCCATAGCTTTCCGATAAAAATAATGATTGTAGTAGCTACAACAGGCAGACCTTCGACCAGTACCAAAAAATTCATGAATAACAGGCTGAAGATCATAAACGCGCCGCCACCGTAAATATCACCGCTGGCGTAACACAACTTGCTTACAAGCAGATTTGAATTTAATTTGTCTTTCATAAAGAAAATTATATCACAGATTGAGGTTATAAGATATTGATCAACCACCTGATTCCGGTAGAAAAACGGAAACCTGCAAAAAAATCAGATTTAAGATCAAAGCTATTACTATCACTAAAATACGACTGCCATGCGGCTTCAATGTAAGGAGCAATCTCTTCTTTTTGGGTCTTGATAATAAAAGGCGCGGCTGTTAAGCCTATGGTACCAAGCCAACTTGTTCCGCCTGAATAATTGCGCTGATGACCGTCAACGGTAAGAGACGCGTCTCCAAAACTTAGCACAGGACCAGCAAAGAACCTAATTTTATAGTTAGAACCTAATGATAATGTTATGGGCAGGCGAAAAACACCAAGAGCCCCGTCATATTCCGGTCTTAACTCAAGACCAATAACCATTCGTTTTCCAAGTGAATAAGCATCCACGCTAAAACAAAGCTGAGAAGTAAAGCCGCGAAACAAATCTCCGTCATTAATAAATCCGTTCCAGGTTGGTGCAAACGCAATACCCGCCAAAAGACGAGTCTCGCCGCTTCCCAAACTGGAGGAAGCCTTTGGTTTGTTTGTACCTATTTGTTTACTTCTCTTTTTGCCCGCGCCTGATTTTCCCACCGTTGAAGTATCGTCAATTTCTAAATCGGACGGCGTTTCCGGAAAAGCGCGGCCTGCGCCGATATAAGCATTTGCCCAGTATTTTTCATTAAGACTTGAATAAATTACTCCTGTCTTATTTCCTTGGGAAGCAGCATGGATAAAGAGGTTTTCTCCAAGATACAGACCGACATGAGTTACCTTGCCAGATTTATCAGTTTTAAAAAATAAAAAATCGCAGGGCTGCGCTTTATCAATAGTTGTTCTCTCCACCCATGAATAAAGCCCGGAAGCCGACCTTGGCAGGGCAACACCCAACGCATCCATGAAACTAAGGCAGATAAAGCCTGAACAATCCAGGCCCTTAGCGGTCATTCCGCCGTAACGATAAGGAGTGCCCTCGTACTTTTTTGAGGCTTCTATCACTCTCTGCCGCGCTTCAAAATATGCCCATGCTTTTTCTTCTGGCGAGGCTGTTACTTTGGGCGCGAGGGGATAGCCGCTTTCCAGGGGGGCGGCAAGGGCATTAAATGTGATAAAGATTAGTAATGATGAAAAGACGAGTCTCATTATATAATTATCGGCAAAAACGTTCTAAAAATTCTGTTTACAAGTGGGGGCAAGATGTATGCCTAAAGATTTTATTTAGTCCAGGCGGGCAGCCGCGCGCGCTGTGTTAAAAAAGCCTAAGGCTTTTTTAACGAGGGAGTTTTGCCAAATACAAGCAATTATAAAAAAGCAATAGATTTTACTAAAGAAAAAAACAATAAAGACTTAAGTTTTCCCTTTGGCAAAACTCCTTAGCAATTCGGCATGGCCGAATTGCAGGAACCCACAGAAGATGTTTTTCCATCACGCGCGGCTGTCCACTTGGACTCAAGTATTTTATTCGGCATACATCTTCAGGCACGTTTTAAAAAGTGGTGCCGAATATTGTATCGGTAACCCTTGATGTTATATTAAAATAATAATATACTTTATCATTAGTAAAGAGGTATTTCATGACAGAAGCAAGAAAGAACATGGATTTGTTGAATAATTTAAGTGAGATTCTCGAATATTGCAAGAATAAGAGAGAACCTGTAATCGTATCAAATAACGGTGAAGGCAGATTTGCTGTAATGACTGAGGAAACATACGAAGAACTAATTGGAAAAAGCAGAAACGAGCTTTATAATGTTTTGCAAGCGGGATTAGATCAAATTAATAATGGTGAATATATTGAAGAAAAAGAGTTTTTTGAATTTCTAGATAATTTGGAGTAGTTTTTTGGACAATCTGATAATCTCAAAATTATATAAGGAAGATACTTTATCTGCCTACAATTATATAAAAAATGTATTAAACGCGCCTATGGCTGCTAAAAGTTTAAAAAATGAAATAAAAGAAAAATAAATTTATATTAGTAAAAATCCAACTCATAGACCATTAGTATATGATAAGTATTTAGCAAGTTTAGGTTATAGATTAATAAAAGTAAAAAATTATTTGATATTTTATATTATTGATTATGATGACATTCATATAAAAATAGTCAGATTTTTATATTGTAAAAAAGATTGGATGAATATTTTAAAAGAGAAAACTGTTGAAGAAATGATGTGAGATGTTAGGCATATTTTTCAAAGTGGGGCAAGATGTATGCCTAAAGAAATACTTGGGGGTCGCACTGTCGGTCACCTAAAGGTGCCCTTGCTTTTATTGAGGACTGCGGCATTTTTTGGTGCTCTCAGCATGCAGCATTAATTGATCAACATCGCTTGCGCGGTGCTTTTTTTGGGCTGTGTCCGGGAAAAAAGCGGCGCGGACGGCGAGATAAATCTCGTCTCAATTATTCATCTTGTGTGTTATGTCTGGTGCCAGGGCTTGTAGAATTATTCATCTACACCCTGCGGGTGCCTACATCGCCCCACAACGGGGCGCGGCACTTTTTTCCCGGTCACCCCTCAAGTATTTTATTCGGCATACATCTTAATCGCGCATATGAACATTGTATTCAATTATACGCTTCGAGTGTCTGTCACCGAAGTGTATACTTTACTTTTACCGTGTTACCTATCATTATTCCACCTTTTGGAGTTCATATTTTCCTAAAAACCATGAAGTTCCATTATAAGTAAGGTTCCCACCAGACAATGATCCTTTTAATACATCCCAAGTCCCTTTTTTCGAGTTATAAAATGCAGCCACATTCATAGAAACAGAATTTCTATTTATTTCAATAAAACCTCGGGAAAAATAATTTCCATTAATAAACCTAGCATATTCATTCTTAGCGAAGGTAAATTCGTTTGTTGTTTTACCATCTGTGATTTTCCATTTTCCTTCAATCCGTGAAGCATCTGGACTTGTGGGATCAGGTACTAAATCAATGTTGAATATCGCATGATCAATTATTCGTCCATTTATTATTCCGCCTTCTATAGGTGCAAAAATCGAATATGTATGCTCTGGAAGAAATGTATAGGTCATTGTAACTTGTCCATATTCAATCTTTGTTTCACGTTTTTCAAAATTATAAATTCCCAGAGTATGTGTACCTGCCGGAATTATTACGGCTTTATCTGCCCAGAAAGTTTTTTTGCCATTAAATGTCCTTATTTCACCATTGCCAATTTCCAGTGTACAGCTTTTCTCCAATGGCACGGATGAGTCATACACCATCGGTTTACTGTAACAACCAGCAACCACCAATGCCGCTACCAATAAAGAGACAATTAAGAAACCGTTTTTTTTCATTTTCATCCTCCAAGATGTAAAATTTACGTTTATTACCCGTCGGTATTTATAAAAAAGCCAGTATTCCTCCATACGGAGCAACCCGACATTTTTCCAGAGATATTGAGAAAATTGTATTTAAAAAGCGATGTTTCTTTGTTTGTATATCTGCTAGAGAAT
>JGI20170J14366_1001120_pt1 | contig 11662 bp, 14 predicted proteins | sample TergutNc150P3_FD_14366 | JGI IMG/M metagenome (IMG submission 14366) | reverse complement strand
TCTGTGCTTCCCATGACAACGCCGAGAACATTTTGATCAGCGGTTTTTATTGCATCGAACCCGTCATCGCACCACTCATGAATAGGTGGATCGGTGTCTGGTGTGTTTGTCAACGCCCAGACATGGCTATCAAAAAGATTTTTGACGTGAGTTCCGTTCCAAATATCATTTTTGTCTTTTGAATGTATTTGTGAAAGAGCATAATCATTCAAATCTTTTTGAGTAAGGTTTGATTTACCGAAATCAAAAGCGGTAAGATAACCGCCGCGCCCCTTCATGGAGTTTATTGATGTGGTGTGGATATCAATATCCGTCCGGTTCGCGTCTACCTGCGCTTGTGTGGCTTCATTAGCCTTCTTGTTAAAAGCCGTTCTCTCAACAAGCTGTTTTGCCTGTCGGTTCGCAACCGCTTCATCTCCGTCTCCGGCAACGATATCATCGTCAATTGAAATTTCGTAAACCTCTGGGAAACTGGGATTTACAGGTTCTAAAAAGTTTGCCATTATTTTCCTCCTAATTTAAAATAATAGTCCATTGACCTTCAAGAGATATGTCCCTTTGTTTATGAATAGGATTCTCCCTTGCCTTTCTCGCAAACAGCGTACCATCAGCGGTAAGCAGACCAAATTCGAGAATTGCCATGCCGTTATTTTCAGTTACCAGCAATTCCCAATTAAACTGTACTCTTCCGGCTTCGGGATAAGAAAAACTTGAAATTGGTTTTGCAAACTGATTCGTTATAGCTGAATCAGTCAGTTCAGGCATTTTCCCACTCGTGCCAAAAGCAATTTTTGCAATATGCCGCATATTAAATTCTCCTGATACCAAATGCGACATCTGCAATCTCGCTCCATTTACGACAAGATTGCTTTCTTCGTATTCTTCCACCAGAAGACCGGATTGCAAAACTCTCATCCGAAACATCCCTTTTATTGGAACGTTATCAAATTGTTTATTCATCGAATACCTCCATAATTTATTTTTATCCCAACGGGATAAGTTTCATGCCGTTATATTTAATCGCGCCGTTATATTTATACTCGCCGTTGTATTTTTGATGCCTTCTAATTCCGACCGAGACATTTTCGAGCATTTCAAGATTGTCCACTTCGCCGTTAACAGGCATCGTAAAGTCAAGAACATCAACTGTGCCTGATCTGTATTTAAATGGCGGTATTGGCTCATGTTCGACATCAACTTTCCCTGTTCCGTTATATTTTGCGTCTCCGTTATATTTGAAACGACCGTCATATTTGGCTCTGACTTTCATTTTTTTATTAACTGTTTTTCCGTCATATTTAATCATTCCGTTGTATTTTAAAGGATTGATAAAATATTCCTTCGTGTTTTTTATTACGGAAATTAATAGTCCGTCAGTGATGATAACAGTTTCAATATAGTTAAATATTTCAGCAATTGATAAGTAAATATTCGGGTCTAATATATTATCTAAAAATTCAAATACCCATGTTCTGTCTATTGAATTCAATTCGCTTATTTCAAGATATACTTTCAGAAACTCATCACGAATTAAAAATCTGCTTCCAAAGCGCGTTTCAAGCTGATCCAAAATATATTTTCTTTCTCCGGCTTTTGAAAGATAAAAAGACGCAGTTGCCACACGTTCACGATAATCAGCTTCGGAATCATAGGGCAATTCTGGAATGTTTAATGACTCTCCGTGTTTTCGCAGTGTTTGCGGATCAGCCAGATAGGGAAAATGGGCTTTAAATGCTTTTTCCGCATCTCTTTGGACGATCTCAAATATTCTCCCTATTGCGGAAAAAAGAGAACCGCGATTTTTTTTCTCTATTCCCGGTGGGTCAATATTTTTTTTGATCCAATTTATCATGTTCACACCTTAACCGCCGTTATTGTGGCTTCGATTATAGAGTCCCCATCAGGCTGGACATCCCTTTCTGGCGAAACAATCTCGATTGTTTTCAGGTTCATTGGTTGATACATTTTATAAAGATCAGCGAGTTTGAAACGTCCACCGATACCGAGATTATTCACATAACTATTTGCGACAATCGTCACATCTCCTTCAGACGCATCGCCGGAGAATTCAATTCGTAATTCTACAGGCAGAATATTTGGGGCTTTTACTTTTACGTCAAAAGCCATAAGTTCATGGTCACGAAGATTATCGCGCACAGCTTGTAATAATTCCGAACTGGGCTGTCCTGTCACCGCCGCTATAATAACGTCCGTGCTTCCGGCTCCTCTCGGAGTTCGCACAATACGCGCGGCGCGGACTCCGTCAACCTCTTCGGAATAAAAACGATAAACTTCTTTCGTGTCTCCTAGAATCTGACTGCGCCAGCGCGATTTTATTCTTTCTCGGTATAGATCGTCCTCTTCATCATCCTGTCCGGGTGTGCTGATCCAGTCCTCTTCAACTGAAACTGAATCGAGTCCGTTAATAACTCTCGTCAGCCTGATTGAGATACCGCTCCCGATGTTATATTCAAGACCGGGATGTTCGGCGATTACCGGAATAGAAAATTCAGTGTTTGCCTTGAAATTTACATTTTCGGAAACTTTATATCGCAGTTCAGTACCTTCAACCACAGCCCATGTTCCGGCAGATATTGAGCCGTCTCCATAAGATTTGCCTGAAAATGTACCGGAAGTTTTTCCGGCTTGTTTTCTGACAACGCCGAGCATGAGACCCCACAATGAAAGGAAAAATCCGGTCGCATTATCAAGAGTGGCATTATTAAAAATAGGATTAATTGCCTTGCTATAAATTGCAAAAACAATCCGCGCAATAGTTTCGATAAATCCGCGCAGTACTCCAACGCTTTTGAAGTTTGACAGCTTAGTCTCCTCTTTGGCTATAGTGACAATGTCATCGCGGATTTCGTTTTCGTTTTTATTGATCCAACTCTCGTTCATATTTTCTCCTTCAGATCGTATTCAAGAGTCTCTGGCGATACCGCGCCAAGCGGAGCGAACTCCAAGCGAAATTTTTTATCTGATTTCTGATGCGCTGTAATGCTCAATGGATCGACTCGCTGATCTTCAAATGCCACGCGTTCCAATTCGGTGGTCACCGCATTTGCGTCAATCTCTGCGGAGTTCAGCATTTGCGTCATTGTACTTCCGGCTTCTTTATCCCAAAGCAGACTGCCGGGAGAAGTTTTTAACGTCTGATCAATATCCTGTGCGACACAAGCCGCGCCGGAGATAACCTCAATATCGCCGTCAGGTGTAAAAACAATATCATCGTCAACTAACTTGAAATCCGTTCCGTAATCGGTCATGACAAGCCTCCTGAACCTGTGCCGGAGATGAATGGGGCTTTCAAAGTGACATTTATAGTTCCGGCTTTAAAATATGAATCGACAGCGGTCACAAACTGGGTCGCAAGATAATCATCGCCGCCAGATGTCATAGAGTTCATTGTTAAAAAACAGGTTTTTAATATCGTTTCAATGATCGTTTTCGTTCCTGTAAAATTCCCTTTTCCCTGACCGGAGAATGACGAAGTCACTCCGGCAGGCGTTGTTACCGTACCGCTTGATGTTGTTGTTACGGTATCATCTGCCGTGCAAACTTCGTCAATATCGCTCGCAATATGCACAGCGAGATCGTCATTTGAATATGCGTTTTCAAAAGTGGCTTTTAATTTAATTTTCAGATCGCCATCATTTATTGTCATTGTTCCATCGCCGACTCCGACATATACACCAGCCGGAGCCGCGCCGCCATCCGTTGTTGATACTTTGCCGGAGACCCCAAATTCCTTTATTGCGACCGCTATTTGTTCAGCCAACCAAGCGTCATTTTTCGATCCGTCCTGCATCATGGCGAAAATGCTTTTTAACTTTGTTTCAAATACAGTTTTTACTAAAGCCATTCTATGCCTCCAGCAATTGACCCAAATCGGTCTTGTCTTGTGTAATTTTGGTTATATCATCCGGACTCACAACGTGCTGTGCCGGACTTCCAACAGTTTTCATTCCCATAACATTTTGGAAATGAGTATCGAGAATAGTGAACAAACTTTTTGAGCTGTTTTTAACGGCGCATTTATCGCCGTTCAAAATTACTTGTAACTTGCTGTTGTTTGCGGTTATTTTTTTTTCTTTCTCCAATTTGACTGTACAGCCGTCTCCATTGTCGAGGCTGATACCTTTTTCTTTTGCGTCAATAACGATCTTCATGCCTTCGCCGTCAGTGATAATAAACTGATCTTTCTTGAAATCGTCTGCTTCATACTCATCAGACCACATTCCAGCCACAAATGGGTATGCAGGATTCCAAGCAAGAAATTCTATAATCACCACTTGCTCTTCATTCGGGATCGCATACAAGCCGCGCTTTTTCTTTCCAGCCCATATCTGGGGAATAGGAACTTCGGAAATAATCTGATCGGTATCCTCAAGCGTTCCAAGTTTAAGAACCTGCACATCAACCGAATATTTATTTTTACCGGAGCCTTCATGTACTTTTATTACTCGCGCCAGTACCGGAGCGGCGCGGTTCGGCAAAAGAGCGTTCAGCAGATTATTGAGAAAATCACTACTGCGTATCATGATGCCTCCCGATGCCACAAAATAAGCCGCGAATGCGATCCGCTTATGGAGAGATCTGTCCTGTTGGCAATTAATTTCTTACCGTCAATCTTCACTTCCTGTGAGTGACGTATCGGCATGGGCAATACCTCAATTTTTCCGATATCCTTTTTCAGAATATTTTTACCGGACTCAAACTCATAAACCGCGCCTTCATTTTTTCCGGTATCATCGGCAGTACCGAATCGGAATGTATTCTCCGCATCAAAGAAAAAACGGAGACCAGTATGCCCATGTTCAGCAAGCGTTTTTATGAGTAATTTGATACATAAAATAGCGGATATTTTTTCTGTGGAGAAACGTGCTATTTCTACTGACGGACAAGTCACGGCGGTTTTGTCAATTCCGGCTTTGTCCAGGGTGTCCTGAAGTATCACACTGGCGTTTTCCTTTCGATAAGCGGCGATAATAGTTGTTATAAATAATTTTGAATAGCTGTCAGTCAAAATCAAATCGCGTGACGCTCCGTGAATTCCGGCTGACAATACTTCGCCTGTAAAGAGAAGGTGTTCCTCTCCGGCAAAAGATAAATTAACCTTTACCGGATCGCCTGATTTTCCGATTTCCGATTCTGCCGGAAATTTAAGAACCGAAACTACTGAAGAAAGTCCTTCATCGGTAATAAGAGAAAAAGCAGAGGGGCGTTTTTCAACGGCACTGCCGTTGATTGAAACATTTAATACTGGACGTTCAAAGCGGATATTATTTTCCATAACGCGCCTCTATTTTTTTAAACTCTTGCCAATCTTTATCAGAAACTTGCATTCGATCCTTCGCCTTCGTTATATTCTCCTGTTTTGTTTTTGCCGCTTCGCTCTGCCGATCTTGGACTACTCCGGAAGCACTGTCATATTCCTCAAATTCGAGAGCGACAGTAATCATCCGGCGCGTTCGGCTTTCTGTCGATTCCAACGAAGTGAATAAAAGTTTCTTTGTTCCCCATGCGTTGATCATGGGATGGCTCAAAACATATTGTTCCGGCTTTCCGTTATCTTTAACTTTCTTAAAAGCCGCCGTGATCTGTTTGAGAGAATCCCATCGTGTTTTTCCGGCTCCGGGGTCATCAATTATTGACATGGAAATCAGCAGAGCCGCATCGTCCCATCCCTGAACGATTTTTACCTTGCCGGAACGCCCTTGCACTTCTTTATTTTCCAACAGCAGGGAATCGCTTATTTTTATTGATTCCACTATGCCCGGAAGTATTTCGGGAGGCGATCCGATTTTGAGAATTCCCTCATCGCTGTCAAGAGCAAGGATCATACCGGAACCTCCTCTGGACTGTTAACTGAATGCATAATCATTCGTACAAAATCAAGAAGGCTTTGGCACTCGTCAGCTTGTAAATACAAATTTTGAATGTGGATAGTTTGCGAGCCTGCGCTCTTTGACGATCCTTCGCCGGACGGAAATGCTATTTCTCCTCTTGGCATAGCGGCAGAAAAAACGACATCGGCTTTTTCTCGCAGATCGCTCTCGTCCATGCCGGAAGCGAACGTCTCCGTCAAAGCGCGACCTGAAGTTGTGAGCATTGAAAGCGGCCCCTCTTGAGCGTCTGAATGTGGCATCTGCCGTGCGACAGGTTGTAAAGAATTGCTGAACGCCGCCGCAGGCGCGGAGGCGTTGCTTTGAATGCCGCTTGCAAAAGCATCGTTGAGCGCGGCTCCCGATTCCTTGCCGCCTCCAACGAGTCCTTTGAAAAATCCACCGACTTTATTGAACACGCCGCCAACCACATCACCGACCATTTTGAACGGCGCGATAAGGGCTTCCACTTTACTTCCGACCCAATCAATGAATCCTTGAATTGTCTCTTTGGGATTGTTCCACAGATTAACAAAAAATTCTTTTATCGCGTCCCAGTGTTTTATAATAAGAGCCGGTATTCCGATGATGGGGAAAAAGACCGCGACTGCGGCGAGAATCCAATCAGACGCTCCGAATATAAGATTTTTAATCCAGTCCCATGCGGCAGAGAAAAAGCCGACTATTTTATCCCACAGACCCTTAAAGAATCCGGCAACCTTATCCCAATTTTTTATGAGAAGATACACGCCTCCGGCAACAAGAGCGACCGCCGCAACTATAGCAAGGATCGGCCATGTCGCGGCAAGAGTGGGAGCTACAGAAGCCCACATGGACGCAATATAACTCCCGATTGCAGGTAACGCTCCGATAATTGATTTTGCCATTCCCATTATGCCGCTTCCCACAACTCGAAGCGGTGTTGCCAGCATCTTGACGCTACTGCCAAGCAGACCTATGCCGGACTTAAATAAATTTGCTATCCCTCCGGCATTTGATATGTTAGCCGCAAGTGTTGTCATTTGTGTGGCGGCGTTCAATGCGCCTGAACCCATATCCAATAAACCTTTCGCCGCCATCCCTGTCACCGCAGTGATTTTTGAAATCGCGCCGCCAATTGGAGAACTCATTATCGGACTGACAACGTTTGAAAGGAATCCGAATTTCATGTCGATAAAGAAGCCTTTAATCCCATTGATATCCTGTCCGATTTGCGCTTGAAGGGATTTTGAAGCGGAGTCCAGCCGCGCCATTTTCGCTTCAATGGCTTCCAGTTGAACACCTCGCGCCGCTTGCGTAATGTTTCCCATTCCTTCGGTAAACGATATAGCAAAGTCCTCATAGGCATCATCAGCCAACGCGAGGGCAAAAGTTGCCGCTTCTGTTGACCCTATAATACCTGCGAACGCTTGCTCGTCATCACCGAGCGCGGTTTTCAAGATTGCAAGGGATTCCGTAAGTCCGTATTGCTCAAGCATTGCTTTGCCGGACTCAAATCCTAAATCTTTATAAAGTCCGGCAAGCGTTTCACTCGGACTCATTAAAGTTGAGATAACGCCTTTTAATTGTTTTTGAGCCTGACCTGCGGAAAAACCTTTGTTAGTTGCATAAGCCATTGACGCGCCAAGTTCATCAAGCCCAATTCCGGCATTGGCGGCAAGCGCGGAGATGTTGCTAATCGCTCCGGCAAATTCTTCAACCGAGCCAACGCCCATGATATTTGTCTGCGTAAAGATATCAGCGGCAAGCGAAGCCTGATCCGCGCTCAAGTTCCAAGCATTCATGACGTTAACCATTGCGCTTGTTGTTTGAGCGAGATCAGCCTGATTCGCTTCAGATACTGCGACAGCGGCGTTCATTATCGCTATGTGCTTTGACGCATCAGAAACGCTTGTCGCAATATCCGCGAAGGCACTGGAAACAGCTTCCGGTCCGGCAACCGAACGTCCGCTAATAGCAAGCAGTTCTCGGCGCATAACTCCCATTTCTTCATTGGTTGCGCCAAGCCCTGCCTGAATATTTTTAAAGGAAGATTCCATTGACCCTGCTATGCGCGAAGGCTGATCCATAGCGTCAGACAGGGCTTTACGCATCGGTTCGGTCATGCTTGTCATCATCGCCATGTCAGCGGCGAGGCTAGTCATTGAGTTGTTTTTATTAATTTCATCTAATGCGCCTTTCATTCCGGCTAAATTGTTTTTAGCGTCATTAAAGCCGGAAGAAAAAGCGTCTTTAAATGCAAGTGTTATCGAACTAGCGAAATTCATTTTTTACCGTCCAATGCTTTTACTATTGCATCTTGTACGATGCCCACTTCAAATTCCCGAACAATCCGTGCTTGTTCATACTTCTCCATGAATTCATCAAAGCCAAGCTTTTCAACATCTTCACCCAGAAATCGCCTGATAAACAGGCGAATCCGAGTGATGCCGTCTACAGCTTCTTGCTCTTGGTTGAGAAGTTTGCACCGAAGAAAGGGCTAATTTCCTCCTGTACAAAATAAGCGTATGCTGACGGATATTCCCGAAGCTGTTCAATAATCGGCCCCGGTTCGGGATAGATGATAATCGACTGAATGAAATTCAAGTTTGCCACTGGAATGCTTTTCTGTGTCGCTTTCGCGTAACACTCGCCGTCAGCCACTGTCGGTTTACGGTAGACAAATTCTACTTTGTGCGTTTTTTTATCCGCATCGCTGAAATTGATTTCACCTTCAAAGATTCCTTCGGGGTGAGCGTCTTTAAGTTCTTTGATTTTTTCTTTGTTTAACTCCATACAAACTCCTTAAAATTAATTGAGTCCCGGAACATAAGCCGGAACGCCGTTTGAAATCAGCGGCGCAGTTAAATCTCCCTTGAGGGGAACCTTCAGATTCGTGTCGCCTTTGGCGGCAGAGAAATCCCTTTCATTGACTTTTACTTGCAGAGTGTCGGTAATCGGCATTTGACCTGTATGCCCATAACTGACGATAACCGGGAAAGGAGGCATATTATAAAATCCTCCGTGAGTTGCAGAGTATTTGTTCATCATTTCGTATTCAGCCCTGCCTAATTCCATCTCGCAACTGCCGGAATATTCTCCGCGCCCGATCCCTATTGGGATACCGTTTGAACCTGTAACGACCTTATCGTCTTTTTTATCCTTGTAGGATATTTTTTCGAACGTGAGGCTCAAGCCAGACGGCAAAATCAATTTGATTGACTCGAAATCGTAAATAATACCGTTAATCATTCTGCACCTCCAATTTTTGGATTCATGTACGCGATCTCGTTCTCGATGAATTCTTTTTTCCCGAGAGGAACAATTCGTACTTTGGTACGGAGTTTTCCGTCCGCAAGGATATTCTGTCCGGGTGGAACGATCACATAGCCGTCAGATATCTCTTTGTTTGTTTTCATGATTTCAAGCGGAGCCTGACTCTGCGCCACAAACATCTCAATTCCTTCGGGAGAGCCGTCTGCGCCGATAGAAACTGTATCGTTCAAAGCCGGAAGCTGTGCGACATATAAATTGCGGCAAGCCTTGTCCATGACTCTGCGGCGTTCCACAACACCAAAATCGCTTCCTTCTTCGCTCATCATTTTGCCGGAAGTAATATAAATCCCTTTCATTCCGACATATTTACGCACAGTCACATATCCTGCGTTCTTCAGGTTTTCGATGTGTCCGTCATTGATTCCTTCCGGCATCAAAGCGGTCGCGGCGGTGATCCCTTTGAACTTCACGGCATCGGGGCCGTCTTGTACTTTCCGCGCAACGAGTGTTCCGCAATAAGTTCCAATAAGTCCGCGCACATCGTTCTGTCCGTTGGCATCAGCCTCCATGATATAAGAGGCGCAAACTTGCAAGCGAGTTGAGCCAACAGAACCACGCTCTTCACCGCAAAGAGCGTTAGCCCACGCATCGAGCGTTTCATCTGTTCTCAAATAACGCGCTTGCGCCACAAAAAACAGATACTGGTAAATTTGAGCGGCTTCGTTTGCTTTAGTTGCAAGAGCCGCCCACATTGGAGAAGCTGACACTCCGGCAATAGCGATAAATTCGATTGCCAACTTTGCTTCAAATATTTTATTAATTGCGGCTAACACTTCGCCGTTGGTTGCAGACGGCGCGGTTGTAAAGAATCTGAAAGTATCGCCTTCTTTGAATCCTGAACCGCCGGGATTAAATTGCAGGATGAGTCCTGTACCGGGAATGTTATACTTTGCATCTCCGTCAGGAACTGTAATAAGTTTGCCGGGCAGTTCGTCAATTGTGATCCTGAAAGTGGCTTCATTGCGCCCGCCATCGCTTTCTAAAGCGACAGTGATTTTATACTCGTTTCTGGGAGTACCGGAGACGGTTATCGTGCCAGCTCCTTTATTTTCCGCGCCGGGTTTTACCTCCGACACGTTTCCGAGTATTGTTCCTTCAAGAGCAATCGCTGAAACTTTTGTCTTTGAAATAGAAAGCGCACTCACGAGAAGGTCTCTCAATGGGCCGTCACCTATTTTTTTCTCCACTTGATCTGCGTCAGTGAAAGTTAAAATTTCAGACCCGAACCTTTCAGCGACACCGATGGCGGCAAAACAGCCGTCAGCCTGTGCGCCCTGGACTCCCATCGCACCGTCCTGAATATCGTTTTTTATACCGGGTAACATTATTTACCTCCCATTGATGCGCCTAAAAATTCTTCAACAGCCGATTGAAAGTCTGCCTCCGGCAGACGTTTTCCGCTTGCCCATTTCTTGGATTGCATAACAGCTGCAAAGATCGGCGCATCGACCTTTAAATTTGTGGCGTGTTCCTCAATAGTGGGAAGTTCGTTTTTTTTATTGGACGGCTTGCTTCCGCCCAAATCACCCTGACCATTCAGGGGATTGTTTTCATCTGGTTTGGACATAAATCCTCCTTGCTTTTATTAGGCGATCTCGCCGTCATCATGTTCAGTCTGTTTAATGACTGGAACTTCTTTCGCTTTACGCGCGGCGGTTCCGGTGAATATTACCGCGATCACTGACAAATAAGGCTTGTTAAGACTGCTGGTGTGATCGGAGTGTTCTTCTTCGTCTATTCGCACATGACACTCAAAGCCGTCATACTCCCATTGACTTGGAATTTCTGGAATGATACTGCTGGTTAACTCATCCGCTTTATCTTCGCCGTCTGCCCAAATTCGAATCAGGATCGGCAGATTGCGATGTCCGCGCACATATCGTTCGCGGTACTGCTTTAGCTCACCTTCAAAATATCTTACTATCCGCGCTCCTGAAGCATCGAATTTGCCGGGGTTGGTTATCAAAGCAACAGTTGGGAATTTTCTTGCCATGATTTCGCGTGATTCATCAGCGACTGATTTCACGACATTAATTCCCGGTACAGTTTCTTTAATAATTTTCTCAAGCAGAGCTTTGGCTTCTTTTATCACCTCACGCCTCCAGCCCCAGAAGTTTTTGTACCGCCGGATCGCTCAAGATGCGGCGGTCAAAATCTTTCGGCACTCCCATGTAAGGTCGCGCCGGAATGGTTGTTTTGTTTCCCCTTCCGGCTTGCCCTCCTTGCTGATGTATTCGGGCATATATCATATTCGAGCCGAATATCACCGAACCATCAGGGAACGCTTCGAACATAAGAGATCGCTTCAGTTGACCGCCATAATTCAAAATCGGATTTGTCGATCCGTCAGAGCGCGGCTCCTTTAGCGATTCCCAATTTTTTCCGTCAACAGGTTCTTTCTCTTGTTCAAACGCTTTCTTGCTGATATAGTCCAGTTCGAATCCTGCAAACTCCGCAAT
>JGI20170J14366_1001117_pt1 | contig 11676 bp, 13 predicted proteins | sample TergutNc150P3_FD_14366 | JGI IMG/M metagenome (IMG submission 14366) | reverse complement strand
CTTAAAACATCCTCGACAAGGTCCTGGACGTTCTCTACGGTAAAATTATCTTCGGTATATTGTTGTTTTATTTTGTCGATAACATCCATTGACAGTTTCATCGCCAGATGCCTGTCAGGATTCCCCGATGCCTCTAAACACTTAAAAATCGCATCGGTTATTTTAGCCTCATGAAACGGCTGTTTCATGCCGTCCCTTTTGATAATAGACTTAAGCAATTCCCCACCCCTCTCTTACAACTCAATAAATATAAGTTGAGTATAAGGAATTGTCAATTAGGGGAAAAAATTCTTTAAAAAAGTGCGTTTTTCGGGCTTTTTACGGCAAAAAAGGGCTAAAACTGCAAATTTATATTATTATCCCCGGTTTTTGGTCCGCCCAGAGGCCGTTTATAGCATAATGATCAAGATTTCGCCGTCAAGCTTTTTCCCGCCCAGGCATTTACCGCAAGCAGAACATTTTCCTGATCCCCCGAACCAAGTTTCCGGTACGAAGCCAACAGTTTTCTCTCAATATCGTTTAAGCATTCCGGCTCGGTTCCTGTAACAAGGAATTCCGCCGAAGTCTCAAGCAATTTCGCTATTTCAACCCCTTCTTTAATGTTTGGATAAGTTTTTCTGGTCATCCATTTTCTGAATGTGCCAAAAGGGACGCCGATTTTATTGGCAATCCATTCTTGGGTCGTATTTTTCGCTTTTATCTCTTTTTTGAGCCTCATCCAGAAATCCATATCGCTATTTTATTCCAAAAAAAGGCCAAATTTGGCTTATTTTGCTTGACGTATAGAGCAATATTGCGCTATTATTCCAAATAGTAGAGCATATTTAGAACAATTATCCAAAAAGATAGGCAAATTTGAGCCTGCTAAAAGGGTTTTGTTAAAAATATGAATTTTACGCATAAGATATGCGTTATAAAATCCGAGATCAGTATTTTATAAATTCAAACGCATATTGTACTTTTGTTGCTAAAGTAAAGGAGAAAACTATGGCAAACAAAAAAAGTTTATTGGGAATACTGGTAATGTCACTGGTATTGGGATTTGTGGTTATTGGTTGTTCATCAACACCAACAGGTCCATTTATGTTTTCTGATGCCGCGCCTAAAGAGTATACCATTTTAGGAGAAGTTACCTACAAGGCTACAGGAATACACAAAGGGTTTATAGATTTCCTTGCTGAAGCAAGAAAACAATACCCCGGCACCGATTATATAATAGACATAATGGTTGATGTTAGGCAGGATAAAGGGCTAGTATACAGAGGGACGGCAATAAAATATAAAAATAAGTAATGTTATAAAGAGTTTATGCGGCCTGTTTTATGCCTTTGGGTATGGAACAGGTTGTTCATATTTTAAAACGACTGCCTGTTTATCGGGCTTCCGATCCAAATCCCTTCGCCAAGGTAATCAAGCCGCCTGCCTTCTACAAGTATTTGAACGTCGCTTACATTGGGAAATTCCGTTACCGTCCAGACAATCTGCCTTAACTGGGCTACATAGCCTTCTACCCCGAATGTGTTAAATAAAAAATCTTCGCTGAAACTTATGTAGGCGGTACTGCCCCGGACTGTCGCCGACAGTATGCGTGTATTTTGGGGAATAAGGTTGAGTATGCCCTTGTTAAGCTCGCTTGCGGAAGGGCCCGTAAGCAGGACATTAAGGGTGTCTACCATAGGAGAGGCGGAAACAGGTATCTTTCGTGAAACCTTCGATTGAAGAATTTGTCCGTCCTTGTCGATCTGCGCAAAATAAATATTTCTGTCTCTGGTTTCCGCAGGTTTGGCGGGCGGCATCGAATTGCCATTCGTCGAATTATCACTTGTTTGAGTCTCGGGCTTTGTCTGCTTTGGGGGCTCGGACGGTTTATCCTGAAGCGGCTGTGGCTTATCCTGCCTTGTTGTTTCCGCCGCAGGTTTTTGCGGTGTAGAGGACTCCTGCCTTGCGGAAGGCTGTTCATGCACTACAGTCTCTTCGCTTTCAGCGGGCAATTCTTCCGCAGAAGGATTTGTTGTTAATCTTGATTTAAAAAGATTGAAGTTTTTTTGAATGGTGGAGGCGTTTGCCATAAAAACGCCGATTATTACAATAACAAACACCAGCCAGAAAATTACCATCGCCTGAGCGCCGCGCGGCATATTCTTGCTTGTCTTGTTGTTCTTTTTTCTCCCTACCACAAAAACATGATACCAACTAATAGATTTATTGTATACTGTTTCAATGCGTAACAAATTGACAGATGAGCTTGCGGTCTGCGGAATGAACGCTGTTCTTGCGGCGGCGGAACACCACCCGCAGACCATAAACCGCCTCTTTCTGCGGGAGGAAAGGCTTAAATCTTTTACCGGTATCTGCAAACAGCTTGCGGAAAGAAAGCGCCCATACAAAATTTGCGAAGACGAGGAGCTTGAGCGTATCTGCAAAAGCGTCCACCACCAGGGCGTTGTAGCGATGATTCAAGAGCCTGTAATCGAGCCTTTAACCAAAGAAGACCTTGAGCTTTGGGCAAATGAGAAAAAAACCGGCGTCATCCTTGACTCAATCGGGAACGATCATAATCTGGGCGCTATAGCGAGAGCGGCCGCTTTTTTTGACGTTAGTTTTCTGATACTGAACGAAAAGGACGAGGTTTTTAACGGCGAAGAACTGCGGCTTACCACAAGCGCCTACCGTGTCGCCGAAGGCGGGTTTGAACACTTAACCGTAAGAAAAATAAAGAATACAGCCGCCTTCCTTAAAGACGCATCCGAACCGCTTTTAACAATCGGGACGGACACAAGGGCAAGGCANCGTATCAGNGATTTAAAGAGTATCGTGAAAACGGGAAAAAGCAGAAAAGGGATCGTTATTGTTCTGGGCAANGAAGAAACAGGNTTNCCGCAAAATATAAAGGATCAATGTTCTTGCCTGCTCCGAATTCCGGGAACAGGCAATATCGACAGCCTTAATGTTTCACAGGCCGCTTCCCTTTTCCTTCACGCTATTTTTGAGGCTTAACCTCATCGTATGCGCTAAATGTATTAACCATTCTAGCGGGCTGATTAACAGCGTCCAGCGTATCACGCCACATACTTCCTTCCGGATCAATTTTGTTGCGGTGCGAAATTACCACCTTAATAGGCAGGTGCACAAATTCGTTGTTTACAAGCCCGATAATCATTTTGGTTTTTCCTGCCATCGCAGCGTGCGCCGCAGCGTTGCCAAGACGCTCACAGTAAATTGAGTCGTCGGGGTCGGCGGGAGCGGAACGAATTGCGTAACTGGGATCGATGTATTTCAGGTTGATCTCCATCTTCTTTTCTTCAAAGTGTTTTACTATCCTGTCTTTTATATAAACGCCTACATCCGCCATTTTGATGTTTCCTCCGGCGTCTCTTTTCTTCTCTTTTAAGAGCAGATCCTGCATTGCGCCCTCAGCGACAATAATTACAGCGTGATGCCGCCTTTCTAGCCGTTTTTCCAGATGATGAAGGAATCCGTTGTTGCCTTCCAGATTAAAGGGCACTTCCGGTATCAGAACAAAGTTTACCTCATGGCTCGCAAGGGCGGTATGCGCCGCTATAAAGCCCGAATCCCTGCCCATAACTTTTACAAGACCGACTCCGTTAATTGATGATGACGCTTCCACATGGGCGGCTTTAACAACTTCTACAGCCTTTGCCACCGCAGTGTTAAATCCGAATGAGCGGTCTATAATGGCAAAATCATTGTCAACGGTTTTTGGAATTCCAATAAGTGAGATTTTCAATTTTCTTTTACTGACTTCTTCCGCAATATCAAGCGTTCCACGCTGAGTGCCGTCTCCGCCGATAACAAACATCATATTCAAATTAAGCCTTTCCATTGTATCAACAATTTGGACTACTTCCCTGCCGCCGCCTCTGGCGCTTCCCAAAAAAGTACCGCCCAATTTATGAATATCATCAACCAGAACGGGGGTAAGCTGTACCAGATCAAATTGATGGTCGGGCAGGAAACCGAGATAGCCGTAACGGATACCGGATATTCTTTTTACGCCGTAGCGGTACCACAAACAGCGCACAATAGCACGTATTACGTCGTTAAGCCCGGGACACAAACCTCCGCAGCTTACAATACCGGCGTGAACATGAGAGGGCGAAAAATAAATATGCTCCCTAGGACCTGCGCATTGCAGAGCTTGAGACTTTTTGACAGGATGCTGATGACCCGGCCTGACGACTGTATCCAGCCTGATATACTGTTCATCGGTAACATAATTGGCAATCCCGTCCCCATAGGTATTTGACATCTCTATCGGCGACTTAACAGCGGGTTTACCAAGTTCATCTATTGAAAAATCCAGGGTTTCTTCCATAAAAAAATCCTCCGTATCTAACTAGTATACAACATTTTCAAATTCTAGAACAACGCTTTTTGACTAAATTTATGTTATTTTTAAGCTTTCTCCACCTTTTCATGATCATTTATTTATAATATACTTTTTTCCGGAGGCAATAATAGTGAGTATTTCACCGCAAAATATGGGCAAATTTACATCAGCAAAAGCCGGATTTATCGCGGGTGGTATACTGCTGTTAATTCTGCTTTTTACAAGTGTTTTTATAGTTGATCAGGCCGAAGAAGCGGTCATTACCCGCCTTGGCAAATATCACGTTACAAAGGGGCCGGGTCTCCATGTAAAGCTTCCTTTCGGCATTGACCGCAACCATACGGTAAACGTAAAAGCTGTGCAAACGGCGCAGTTCGGGTTTACAACCGTAAGAAGCGGTATCAGTTCAGCTTACGCTACAGACAGGACAAAAGAAGCGACCATGCTGACGGGCGACCTTAATATAGTAGAAATCGAATGGATTATTCAATACAGGATCACGGATTCCAAAGCGTGGGTTTTTAACGTAATGGAAAGGGAGCGCACAATAAGCGACGTTTCACGCTCCGTTATCAATATGCTTGTCGGCGACCGGGCGATTATGGACATAATGAGCCCCGAACGAAGCGCTATCGAAGTTGCGGGAGCCGACTTAATGAACGAAACTTTCAGAAGCTACGGTTTGGGAATTTATGTTATCGCCGTAAAACTTCAAAATATCGATCCTCCGGGCGGAAGCGTACAACAGGCTTTTGACGATGTAAACAAGGCGATTCAGGATATGAACCGTCTTATCAACGAGGGTATGCAGGTATATAACGAAGAAATTCCCAAAGCGAGAGGCGAAGCGGAACGCACGGTTTTAGTCGCCCAAGGGTACGCCGCAGAACGGGTAAACAGGGCAAACGGCGATGTAGCCCGCTTCAAATCCGTCTATGATGAATACCGGCGTTCTCCCGAAGTTACAAAGCAGAGGCTTTACTATGAAATGGTCGAAGAGGTATTTAAAAACGAAAACGGCATGACTGTTATCGACCGTAATCTTAAAAATTTCCTGCCAATGTTAAACCTCAACAACAACAGGACACCATCGCAAGGTGCGGCGCAAAATGCGGCGCAGGGTACGGCGCCAAGCGCACAGGGAGGCAGGTAATGAAAAAACCGGCTACAACATTAATTATCATTGCGGTTATTATTATCGGCATCATAGTCGCCGGCCCCCTGTTTGTAATTGAAGAGGGCGAGCAGGCGGTAGTCGTTCAGATGGGGCGGATTGTGCGTATTATTACCAACGCCGGCCTTCATGTAAAAACGCCGTTTATCGACGAAGTTGTCCGCTACCCGAAAAAAATCATGGCGTGGGACGGAGAGCAAACCAGTATTCCTACAAGGGAAAAACAGTACATCTGGGTTGATGTTACGGCCCGTTGGCGCATTGCCGATCCTCAAAAGTTTTATGAGTCTATCTCCACGACAGAAAGAGCGTATTCCAAACTGGCGGAAGTTATTGATTCCGAAGTAAAAACGGTAACCGCCGAAAACTACTTTAGGGAATCGGTGCGCAATTCCAACATAATTATGACACGGTCAAGCACAGTCGATGATCTAGGTATAAGCGACGAGATTGACCCAAGCGTTATACAGTCTTCAATCCGGCCGGACACAAATTATGAGCCGATTGAGAAAGGACGGCGCAGAATTGCCGAGGAAATGCTTGGGCGTTCACGGCGGCTGGTTCCCGAATACGGCATCGAGCTTATTGATGTTGTAATCCGTCAGATCCGCTACTCCGACGATCTTACGCCGAGCGTGTACGCGCGCATGATCAAGGAGCGCAACCAAATCGCTCAGGCAATCCGTTCCGAGGGCGAAGGCAGAAAGGCCGCCCTTTTGGGAAGAAAGGAAAATGAGCGGATGGAAATCAGTTCCGCCGCTTATAACCGCTCCGAAGCAATACGAGGAGAAGCCGACGCTAAAGCGGCAAGAATATACGCCGAGGCCTACAACCTCGACAGAGGTTTCTTTGATTTCTGGAGGGCGATAGAATCTTATCGTCAAACCATGCCGAAATTCGATAAAACACTTACCACAGATATGGAATACTTCCGCTATCTGTATTCGCCGAGATAATTATGCTGCGTATTCATATATCTGATGTAAACGAAAAACCCGCCGTCTGTTTTGATACGGGGCTTGATCCCCGTTCTTTCGCACGGACAAAAATGTCCCAGTGTTTAATTGAACCCGGTTATATAGTTTTCCCCGACGGCTCCAACACAACATGGAAAGCGTCTGGCGTAAATGAACTGAACGGATATATGAGGGTATGGGGAATCCCGTTTTCGGGCGACAGGCTCGATATGCTTTTAGACGCTATAAATACGCCGAAGCAAACGGCGGAACAGGCGGAACAGCGGCAAAAAGCGGCGTTACAGGCGGTTGTTTACTGGATTAGGGCAAAGCTGCTTATCGGTGAAACACATTCCGCCCTTAACCCGGGAGCCGCTTTTGTTTCCTGTTCGGACGGCAGTGAATATCAGAAAGGAAGCGTCTTCTTTACCCCGGAAAGTTTATCACAGCGCTGCCTGCTTGTTGAGGGAGCAAGTCATACCGCTGTCCTTAGAAGCGGCAGTTCTAAAGTCAGGCATGACGTTCCGTCGGCATTGGATATTTATAACTGTCCCGACTTAAAAGATACAGACGCCGCCGCTTTCTGCGCCGGAACAATGCTGTACACGGTATTGGCAAAATCCCATCCTTATCCCGACATGGATAATATCTTTCAGGATATGAGGGAAGGCGTCTTTGTTCCGGCGCAATACGCAATTCCCGGACTTGACAAACAGCTTTGCGAGCTTATCAATTCGGCCCTGTTGCTGCCTGTCGAGAAAAAAAGACCCTCTATGAGCGGGGCTGCCATTCTCGGGAATCTTCTTAAAACCCTGTTGAACAAGGAAGAAGAGGTTTTAGGAATCTCTTCTCTGCGCAGTCCTCTTGCGAAAGAAGAAGAGATAAAAATTTCAAAAGAAAAAAACAGTTTTGTTTTGAAACAGAACATCATTGTAAAATCCAGGCGTTTTTGTATACGGAATAAATTTATCATTATGGGAGTATCTGTCGCCGTTCTTTTCATCACGTTTGTAGTAGTAAGCATGGCAAAGGTAAGCCTTAACCGTAAGACAACGGAAGGGATGTCCCCCGTTACCGTTATCAATGAATATTACGAAGCGTTCAGCAGTTTGAATCATCAATTTATGGAAGAGTGTATTTACGGGGCAAGCAAGAGTGATATCGAGGTAGCGATGAATTTCTTCGTGTTATCCAAGGTAAGGCAGGCTTATGAACCCAATGAACCAAATACGGTTTTATCGGCAAGGGTATGGAAGCAGACAGGCGGAGAACTTCCGGCTCCCAATGTTTTCGGCGTAACCGATTTAACAATTACGCCGCGGGGCGGCAGTGAAGCCGAAGGCCTTGTTGTTTACAGCGCGGATTACCTGCTGTGGTCCCCCACCGAGAATGCCGCAAGCAGCCGCACCGATGAGCTTACGCTAAAACGCATACACGGAAACTGGCGCATTACCGAAATTAACCGCACGCTGAATTCCGGCTTTTAGTACAACGTATCGTTAATCCAGCAGTTGATTAGATGGCGTGACAGAGAACCTTCTCTTGGCAAGTCGGGCAGATTGTCTTTTGTAAACCATCTTGCGTCTTCAATCTCTGCGCCGTCCGGCTTAACCGTCCCCGACAAATATTTGGCTTTGTAGCCTACCATTAGCGAATACGGGAACGGCCACGGCTGAGATTTAATATACTCAATATCTTTTACTTCTATATTTACCTCTTCACGGATTTCCCGGACTACGGTTTCTTCCAAAGTTTCTCCGGCTTCGTTAAAACCGGAAATGTGGCTGTACACTGTCGCCGACAGGAATTTATTGTTGTGCGCCAAAAGGATTCTGTTCTCGCTGTCGGTAATTACGGTAATCACAGCGGGGCATATCCTTGGATATTCCTCCCTTCCGCATTTGGGGCAGAGCCGCTGCGCTCCGCTTCCGGCATCTGTGTTCTCTGCGCCGCACCTTCCGCAAAAGCGTGAGTCGTTGCGCCACTGGGCGATATGGCAGGCACGGAGAATTCTCCCTGTACCCTCTGCGCTAAGTGAAACAAGAAGATAACGGGTAGGTATGCTTCGCCAGCCTGCGGGCAGCTTTACCCCCGGCAAAACGGAAACAACGTTTATCATGGGAGAAGCCGGGTTATTAATCGGCGGTATTTCAAAAGTATCGGTTCCGGTAAATGCCTCTGCCAGTTCCCGGGGAACGCCGGACTCTATTTGAGAATCTGGAAAATCCGCAGGCAGAAGCATTGCGTCATTTTGAAAGAAAAAAACCCTGTCGTTCAAATCAAACTCCTTTTTTTATTTGCCGGTTTTATATAGATATTGTATAATAATATCATGAATTATCTTGAAATGCTCCCTGTAAGCAGTATTGCCAAATACTCAAAAGGGCATCCGGGCGACGGTATTTCATTTACCGGCTACCCTCGCGCAAACCCGTCGGAAAAAGACAAACTTATACTTGTATACGATCCTTTGGGTCCGGAACCCGTAGTTCTGGAATTCAAACTTGACGATATTCTTTATGTTGAGGAAATCCCCTCCGCTGTAACCAAAGCCGGAGAAGGCGTCCCATTGGTAAAACTGTGGATAAAGCGAGGGGCGGGCGGAGTAATCATCGAGCCTTTTGAAGTAAACGAAGTAAATACCCCGGTTCAGTTAGCGGGCAGAGTGCAGACAATTAAAGAACGTATTCTGCAAAACGGGCCGCAGGCCGCCCATTGAACTTCAACAGCTTACGCAGTAAAAATTCTCCCCTTTTCGTTACCGAAGAAGACGGGGTTGTTATCTGCAGCCTTTGCCCCAACTCATGCCGGATTCAGAACGGCTACTTCGGCTCGTGCGGCGTAAGGGGCAACAAGGGCGGCAAGGGGATAATTCCCTTTTACGGATTTATCTCCGCATTGGCGATAGACCCAATCGAAAAAAAACCTCTCTATCATTTTAAGCCGGGCTCGAAAATACTCTCTATCGGTTTTGCCGGATGCAATCTCCACTGCCCTTTCTGCCAGAACTGGCACATCTCACAAAACACGGACATTCCCGGCAAGTGGATGAAAGCGGGCGAGGTTATCTCCGCCGCTCTTGAGCATGACTCTCCGTCCATTGCCTACACATATTCGGAACCGTTAATTCACGCCGAGTATCTTCTTGACTGCATGATTCTTGCACGCAAACATGAAATCGCCAACGTGCTTGTAACCAACGGCTGTATCAACGCCGAAGCCGCCGCAAAAATTCTCGCCCTTACAGACGCCGCCAATGTTGACCTAAAGTGCTTTTCCGCTCAAACATACGGTAAAACTTTAGCTGGAACAAACAGCGAAAACATTCTCAAAACCGTTCTTGAATTTATAAAACTTTGCCGTGAGATGGGCGTTCATATCGAAGTTACCACTCTTGTTGTCCCCGGCTTAAACGATTCCGCCGAGGAACTGAACGCAGCGGCGCAATTTATCGCATCTGTAGACAGCGAAATACCCTGGCATCTAACTGCCTACCACCCCGATTACCGCTGGAATGCGCCCCGTACAGACCCTGATTTTTTATTGAATACAGCCAAAGAAGCCAAAAAGCTCCTGCGGTATGTGCATACAGGCAACATTTAAAATAATTTTTATCTAAACAGATTTAATTTGCCGTACTTATATAATTTGCCGTTACTGCGCCCGTTAACCTCATCTATGGATTTAAACACAAAAGCGGAAAACGCATCTTCGTTGCCGGCATCGGAGCAGGAAAACCCTACGGTGATATACGGCTCATTATGCGCTGCGGTAAGCAGTCCCTGAGTAATGGCACGGAAAGACGCAAGCGCCGTTGGTCCAAGAATATCGGCAATATCGTCTTTTTTTGCCGGAGGAACATCGTGATAAACCAGAGCCAAGATTCCGCTTTTGCGGCTTGAAAAAACAGCCGCCAATTCTTTTATCAGAAAAAACCAGCCTTTTATATGATCGTTAACCAAAATCTCTGCGTCGGCAAGAGGAAGCTCTGCGGCGCTACAGCGGACTGAAGGCGGCGAACAAACAAGGATCGCTTCGTCAATGCGGTCAAGCCGGTTCTCTGCGCCAAGTATCAATGTGCGGGCGGAAATGGGGCTAGACGGGTTCCAGTCCAAATACATACGCTTTTCATCTTTTCCGGAGGAACTTTTTAACACCGTATTGGTAACAAGCGCTCCCGTAAGCCTGTTTGGTATCAATGCGGCGGCAAAGCGGTCTACCCGCCTTTCAGCCTCGGCTTCGATAGCTCGGCTAAGAGCGGATTCGTTTCCAACGATAAAAATTCCTCTGGTCATAGTAATATTGTATAATAACCAAAATTTTTTAACAATACCGCTTTTTTGCCGATTGACATACATAACTTATAAGAATATATCTATTAAATGAATATTGTCCGTGCCGCAATGATTGGCGATATTGTAGGCAGTCAGGGACTGGAAACCCTGGAAGCCCGTCTGCCCGTATTAATCAAAGAACACAATCTGAATCTTGTTACCGTTAACGGAGAAAACGCCGCAGAAGGTTTTGGTATAACGGAAAGGGAATACAGGCGCATTATTCAGGCGGGAGCGGATGTTGTTACTTCGGGAAACCATGTTTGGGAAAAGCGGGAATTCTGGCCCTTTTTGGAAAGCGAAAAAAATCTTCTGCGCCCCGCAAATTACCCCGCTTCTGCGCCCGGCTCCGGTTTTGCCCGCATCGAAAAAGACGGCGTAAACTGGATAGTGGTAAATCTTCAAGGCAGGGAATTTATAAGCGCCATCGACTGCCCTTTCTTATGTTTTGACAACATTAAAAATTCACAGGCAGACGAAACTGCGCCGGGAATATTTATCATTGATTTTCACGCCGAATCCACCCGCGAAAAAGAAGCCTTTGGTTATTACGCCGACGGCCGGGCATCGCTGATTGCCGGCACTCACACTCACGTTCAAACGGCGGACGAGCGGATACTGCCAAAGGGCAGCGCATACATAACGGATATCGGAATGACAGGCATAACAGACAGCGTAATCGGCATGGATATAAAAATCTGTCAGGATCGTTTTCGCAAGCAGGTTCAATACCAAATGAAGCCCGCCGTTTCAGCGGAACAGAGACAGCTTCAGGGCGTTATCGCCGAAATTGACGCTGACACGGGGACGGCGGTTAGTGTAAGAAGGATAGTATGCAAATAGGGAAGAAAAACAGATAAC
>JGI20170J14366_1001116_pt1 | contig 11683 bp, 9 predicted proteins | sample TergutNc150P3_FD_14366 | JGI IMG/M metagenome (IMG submission 14366) | reverse complement strand
AGCGCGGCGTCGTCGATATCCATATAGATGTCGCCGATATAGCCCGGCTCGCCGCGTTTTTTCATCCAAGCCGCTATCCGGCCGGACGGGTCCGCCGCGGCCTGTTCGATCCAGGCTTTCGCCATCGCCATCGCTTGCTCGGGATAGGCCTGGGCGCGCGGAGTTAGAAAGACTTCGGAAAAAAGCGGCCCGGCGAAAAATGCCGCCAAAAAGAAAAACAGCATAGCCATTCACGGAAATCAATTTTCAAAAAATTTACCACGAACCACACGAAGCGTACCGCAGACCTCCGGTCTGACGGTACGGCCACGAACCATCACTCCGATATTTGCCGTAAAACTCTCATGATCCTTCTTAATTTCATGGAATCTGAAGGTTAAAAATAGTTTTTCTAACTGCAAGTTCGTGATGGTTAGTGTGGTTAGTGGTAAAATTGATTTCCATGATAGCCATTGGTGTTTTATTCATTCTTTCTATACGGTATATTATATTTCACAGCCTGTGCGAAGTGCAAATTTCGCTGGCAAAATTTGTATGTCAGACCACAGCAATCCCTTGCCCTTGCCTAAACTCTCATTTTTAGTTAATATATTATCTAGCACGATAAAACCCGGAGGTTTTGTATGTCCGATATTGTCTACATAAACGAGGAAGAGGGAAAAAAGCGGGTCATGAACAATGGCAAGCTTTACGCCAAACTGCTGACCAAATTTAAGGCCGATACCAATTTGGAGACCCTTGCCGCTTCCGCCGAGGCAGAGGACTGGGATAAGGCCAAGGTCGCGGCTCATACCCTTAAAGGCATAGCCGCTAACCTCTCCCTTACGGAATTGTTTAATCAATCCCTGGACGTTGAAACCCAGATTAAAGGCAAAGCGTTAAAAACCGAATCGCTTGAAAAACTAAAGGCCTGTTTCGCCGAGACTTTAGTCCAAGTGGAAAAAGTGATTGCCCAATATGCCTAATTCCGCGTTGCAGACTGTTCTAGCGGTTGATGACGTTGACATCAATGTCATAATGCTTGAAGAGATCCTGAAAGATGATTACAACGTTTTAACGGCAAATAACGGCAAGCAAGCCCTGGAATTGCTTGGCCAGGCCAAGGTTCTTCCCAAGATCATTCTTCTTGACGTGGAGATGCCGGAGATGACCGGCAAGGAAATGTTTGAAATCCTCAAAACCGACGAGGCTTTTAAGCGCATCCCTGTCATATTCATTACCGCTGCAAACGATTCGGAAACTGAGCTGTTGGCGGCCGGCGCGGTGGATTTTATCAACAAGCCCTTTACCCCCGAAATAGTCAAACTGCGCGTAAGAAACCAGATTGCGCTAAAGAATTACAGCGACAGCCTTGAGGAGATGGTGGCCCAAAAAACCGCCGAGGTAATCAAAAAAACCGAAGAGGCAAACAAGACTTTGGATAACGCGCTCCAGGGTTTGGCAAGCGTAATTGAACACCGCGATTTGGAGTCCGGGGAACATGTCAAGCGTACCCAGCTTTATGTGGGGGTGTTGGCGAATTACCTTATTAGATCAAGATCGCCTTACGCTGACGCGCTTTCAGAAATGCAGCCTGACATTATCGTAAAATCCATGGCCCTCCACGATGTCGGGAAGATTGCCATTCCCGATCGCATACTTCAAAAGCCGGGCAGGCTTGACCCCGAAGAATACGAAATTATGAAGACCCATACAACGCGGGGAAAAGAGATCATCGGCGAGCTTGGGGACGTGAATGCTTCCCTGTACTTGAAGCACTGCGAAGATATATGCTACGGTCATCATGAACGCTGGGACGGGAAGGGCTATCCGCGCAACCTCAGCGGAACGGAAATACCGCTGGCCGCGAGGCTTGCCTCGGTCGCGGATGTTTACGACGCCCTGGTATGCGCCCGTGTGTACAAGGCGGCAATTCCCTATTCGGAAGCGGTGAACATAATCAAAGACGGCAAGGGAACGCAGTTTGATCCTCTCGTTTGCGACGCCCTGGTTGATATTCAGGGCGAATTCAGGAAGATAGCCGAACAGTATGTTTAGGAGAACGAAATGATATTTCCTTTGGAAGAATTAATCGGGTACGAAAAAAATATGTACGAAATAACCGCCGCCTCCTCAAGGCGTTCCTACCAGCTGTCAATGCTTTATTCTGCAAATGATGACGAGGTAAAGTATTGGATCGACGACAATGACGGCAAAGTGGTGTCTTTGGCGGCGCGGCAGGTCTTTACAAAAGAAATAGTATTCCGTCTTGAAAATCAGTAAGCTGATAACCCGTTTCGTTTCCTGACATGAAACCGCTTGTTTTTATCCTCTTTGGTCCGACTGCATCGGGCAAGACCGCCCTTCTACGTCTGCTGGACAAAAACATTGAAATAATCTCCGCCGACTCCATGCAGGTCTACCGGGGCATGGATATCGGTACAGCCAAGCCAACGCCGGAAGAACGCGCCAAAACGCCCCACCACCTTATAGACATCAGAAACCCCGACGAGCAGTTTAACGTCGGGGATTTTGTGCGCCTTGCCGAAGAAGCCTGCCTTTCTGCGTTTGCACGTGGAGCCCTGCCCGTGGTTTCTGGCGGGACGGGGTTTTACATAAAAAACCTGGTCATGGGCCTCAGCGAAGCCCCTCCCTCGGATCAGAGTCTGCGCCTTGAACTAAAAAAAGAACTCGCCCTAAGGGGGGCTTCTTCCTTGATGGAAGAGCTCGCTAAGGCCGACCCTGTTAGCGCCGGGCGCATCCACATCAACGACGAGTATCGGCTTCTCCGCGCCCTGGAAGTTTTCAGGCTAACGGGTCGGCAATTGAGCTCGTATGCTTCTCCGTGGAACTTGCCGTCTGCGGACTCTACGGAAAATTCGCCCTTTCGCTTTTTGCTAGTCGGCTTAAGGAGAAGCCGGGAAGAGCTTTACCGCCGTATAAACACACGTACGACGGCAATGTTCAGGGCCGGTCTTGCCTCGGAAGTACGGCGCCTTTACGACGCAGGCTTCACCCCGGAAAATCCCGGCCTCAGGGCGATAGGCTACCGCGAGTTCTTTGTGCGCGATCCCGGCGGNGCNTGGCGGCTTTCCGAAGACCTTGCCGGTCTTGAAGCCCTTGTCGCCCAAAACAGCAGACGTTATGCGAAANGGCAGATGACNTTTTTCGCGTCAATTCCCGGCGTAAAGTGGCTTGACTGTGAGGAGCTTGATGTAACTGCCAGAGAAATAAGCCGCATTCTTGAGGAATCTTTAATTTAGGAATTATTTCAAAATATCTCTCACGGAGGCACAGAGCTCACAAAGAACACAGAGCAAGATAAAATTTTCGTTTTTCCTTTGTGGCCTCTGTGCGCTCCGTGCCTCTGTGAGATGAATTCTTGATGTTTGTTTAAGGACAGGAATTTAGCTTTTCAACTCTTTCGCAGTAGTTAAATTCCGCGAAGCGCTTCGCGCATTCCTCGAACCCTGCCTTAATCTTGCCCGTCAATGGTTTGCCGTTTTCCGTCCAGACCTTGTTAATTAGAATCGCTCTGCCCCTGCGCGTTATGTCAACACGTCCAACAAAATTATCGCCGTATAAAAACGGCAGGGTGTAAGGACCGTATTTTCGTTTTTCTTGCGGCGTGTATATCTCCCATCTGTACTCGAATCCGAAAAGCGCTGAGATTAGCCGCCTGTCCCATAGAAGGTTGTCCAGAGGCGCGATGAACTCAGGCCTTGCCTGGTAGTCCGCACCGGAAAGGACTTCCTCAAGCGCAGGGCGCTCGTCTTCGCGGACATAGAACGGCTCTTTTATGTCCTGTACGCTGACCTCGAAGATATCGCCGTCTGCAAGCAGTTTCCCGAATGCAGTCGTGCGCTGGGCCGGTTTCAACCTTAGCCCCAAGAACGCGTCGCTTGACCTGTTCCATAACATTCCGACAGCGCCTATACGGCGTTTCACATACCACGCCTGCCGCTCCTCCGCTGTCTTGAAAGGCTCCGGAGCGTTCAAAACTTCCGCAGGCAAAAGATCTTTTGCGAAGGCGTAACTCTTGTTCGTGCCTGTCTTGTGGTGGATGACGAGTTCCCCGCGAAAGTACATCGACTCAAGCGCGGCCCTCGGAAGCGAGGCAATTGTGCCCCAGTGCCAGATAATTTTATCGTCAACATCGACATCTTTCGCGCTGATATTTCCCCGTTCTGCGATTAACTGCCGGATGTGGGGCTTGATCTGCTGTACCGCTTCGCCGCCCCGTGCGTCGTAAGCTTCCGCGTATCCGCCGCTTGGCTTCTCGCTCACGAATACCGGAAAATCCTCGACAGGGAAAATTGACAAGTTCTTGTCGAAGTAGTCGATGAGACGCCGCTCCTTATAAAGCAGTTCTTCAAGCATCTCTTTTGTATAGCCTGAAACACGCGAATTCAGGGCGATGTCGGCGTTTCTGCCGCATAAGTCCACGGGGTCGAACTGCAAACAGCCGACGCGCCTGATGAACTCCATTACGCCCTCTTTGCCTTTGAAAACGCGTTCCCCGATTAGACCATGGCGGCGCAGAATAAATTGCCGCGCCTGTTTGTTTGTGAGCTGCATAGCTTAATATGTAGTATAATGAAAACAATGAAAAAGTGGCGCTGTTTTGGAACGATACGCATGAAACTCATTTTACCCATTTTTTGCGCTGTCATTATGGGCGGGCTTATAATGGCGTACATAGGCAGCCGCATTACTTCCAACGCCATTACCGACATAGCTGTCTCCGAGGGCTTAAATGCCGCCCAAAGCCTGGGCGAGTACATAGGCCTTGTTATTTCTACCGCGAAATTGGATTTGTCCGCCGTTGTGCTTCATCCTTCCGTAAAGCCTGTTTTGCTTGGGCTGACGCCCCCCGGCGAGCTTGAGGACTATATGGCCGCCTTGATAAAGCGGTATCCCATATACAACAACATACTTGCCCTGAACAGCTCCGGCATCGTGGTGGCCAATACTACGTCCGGCAGCATGGGTAGAAATAATTCCGACAGGGAATATTTCAATGCGGGCATGAGGGGTGAAGATTACATCTCCGAAATCGAAGTAAGCCGTTCCACAGGACATCTTGTCTCGTTTATATCCGTTCCGGTATTTGACGGGGAAAAGGTTATTGGCGTGATCATGGCCAGCGTACTGATCCATGAGATCAGCCACCGTTACGTTGCCCCCGTAGAGCTCCTGGGAGGGTATGGCTATGCCATGATCGTAAACTCAGCCGGCACTATTATCGGTTATAAGAACGACGATTTGCTCGGGAAGAAGATACCGGAGAATTTGCTGGAGCGTATTATGGCCCTGGGCATGGGGCGCTTCGCCTTTCAGGAAACGGTCAACGGGATTCCGTCCATGCTATTTATTGAACGCCACAACTCCATAGACTGGTTCCCCATAGTTATTGCCTCGCTCAGTGACTTTTCCTCCCCTTCCAATTTTGTGACCCATGCAATCATCATCCTTGCGGCTGGTGTCATCCTTCTGCTTACTTTTATAGTTCTCTTTACGGTAAACGGCGTTACCAAAGCGCTAAGCACCACAATACGTTACGCCGAAACTGTCTCTCGCGGCAATCTGGAAGCCGAACTTACTGTCCGGCGCGCGGATGAGATTGGCGTACTGGCCGTATCCTTGCACGATATGGTGGTTTCGTTAAAACATATGATATTTGTCGCTATGCAGAAAACCCGCGAAGCGGAAGAAGCGACAAAAACGATTATTGAGGGTATTAATTATGCCAGCAAGATCCAGCGCGACTTGCTGCCCAGGAATTATGCCTTTGACAAGGCGTTTCCGGACTATTGCATTATCTGGAAACCCCGCGACATAGTAGGCGGCGATATATTCTGGCTGAAGAATTTCGAGCGGGGTACTATCCTGTGTGTCTGCGATTGTACAGGCCATGGAACCTCCGGCGCCATGCTTACCATGCTTGTGGTTTCGGCGCTGGAATCCTGCGTTTGGCCGAGCAACTGCCATGACACCGCCGGACTCATATGGCAAATAGAACAAAAGCTTGTCAGCAATTTCAGTGTAAATGCCGGTGCTCAAAATCTGGACGAAATTCAGGATGGCTGTGACCTGGCGGTTTTGTTTATCGCCAGAGACGGAAGCATCAGCGTCTCTTCCGGGCATATTCCCGTCTTTGTCTGCGATGGCAAAGAGGTTCATCAGATCAAGGGGCAGAGGATAGCAGTGGGAGAAGGCAAGCTTAAGAATAAGGATGAAATAAATGTGGTGCATATTGAAGCAAACCAGAATAATACGTTCTATATCGCTTCGGACGGTTTATTCGATCAGCCGGGGGGCCCTTTATCCACTCCTTTCGGATACAGGACATTTAAACGGATCATTTTAGAAAGCCACGGTGAAAAGCTTTCCGTTATTTCTGATAAAATATGGAACGCTTTTGAGGAATACCGTGGGGAGGAGACGCGTGTAGATGATATACAATTGATATCTTTCAAACCTTAGGGTTCTCTGGGGAAAAAAACATAAAGGAGGGTAATACTTTGGACTTATTTGAAAACGAGCAAAAGATATTTGACGATGCCACAAAACGTGTTGAGGAAGCCCGAAAAGACGGTTCTTTCGACTTTCAGGAATACGAGTCCCTTGCAAATGAATACGGGAAGCTGTTGAAGCAGCTCCGCAAAAGTATACATTTCGCCGACAGGATTTCAAACGGCTTATTCAGAAGCAACCTGAATTTGGATGATAAAGTTCATTTTGACGCCTTGACCGGTATATATAACCGGCGTTTTATGGATGACAATTTAAAACGGGTTATTAAATCCCTGTCCCGCAGCAACGGAATAATAAGTGTCATGATGCTGGACATTGATTTTTTTAAAAAATACAACGATACCTATGGCCATGGCATGGGCGATGTATGCCTACAGGCTGTCGCAAAAGCGCTTTATGAGACCGCACGGGCAGACGACTGTGTGGTACGCTATGGCGGCGAGGAATTCGTTGCCTTATTGCCAAACACCGACGAGACGGGCGCGGGAATAATGGCGCTAAGGCTTCTTAATAACATAAGATCCCTTCATATTCCTCATGTAAGCAGCGAAATTGCGGACTACGTAACCATTTCGATTGGAGCAACGACGGTAAAAGTCAGGCAAAACCATCAATACATGAATTACATAGAACGCGCCGATGAGGCGCTGTATATGTCAAAAGATGCCGGGCGCGACAGGTACACCCATCTTGAATACCATGATAAAGAGGGAGACGACGACAATGAGGCTTAATATTATGGAGTACAGCAAACTGTTGGCAGAGCATAATATCAGCATCATCTATAGCGGTCCTTTATGGGCTGAAGGTATTGACGGCATGGCCGAGTTTCTGCAAAAAAGGCTTGATATGGACGACATGTCCCTAAGCGTCTCTCAGGCTGTCTTTTCGGTGTTTGTGGAGCAAATGAACAATATGCTGATGTACTCNGCCGAAAAGGAGAGGCGCGAACGCCCTGAAACAGGGGCTGTNGAAACGTCCAGCGGTATTTTTGTCCTGGGCAGTTGCGATAAATCGTATTATGTNCAGACAGGAAATGTAATAAAAAACAGCAGCGTGGGGCTTCTAAAAGACAGGATAGACTATCTNAACACGATGGACAAGAAAGAGTTGCGGGAATTCTACAAGGAGCAGATGAAAACCGAAAACGACAATCCGGAAAGCAAGGGCGCGGGGCTCGGGCTTACGGAAATAGCGAGACGGGCTACTTCAAAAATCGAATACGAGTTTACTCCCTATGGCGAAGGTTTGTCGTATTTTACAATGTACGTAACGGTATAGACGCTTTACTGGCTTAGAAGGTACAATAAGGGGAAAGACATGGCATACCGTTTGGAAAAAGAAAAAACAACTTCAACTCCGTACATATTGATTGATGAAGAAAAGAGCTATATGAGGTTCGAGGGCCGGAGTTTTCACGAAAACGTTGTGGAATTTTTCAAGGACGTGAATGACTGGCTGGACACTTATCTGGTTAAGGATTTCGGCACCTTTACCTTCGATTTTGAGATGAACTATTTCAACAGCTCAACCTCAAAACTGCTTCATAATATGTTGACCAAAATGGACAAGTATGCCTCCGATGAAAAAAAGATGATCGTAAACTGGATAACTACCGAAGACAACGATATTATTATTGAGTGCGGCGAAGACTTTCAGGAAGATTTCAGCAATTTATTGTTTAATATGATTATAAAATAGATGCTGTAGATTTGCGCTTTTTTCTTGACAAAACCGTTCACGCGTAAACATAATATACACTTGAAGTCATAGCATAGCATGGAGGAAAAAAAATGAAGCGAATTCTTGCGTTATTATTCACCCTGGCCATTCTGGCAGTACCGACACTTGTTTTCGCAAACGGAGGCTGGGAAAGAGATTATGTGCCTGGCAAGCCGGCTGCGGAAACCCCGCCCCCGACTAGTGTCAGCGTTCCCGCGGAAACCCCGCCCCAGACGATTGTCAGCGTTCCCGTGGAAACCCCGCCCCCGGCAATTGCCGATGTTCCCACATATATATGGAAAATTGACAGTACGAATGCGGATATGAGCATCACAGGCACTGACAACCATGTGATGAAGTTAAGCAACATAGGTATAGAAGCGAGTGTACTGCGCCGCGTCGATACCGCCGTTTTGAGCTTTAACTTCCGCGTGCCGCACAATTCCACCAGACGAATTCTGGCGTGGACCGACTTATCCGGAGACGCTGGTGAAATAGCCGATATTTCTTTTGCTACATCGGCAAGACTGGCCAGCGGCAAAATTGCGCTGTCGGATGCCCTGGGGAGCGGAACAAGCGCCGCGAACATCAAGATTCCAAAAGCCCTGCTCTGCGATGACGCTACAGGCAATGTCGCGAGTGAAATATATATCCTTTTTACAGTTGACGCCGGACCCGACGGGGGAGCCAACAGGTATACACAGGCTGGCGAAAACAGGGGCGGCACCGCGCGAAATGGCGTAAACGGAATAAACCTGGCAAAAGAATTCGACATATTTGACACCGTAAAATTGGCTGTAGAGCTTGAGCCGACTATATTTGTCTGGAAATCCTATCCCGCCGAAGCGAATGTCAGCATTATTGGCACTGACAACCACGTACTCAAATTGAGCGGTATCGGTGTTGACGCGGTAATACTCCGTGGCAGTAAGGGCGGTTCCTTGAATTTCACCTACCGCGTGGCGCACAATTCCACCAGACGAATTGTTGCGTGGACCGACTTGTCCGGAAACGCTGGGGAAATAGCGGATATTTCTTTTGCTACATCGGCAAGACTGGCTGCCGGCAAGATTGTGCTGTCGGATGCCCTTGGGAGCGGAACCAACACCGCAAGTGTCAAGCTTCCAAAAGCCCTGCTCTGCGATGACGCTACAGGCAAGGTGGCGAATGAAATATACATTCTTTTTACAGTTGACGCCGGACCCGACGGGGGAGCCGACAGGTACACCCAGACTGGCGAAAACAGGGGCGGTACCGCGCGAAATGGCGTAAACGGNATAAACCTGGCAAAAGAATTCGATATATTTAACACCGTTAAATTAGCGGTAAATTATGTAACCTTNGCGACTCACATCAGTCTTGCCCCCGGCGCCGACGAGACAAAGATGAATTTCGCGTGGCTGACCGAGAAGGGAACAGCCAGCAACGCCGTAGTCCAATTGGCGAAAAAGGCTGATGTTGTCAACGATGTAATGCCCCGGAACGCGGTTCAATTCACCGGCATAACCAGCGCCGGCACGTCTGTTTATGACAGCAACAAGGCCACCGTAACCGGACTTACTGCGAATACCGAATACGCCTACCGGGTGGGCGACGGCTCTGAGTGGAGCCCGGTCTACACCTTCAAGACAGCCAATCCGAACGGCGCATACACCGTTATAGCGGTCGGCGACCCGCAGCTGCTAAACGCCAGAGAAGGCGAGGCCTGGAAGAAAACGCTTGAAAGGGCGACCGCCAAAGCGGGAAACCCGAGCTTTTTGCTAAGCGCGGGCGACCAGGCGGATAAAAGCAACAACATGGAACAGTGGGATTTTGTAATGGCNCCCAAGACTTTGAGAAGTCTTCCCGTCGCCGCCGCGATAGGAAACCACGACACCTTTGACTTCATTGGCGAGCCGGTCGAGCAGGTCGCCTTAATGCCCCTGCATTATAACTGGCCCAATTACTATGAGCTGACCGTGGACAAAAGCGACGATCTGTATGTGCGCGCCGGCGGCAACTATTACTTCAGCTACGGCAACACGCTGTATATATGCCTCAANTCCAATGTCAAGGGCATCGAGCCGCACAGGGATTTCATGAAGCAAGCCGTCGCCTCCTATCCGGACGCGGTNTGGAAAATNGCGCTGTTTCACCATGATATTTACGGAACCGGCGATCACGCGGGAACCGCGTTTCAGGACGCGCAAAAAATGCAGCCCGATTGGTCCCCGTTCCTNGATGAGTTTGGAATCGACCTTGCCATCAACGGGCATGACCACGTTTATGGGCGTTCGATGTTTATGAAGGGAAACAAGATACAGAGCGCTCAAATGTCCGCCAATCTGGATCCGTTGGGAGCCAATATCGTCAAGCAGAACCCCGGCGTGTATGTGCTGCCGCAAGGCATACTGTATATGGCGCTGTCCGGATCGGCTACCGAAAAAATGTACGCGCCTGAAACCCAGGAATGGGTCGCGTATACACACGGCTTGATCGGCGTACCGGAGTATTCGGTGATAACCATCGACGGCGACACGCTTACCTTTGTATGTTACCGTTCCGATACCGATGCGGTAACCGACAGCATCACCCTGCGCAAGGCAGCCACACGCGCCGATTTGGAGAAGCTGATTCCGGACTGCGAGGCTGTGAAACAGACTGTCAACATCACAGGAGGCTGGTATGTCTTCCAGAACGCGATTGTCGCGGCGAAAGACGCGCTCTCCGGCTCACCCGCCAACATCAATGCAGCTTATGTCGCTCTGTATAACGCCTATTATTCCATTACGGTAAACACCAACAAAACTGCCCTGAAAGCCCTGATCGACGATGTTAAGAATACGCTGGCTTCAGCCGTCGAGGGTATGTGGGAAGGCCAGTACCCCACCGGTTCTAAAGCCGCTTTGAAGGACGTTCTGGACAAGGAATCGCTATCCTATATAGACAGGTTGTCTACGCAGGCCGCGACCGACACGTCGGTGACTATTCTGTCCGCGGCGTTAAACGCGTTCAGGGGATCGGTAAGCCATATCCCCATACCGTGGGTCGATGTCCATAATATTTCGTCTGCGGGTGTCAACCAGGTCGAACTCGTTGGCTGGAAGAAAGGGGATATGTACTACGCGTATCTGGTCAAACAGGAATTTGCCAAAAATAACCTTGGCGGCAAGCGCAGCGATCCTGCCAACGGTCCGGCTAACGGTCTCGGAGGGCGCGGGCCCAGCGAGTCGTATATCACAAGGACGCACATCGGCGAATGGATACGTTACGACCTGAACGTGGAAAGGGCGGGCACATACAAAGCAGTGCTGGGTGCCGTGAACAACAGCGGGAAGGCTCAGACGATCCTGTTAAGAGACGCGGATTACAATATTCTGTGTACCTTTGTCGTACCGGCGGACGCAGTCCTTCCGGCAAGCGGCTGGAAAGATGCCCCGATGGTTTCTGCCGACAAGGATTTCTA
>JGI20170J14366_1001108_pt1 | contig 11719 bp, 12 predicted proteins | sample TergutNc150P3_FD_14366 | JGI IMG/M metagenome (IMG submission 14366) | reverse complement strand
AACAATGAATATCTGAATATTTTAACAGGCAAGGGGCTTGTTATCGCAGGCACTTCCCCTGATGGCAGCCTTGTCGAAGCGATAGAACTGCCGAACCATCGCTTTTTTACCGGCGTTCAATTTCACCCCGAATTCAAGAGCCGCCCAAACAAACCGCATCCGCTTTTTTTGGGGCTTGTAAAGGCGGCGTTTAAAATGCGGGGAGAACGGTAGAAACGCTGTAATAGAGATTCCAATACCGGAATAAAGTATCTATTTCCTATTGACAACTCGCAAGTTTCATGCTATTTTTAACGTAAAATCGTCAAAAACGGGGTTAAATTATGTTTTTGAACTTCAAAATATCCAATTATCGTTCTATTGGCAAAGAACTCGGCATTGATTTCAACATATTGGACAGCCAAAAGCTGGGGGCTTTTGCCGAGATTAACGGACAGGCGATTAATAACCTGGCCTGTCTTGTAGGTCCAAACGCAAGCGGCAAGAGCAATGTTTTAAAAGGTATTGTTTATTTTATAAGAAGCATGCATAGATCGTACTCCCTGCCCTTCTACAGATATTCGAGTGGACTCGCCTCGCATTTCTGCTGCCAGGGTTCGCCTACAGAGTTTTCCACAGAATTCATAGACAATGAAGCACAATACAAATATGAAGTATCCATTCTGGACGGCATTGTGCAAAAAGAAGACTTATATAAACGAGACGAAACCAGCAAACGTTATAGCTATATATTCAAGCGAGAAACAGGGAACGTATTATTTAGCAAAAGCATAAAAATGAATAACCAGGATATAAACCGTCTTGGCGGCGATATGTCCTTGCTGTCTCTCCTGCTTGAACTCAATTATTTTGAAAAAACCGATTTCATGTTACTCAGAAAAATTTATTCCAATGTTCAGCCTTATCCCGGAGTAACTTACATTGGCAATGACTATCAGTCTATATCAGAGAGTGTTTCGCAAATGTTACTAGATGATGATGTTCTATTTGATGAACTCATAGATGAATTAAAAGCTATAGATACCGGCATATCATCCTTGCAACTAAATATAGGCATAGAAAAAATCAGGAAGGCCGGTTCAGGTGAAATTCTCGAACGGGAAAAAACTTTCATACAGACCATCCACAAAGTCGCTGAAAAAAACTATCTGTTGGGTATATTGGAAGAATCCGGCGGTACACTGCATTATATGTATGTTTTTGCATCTCTATTCCATGTTCTGCAAAACGGCGGGATGTTTCTCGTTGATGAACTGGAGCAAAGCCTTCATCCCGATCTTACCGGTAGGATTATCAACAGGTTTATGGATAAGGACAAAAACCCCAACAACGCGCAATTGGTATTCACAACACATAACCCGTGGTTTTTACAAGACCTAACCAAAACCCAGATATTTATAACCGAAAAAAATGACAAGGCTGAAACAGAGATAACCCGTCTTGACGAAATTAGCGGAGTACGAAATGACGAAAATTATTTCATGAAATACATTTCTGGCGAATATGATGGACGTCCAAGAATAATGGAAACCTAAAATGGCCGCTAAAACAAGAAGAAACTCGATCCTTGTAGTTTATGAAGGCTATCGTGAAGGGTATTTTCTGGAATATCTGGTGGATCATAATGATGTCCGGCTAAATACTCTGTTTTGTAGCGGCGGCATAAAACACTCTGCCAGAGACGTGAATGTGTACGTCTTTTTTGATGAAGATTTTCAGTCAAGATCAGACCAGATAATAACGGATGAAACATTAGAAGGACTTGCAAAGGCATGGAAGCTTAACCATGACGCATTAAAGGGATGTGCATATAGGGATTTACAGACCTTAAACAAAGATATGAGAAACCCTATCCTGATAGTTTCTTATCCCCGGTCTATCGAAGGTTTTTTACTGAGACTCCTGGGTTCACCTCTAAAAGATTTAGAAGGTAAAACCTCGAAACAGTTGAAAGGCATACTCGAAGGGTTCTTGAAAAGTTTACCATTGCATAATGAAGACAATAAAAAAATGCAGAGTTATAATGAAAAAATCGCCAAATACAAGGTGGAAATAGCCAAACAAAAACAAAGCGATCCCAATTACCGCCAACACCTTCGATCTCTGGAAGAAAAGACAGCCGAATACGGCCGTAAGAAAAATAGAGTTGTCTTTATGCGTTTTCTCAACGATAAATTGCCCTTGTCAGAAATTGCCGCCAGGAGAGCAGATATTCCGGAGACGGACATGTTGCTTTCAGCCTTTGGCTTATAAATACAGTAACTTAAATCTCCGCGATAACCTCAATTTCAACCAGCACGTTTCTGGGGAGCTGCTTTACCGCTACAGTGGAGCGAGCCGGTTTTCCGGTGAAATGTTTTTCGTATTCCGCGTTAAAAGCGGCAAAATCGTTCATATCCGCAAGGAAGCAAATGGTTTTTACGGCTTTCGTAATGGAAGAGCCTGAGGCCTCCAACAGCGCTTTCAGGTTTTTGCAGACCTGCTCTGTCTGAGCGGTTATTGCCGTACCGGTTATCTCGCCGGTCTCCGGCGACAGAGGAATTTGTCCGGAAGTAAACACAAGGTTCCCCGTAATCATTGCCTGGGAATAGGGTCCGATTGCCGCAGGAGCGGCATTTGTCTGCACTGCTTTCATGTCATTCTCCTTAACTTACATTAACCTAAAATCAGGGAATTGTATCAACTTAAGAAAAAATTACTTCAAAAGAACTCTCACGAAGGCACAAAGAACACAGAGTTTTGGGCTTAATTTATTAATTCCGATGTTACTTCCAGCATTTTTTGATTCAAAGGCTGAGAAATAAAGGAAAATTTCTTGTTTTCCTTTGTGTTCGCGAACCGAAGGTTCGATGCGTACTTTGCGCCTTCGCGTGAAATTTTTTGGAGATAATTCACCAAGGGCGGAATATCCAGCCGGAAGTTGAAACCTTTAAAATCCCCCTGGAAGAAACCCAGACGCCCACGGCGTCTGTAACTTCCAGGGTGAGCCTGCCGCCTGAAGGTATTTCCAGCACGGGCGCAAAGGGAGAGCTATTTAACCAGCGGCCTGCCGGAAGAAAAATTTCAACCTCGGTATATTTCATCGCTTTGATACGTCTGCGGTCAAAACCGGACTCGACCGTTTTTCTGCCAACCTCTTTCCAGTCTACCACCCAGGGATCCTTCCTGACAGCGTCGCCTATGTCCTCTGCTCTCATAATTTCCCTGAACCTTGGCCAATCGAACAGCCAGGGAAACCTTTCGTCTTTGGCGGACTCGGCGCGGGCTGAACCGTCCTCCCTTTTTACGCCTGCCAGCTCTTCCAGAAAACAGCGTCTACCCCGCCCTCCCAGCTTAAAAGCAGATCTTTGCCATACGTGTCCCAGGGAAACAAAGCGCCGCAGGGCCGCATGATACCGGGACCCAAGCCCAATTCCGGCCAAAAAGGCCAGGCCAACACCGGAGTAGTCCAGGTTTGGATCAAAAAAAGAGGAGGAACCTCGGCACCCTGCTTTACCTCCAATTCATGCCGGGTTCCTCCCTCTCCAATCCACTCTACGCGCCAGTGGGCATCTCCCAGGACATCGCTCCAACCTTCAGGCAGCGTCGGAAGAACCGGCTTATAGGAAGAACGAATCCGCTGTACATCTTCGCAGCCTGTCGGCAAAGACAGCAAAGCCAAAATTAAGACCAAAAAACCGATAAATGACCTGTATTCCATGTACCTATACTGCACCGGGATGTGAAATGCTTCGATTTCCGAACAAGTTCATTGCATATTTTTTAAAATTATGGCATAATTAGTTAATGGCAGAAGAAGGCGATTATCTAAAAAACCTTGACGAAGTTCTCAAGGAAAGGGCTGAATGGCTGGAAAAGACGGAGCTTCCAAAACTGAAGGAAGAACTCCGCCTTTACCATACAGGGTTTGCTTCCCTTTACAACTTATACCTCAAAAAAGGGCTTATTCACGAAGATCCCTATAAACAGGAAGCCAAAATTGCGGAGCTGGAAGTGCCCAGTGCAGCCGGATTTTCAGATGCGGAAAGAATGGAACAGCTGACCCAAAGGCTTGCGAATTACGACAATCAGCTGGACTTTTTGGTCAATTTTTATCCTTTCAATCCGGATTACCTTAACCTGGACAGGATAAAGCGCATTCTCGGCCTGGTAAGGTATATTGACTGGGCTAACCTTAGCCCCGATTCACAGAACCCGATGACCAGGGCTGTAGCGGAAATGACCAATCAGATTAAGCTTGGCACCGAGCCCCTGACCATGAGCGTTATCAGCGAATCCCTGGTTCACCTTGGCAAGTCGTATACGCCGGTAATGAACCACCTTAAAACCTTAACTGAATACCGAAAGGAATTGTTCAAGTTTGAGTTAAGGGATGTGACAGGCGGCATGTCCAAAAATGACGCCACAAACCCTGCCCAGATTAAGAAGGCGTTTTTGCAAGCCAATCCGGGAACCCCCTTTTATCCCGATCTCGCGGAAGAAGTCATCAAGGAAGATTATTCGCCTGATGGCCCTACCCTTAGGGAAGATGTACTAAAAAAGCTAAGGGTCGCCGACAGCAAACCCAAAGCGGTAAAAGTCCAGGTTTCTTTTAAGAGCATCCTGATTGAAGGCATTCAGACGCTGGGCGGCACCGCGCAAACCTTTACCGATATCGCCGGCAAATTGGACGAAAACGAGACTATTCTGGAAAACAAAAAGAAAAGTTTCTTTCAAAAATTAAAGAAGCTTATGCATCAGATGCTGAACAAGGAACCGGAGCCGGTAATTTACGATGTGGAATATATGGATCCGGTCAAAGCGGTAAAAGTCCAGGAAAGGATCAATCTCAGCGCGTTCCGGGGCGATTTGGATCGAAAAATTCGCACCCTGGCTCCCATGGCAGCCAGGGGAAGTGCCGCGTCCAAACTTGAGAACATGCAGGAAGAACAGCTCATTGGTTTCCTTGAAAGGAATGTCAGAGAAATTCAATCAATGCACAAAACCCTAACCGCCCTTGACGAGTTTTTCAAGGCGGAAGTTGACAAGGAAGACAGGGACAAAATCAGAGGCATAAAGCCGGAACTTGGGACCTTAAAAAACGCCATTCTCAGGGCAAATTCAAAACGCCATGAATTCAGTGCCCAAAAAGAAGAAGAAGAGCAGCTTAAACGCCTGGGAGTAGACGCCGGAACTTAAAAAAGCAGTCCTGCCATTTTGATTTTCAGGGGTACAAAAATGAAATTCTTTTATAAATTTTCAATTCTGGCAATTTTTTTGCTTCGCCTTGCCTGCTTCCATGTTCAGGCCCAGGACGCGGATTACGCCGAGACAAGGCCGCGATCCCCAACAAGGGACGAGCTTGTGGCGGTGTTCTCCAAAGCCGAACTGGAGCTGGATTTCCGTAAATCCTATTTCGCAAGCGAAGCGCAGCTATATACCGCCATTTACGAAGGGCTTTTTTCCTATCATCCGCTAACCATGGAACCGGTACTTGCGTCCGCAAGCAGTTATAGAATATCAGAAGACAAAAGGGAGTGGACTTTTACCATAAGGGAAAGCGCCAAATTCCAAAACGGCGATCCTCTCAGGGCCGAAGACTTCAGGAGCGCCTGGCTTTCCCTTCTGGAGCCGGGCCGGGATTCGCCCTACTCTTCCCTTTTCGATATTATCAAAGGGGCACGGGATTACAGGCTGGGAAAAATCCGTCCGGAGGGAGTGGGCATTTTAGCCCCAAACGACAAAACCCTTGTTGTACAGCTGAATTCTCCCGCTTCATTTTTCCCCAGTATGCTCTGCCACCATTCTTTCAACCCAATTCACCCTTCCATGCTGAAAGAAGAAAAATGGGTTAATACGGTTTCCAACGGCCCTTTTCTCATTGAAGAAATTAACGAGAACCGGATTGTCTTTTCAAAAAATCCAAATTACTGGGATGCCGGACGGGTTTCCCTCAAGAGACTTATCATAAAATACGCGGAAGACGGGGACGAAGCTGCGGCAATGTGGAATTCAGGGGAAGGGCGGTGGATACAGGGGGACGTGAATTTTGACGCCCTGACGGATCGCAGTGGGATCGAAGTGAACGCCATGTTTGCAACGTACTATTACTATATCCGTTCCGCCAGGGAGCCCTGGAACGACTACCGCCTTAGACGCGCTCTCTCGCTGGTATTGCCGTGGCGGGAGATCCGGCAGGGCCATTCCCTGCCCGCAAGCACCTTGATCCATCCGCTTTCGGAGTATCCTAGAATCAACGGGCTTGACGAAGCCAACATCGAAGAGGCATTGAGCCTCCTGGCCGAAGCCAACCACCCAAAGGGCGCCGGACTGCCGGAGCTGGTAATCCGCATTACCCCGTCCCAGGAAGCCGAGCGCATCGCCCTGTTGATGGCCAGGGCTTGGTATGAAATTTTAAACATCAACGTAAAAATCGACGTAGTCCCGTTCAGGCAGTATTATCAATCCGTAAAACAAAACGACTACGATGTGGGATACACCACCTGGATTGGCGATTTTGCCGACCCCTACACTTTTTTGCAGATGTGGTGCAGGGATTCCAACCTGAACGACGCTCTGCATGACGACAGCGACTACGAAGCCCTGATAGACAAATCCATGAACGAAGAAGGGAGAAAACGCATGGAAACCCTCGCGGAAGCCGAAGCATTGCTTTTGTCAAGGGGAAACGTTCTGCCAATATCGTACAGCCCCGCCGTCAATATTATCGATACCAACGAAATTGATGGCTGGTATCCAAACGCCCTGGACATCCATCCTTTTAAGTATCTGTCGATTAAAGCCCGCAGCCCGCTTCCAAACGTGGTAATGGCGCACTGACGTTCAATAGCTGCCCCTTAGGGCGGCGGCGTATTCGGCCTCGTAGCGTTTAAGCTGAAGGTTATCCGGCGCAAGGGCCAGGGCCTGCCTAAGGTAGGAAATTGCCCGCCTCTCGTCATTTCTGCGCAGGTAGAGCTCGAACAAGGCAATAAGGGAATTTAAGTTGCGGGAATCTTCAAAAAGGCTGGAGCGGAGATCGTTCAACTGCAATTCCTCGTTGGCCCTGATCAGGCTGCGGAGGTAATAATACCTGCTTTTAAGCACGCCGCCTGACACGCTTTCAATCCTGCTTTCGATCATTCTGGATGCCTCGTCTTTTCTGCCCGTTTCGATCAAGGCTGAAATATAGGCGACTATTCCTTCATCGTTTGAACGATCCCTCTGATACAGTTCCTGCGCAAAGGAAAGAGCGGCGACTGCGTTTCCCTCTTCCTTCTCTACAGTGTACGCCGCCAGAAGATCCTGGGTTGAGCGGCGTTCATCCAAAAGACGGGCAAGGTAGACCCTTGCGTCCGTCCAGGCCTCCCGCCGGATTGCGTCCCACATTGCAAGGCTTACAGCTTCAAGAGAAGGAATCGGGAACAGACAGAAGCCTAATCAGCAAACTTCTCCCTTCAATTTGATCCTGCGGACGGCTAGACTCCGTCAAAAGCCTGACCGCATATATAGCGGCTTCATTATAGTAGTCATCCTCCGGAGAGGAGCTTCTTATTATGGCTCTCAGGTAATTTAAAGCCCCTTCCCGGTTGTTGTAAGCTTCCGCCTGAACCCTGGCGCGTAGAAAAAGGGCGAACCGGTTGTTGGGGTTTATCCCAGCGTATAAATCCAGAGGGGCCTGGGCCTGAAGAAGCTGTCCCTGCTCTACAAGGATATGGGCTTTCATTAAAACAAATTCACCGTCTCTGGGGTATTTCTGCAAAATCTCGTCTACCGCAACCTGCGCGTACGGCCAGTTGCCTGAGTGATAATAAGAAAGGGCCAGCTGACGCTTCACCTGCATATTATCCGGAAAACGGCCCGCCAGATCCGAAAGCAGACTCTCGGCCTGAGGATACCTGCCCTGGGCTTCCATTACCCGCGCAAGACCGAGGGCGGCCGGGTAACAATCGGGGAATGTTTTCCAAACCTCCGTATACTGCTGGAAAGCTTTTTCTGTCAAATTGAGGCATTCATAGGCAATTCCCGTAAAAAAAGGCGCCAGGACAGATTCGCCGTTCAACCTTGAGGCTCTTTCCAAATCCGCCAGGGCCGAAAGGTATTTTCCAGATGAAACAGGCTTATCGCCTGAGTAAATGCTTAAGAAAGGCAAAATATATTCCAGATAGTCGGACGAATTCTTCCGGGGCGGAACATAAACTCCCCTTTCGGCTTCCCGTATAATTCGGGAGTAGAGTTGCGTAAGCGGAGGATCCGGCGGGGGAAGATCGGAAGCAAGCGCGGGATAAAGCGTTTTTAACAGGGTGATGCAGACGTTTGCCATTGCACGGCCAAATTCCGTGGAATCAAGGCTCTCCCTATGGATAATTTCCAGGGTGTCAAACAGCGCCGACGGCGTGCCAATCTCGGCGGAGGAACAAATTTCGTCCACAATTCCCCCGCCTCCCCTAACAACCACATGGACAGGTTCAGCAGTCTCGCTTACTATGGGGGCTTCCGTGGGCAGTACGATTTCCTTTGGCACAGGATTTGCCTTACACGAGAAAAGCAGGATGACAATTATTGCAGTTTCAGCCCTCATTATGAAAATATAAGTCTTTCCCCCTTGCCTTGCCAATGGATAGTACAGCTGGTAAAATTAAAATGTGAAAAAAAGACCGATTATCATTGCGTTGTTTATTATTGCGTCATTTCTATTAATCGGTCTTTTCATATACGCAAAGACCGATATACTATTTTTCACTGCGGATCGGTCAAAGACGGAAGATCCGTACTTTATATCCGGAACAAAAGAAGAGCAGGATAAGCTCAGGACGTATTTTGCCCTCCTCGCCTCCGAGGACGGAAGTAGCCGGGAACAATTTACCATTGTCAGGGAAATCGCCAACTCCTACGTCAGGATGAAGGAATACAGCAAACTTATCAATTTTCTAAGCTCCAGGGTTCATCAAAACCAGGAAGATTTTTACGCCCCCTACTATTTTTTTATGATCGCCTATGCCTACCAGCAGATAGAAGCCTACCCGATGGCGGCGCTGTATTTTGACATGATTGTAAAGAACTACCATGACTTGACTGTCATGGGTAAGTCCATTCATTTGGCATGTCTAAATCAACTTATCGTTTTGGTTGACAATCCCCTTCAGAGGGAATGGTATTACGAAGAGCTAATTTCCCGCTTTTTGGACCAGATTGATCCGGGCCCGTCTTATTTCATGCTTGGCCAGGCTTGTGAAGGCACAGGAAACTGGACTAACGCGATTAAGGCCTACGCCCAATACCTCCCCTACGCGGGTTCCAATATTCCCGGCTTTCCCAACGCCGACAACTACGCAAAACAGCTGGTGGACTTTAACAATTCCGCCAAGGACTGGACTTTCGAAAACTTAAATAACCTGGTAAACGCCGTAAAGGACGCGATGGACAACGGTTTCTCAAACAGGCTCTGGCAGTACCACGCCAAGGTGAACTTTTTTACAAGAACCTGGGAGCAGGAAGACGCCGGTGAAGTGGGGGTAGCCGGTCATGTCGATTTTGACCTTTCGGACTTTATGCGCGGAAACCGCATACGCTACGCGGAAAACCTTGACCTAAGCTCCACCGCAAACGAGGCGTACCTGCGAACCTGGGGCTGGTCGCAGTACATTTCCACCTGGTACCTGTACTTCAGAAAGATCTATTTCCCCCTCGACCCGGAAATACACGGCCGCTGGGAATGGGCCGGGATTTACTACGGGGAGAAGTTTTAGGCAAAGGAGAGTAAAAATGTCTGATGGCGAATTTCTCATTGAACAAACAGTAATAATACCTGCCGACCACCGCCTGCGTCTGGATTTTGAAGTTCCACCAGAGATTCCGACTGGGGCAACCGCCCGCTTTGAACTATTCTGGTCTCCTCATAAAGAAGCCGCCGACAACCTTGACGCTGCTCTTGATAGAATATGGAAGCTCTGCGAGGGTTCTTCTTTAACTGTAGATAGCTTCCTTGAAATGCGTCACCAGGACAAAAAACTTGAGGAAAGCAAATATCGGCGATTTTTCAACCGCTCAAGGGACGGAAATTGACATATATCCTCGATGCTTGCGCTCTTATTGCCCTGTTCAAACGAGAACAGGGAGCAGAAAAAATCAGGGCTCTACTTGATGAAGCCCTGGCAGGGCAGGCTGTTTTATATATGAGTATTATAAATTTGATTGAAGTACATTACAGCTTTTATCGCGCATTGGGGCAGGAAAAGTCCTCTCTTATTCTCGAACAGGTTTACGCAATACCTGTTAATTTTATTGATACCATTGACACAATTGTTTTTTCCGAAGCATCTCGTCTGAAAGCACAGTATGCCATTCCTCTGGGCGACGCAATTGGGCTGGCAACCGCTATCAAGATGAAAGGTTCGTTTGTAACTGCCGATCATTCCGACTTTGATGAAATTGAAAAAGCGGAATCCATTCCATTCTTCTGGTTTCGCTGATATATCTGTTACTAAGCGTTATCCACAAACCGAAAGTTCGACGTACTCCCCCGCTCTCTCACCTCCGCTCCCTTGCTCCCCACTCGCTATTCCCTGCTCCTTACTATCTTCCTCCTCGCTCCCCTAATTGCGAACAAGGCAGAAACTGCCGATAAATAAAAAAGATGAAGAAAAATCCCATTGCCCTCTGCCTTCTGATACTCGCCGTGTTTCCAGCCTGGGGCCAGCAAGCCTCCTTCAATGTCTCTTCTTCCGTGGACTGGATAAAGGGGGAACTCTACTCCGAGGTGAGTTTTGACCTGGCCCAGGCCGGAGTCAGGCTCCCGACAGGCAGATTCCTCGCCGAGGAAATTCTACAAGATGCGTACCCCGAGCTTTTAAGGCCCAACCTGCTTTCGCTCAGGCTGGACTCCAATACCACGGTAGCGAACCTGGCTGAACGCGGCGAATTGCCGCTTGCACTGTTGGATTCCATTTGCCTGGAAGCCGAAAAAGTCCCTCCCAGCTTATCGCCGGATCTGAAGCGCATGACAGGCAGGTATACGATGCTCATGGACAGGATCAGCGCCCTTTTTGTCCGCCACAGACAGGCAATCGAACCGCCCAAGCCCCTTATTCGCGCCCCGACGGCGGATTACACGGGAATTATCATCATAGCGGACAGCGAGCTTCCCGTTCACGGCAGGAGGGGACAGGCCCTTTTGGAACCTTGCATTTTCCCCAAAATATGGGATACTGATATGAACCTGGTTTTCGAGCGAAATATGCTTGAAGTCGACGGCCCGACGGGAAACCGCATGGTGCGCTACATTGCGAGGGAAAGCATTTTCCGGTCAAGCCCTTCGGGCCTTGAAGGAGAGCTTGCAGTCCTGCTGGGCCCCAACCCCCTTCGCATTATCGCGAGGGAAGTGTTTGGGGTAAACCCCACTGACCCGGTGATTGACAGGGAGGACGCTTTGAAAATCCTTTCAAGCGAGAACAACCGCAGTCTTCTCAGGGAAGGCCGGGTGGCGCTGGTGCTGAACGACACCAAATTAAAATTTTAAGGAGTTTCCATTGAATGGCAAGCAAAAGTTTTTCCTGTTCCTGTTTATTTTTATTGCCGGTATTGTTCTTGGCATTGTCCTTACCAATATGGGCCCAGGACTCTTCCGGAAAGGCGGAGGAGATTCCACCGAACTCAGACAACGCCTTGAGCAGGTTAATCGAGATCTCAAATCAGCTATCGAGTCTCAACGAGAGGCTGAGAGAAGAGCTGCAAGACTCCAGAC
>JGI20170J14366_1001102_pt1 | contig 11769 bp, 11 predicted proteins | sample TergutNc150P3_FD_14366 | JGI IMG/M metagenome (IMG submission 14366) | reverse complement strand
CGTATAAAACATGATGCAATAAAAGAGGCTGAGGCAAAGAAGAAGGAGATTCTTCTTGAGGCGAAAGAACAGGTAATCCGTGAAAGGAACCAGCAGGAGAGAGAAACCCGGGAACGCAGGGCTGAGTTACAGCGGTATGAACGCCGTGTTGTACAGAAAGAAGAAGCTATAGATAAAAAGACCGCTCAACTTGAGCGGACCGAACAATCCTATGTTGAAAAAGAGAAAGTTTTTCAACAGCGGGAAGACGCGCTTTCCAAAGAGGAACAGCGCTATCGGGCGGAGCTTGAGCGTATTTCGGGGTTAACCTCCGAAGAAGCCAAAGCGTTAATTATTCAGGATCTCGAAAACGAAGCCAAACACGACGCTCAATCCTTGATCAACAAGATCGAGCAGGAAGCCAATGTTACGGCCGATAAAAAGGCTCGTGATATTCTTGTTACGACGATTCACAGGCTGGCGACGGATGTTACAGGCGACGTAACCGTAACGACCGTTACCCTGCCCAACGACGAGATGAAAGGCAGGATAATCGGCAGGGAAGGCCGCAACATCCGCACCCTTGAAACCTTAACCGGAGCGGACATCATCATTGACGATACTCCCGAAGCCGTCGTTATCTCGTGTTTTGATCCTGTGCGGCGTGAAATCGCTAAGGTCGCTCTTGAAAAACTTATTCTGGACGGGCGTATTCATCCCGCCAGAATCGAGGAAATCGTCGTAAAGGTCAGCAAGGAAATTTCCCAAAAGATTTTTGAAGAGGGCGAGAAGGTTCTCTTTGACATGGGCATTCACAATATCAAGCAGGACGCAGTCCGTGCTTTGGGCCGCCTGTATTTCCGCACCAGTTACGGACAGAATGTGCTTCAACACTCAAAGGAAGTGGCCGTTATCGCAGGAATGTTAGCCGCCGAAGTCGGAGCCAACCGTGAGCTTGCGAAGCGTGCCGCTCTTCTGCACGACATAGGCAAGGGCAACGAGTCGGACTCCGACCTTAACCACGCCGAGATCGGCATGGATATGGCTCGCAAGATGGGAGAAGACCCTCGCATTATCAACGCTATAGGCAGCCATCACAACGACATTGAGCCGACTTGCATAGAGGCGGTAATCGTGCAAATAGCGGACGCAATTTCAGCGGCACGCCCCGGAGCCCGTAAGGAAACTTTAGACAACTACATAAAGCGCCTTGAAAATCTTGAAAACATCACCACCGGTTTTACGGGCGTAGACAAAGCCTTCGCCATCCAGGCCGGACGGGAATTGCGCATCATGGTAAACAACGAAGCCGTAAACGACGATCAGACAAGGGAATTGGCGAAAGACATCGCCAAAAAGATCGAGACCGATCTTCGCTACCCCGGACGTATCAAGATTACGATGATTCGGGAAACAAGAATCACGGAATACGCAAGATAGATGTATGCCTTCGGGCATACATCTTACAAAACATAGGGTAATATAAAATATCTATGATTAGTAATTATGTATACAATAACCATCAATTTTATTTTAATTTAAGTACGGATATATTGGCATTGGTTGCCCTTATTGGAATATTTCACGGAGAACCGGAAGAAATAAAACAACAAAAGAAGAATATAAGATAATACGCTTCGTCACCTTGTTTTAAACAAATTATTCAATTTCTCATTACAGCCCACGGACAATTCTTATTACTATATCTGCGGAATGTTTGGACGCTATCGGAAGAAATTCGTCAAAACTTACGGGCGATTGAGTTCCCGCTACGTCTGAAAGAGCCCGGATAACAAGGACGGGAACGGAAAAAAGATGGCAGCAATGCGCTATAGCCGCCCCTTCCATTTCAACCGCTGCGATATCGGGAAAAATTCTGCGTACTTCCGCTATGTGTTCCGGTTCGTGCATAAAAACATCGCCCGATCCTATTATGCCGCGGCAATGATTAAAAGACGCAGGAAGGATTTTTTCTTTTTTTAATTCATCAACAGCGTTTTTTGCGAGATTTACAAGTTTTTCATCTACCGGGAAAATTTGCGGCTGACGTGGAAGCTGACCGGGAGCGTAATTAAACGCCGTAACATCAACATCGTGATAAATAAGGCCGGTGGATATAACGGCGTCTCCCACCTTAAGCGACGGATTTATACCGCCCGCCGAACCTGTATTGATAACGCAGGAAGGCTTAAACTGCTGAATAAGCAATGCGCAGCCTACAGCGGCGTTTACCTTGCCGATCCCGCAGCACAACAGCGTAACGTCCTTTCCCTCTATTTTTCCGGTGTAAAATTCAAAGACGCCTGTTTTACGGGTTTCGTATTTTCCCATTGCGCTGCATAGAATGCTTAATTCTTTTTCCATTGCGGCGATTAAGCCAATCATATTAACCTTCCTGATGCGGGTTTGTAATTCCGGAGTGCCACATGGTACTTCGGTTTCGTCCCTGTTGTTTTGACGTATATAATGCGTCATCGGCACGGCGGATAATGGTATTTACATCAACGCCTGAATTTTGATCAAATGAATAAATTCCAAGGCTGATTGTTACCTGCGGCAGCGGAACATCCCACGGAACTTTCATTTCAGCGACATTGGTTCGCAGGCGTTCCGCTACATTCCATGCCGTTGATTGCTCCGTGTGAGGCAAAAGAACCGTAAATTCCTCGCCACCGAAACGGGACGGAATATCGTCGTTGCGCACTCCTTTTTTTATCACCTGGGCAAGATTCTCCAGAACTTTATCCCCCGCAAGATGGCCGTATGAATCATTGAAATTTTTAAATTTATCCACATCTATTACTATTATTGTGGAACAGTATTTGTTGCGCCTTGTGCGGGAAACTTCTTCGGTAAGGCGGGTAAGAAAAAAGCCGTGATTGTACAGCCCTGTTTTTACATCTCTAAGAGAATTTTCGTAATGCAGATGATTTTTAATTCCCTGAGACACAAAAGACATAAGCTGACGCAGAAAAAACAATTCGTCGTTGTCGTATTCTTCATCAAGATTTTTTTTCCCGATTAAAATTAAGCCGTATAACCCGAAATGTCCAAGAATGGGAACAACAAGTTCGGTTTTTATTTCCTGATATGGTTTTATAAGTTCTTCGTTATTCAGCAGGTTGATCAAGAAATCCAGCTTTACCGGTTTGGGATTCTGCCTGAAAAACGCTTCAAACGGTGTAATAGTGTCTATATTTAAATTCAGGTTTACAGGTTTATAGTTTTTGTACGCCTTAATTGTTATATCTTCCCTTGTCTGGACAGGTTTCCATAAAAACGCCAGAAACGACGGTAAAAAGTGATCCGATATTTGATAAACCGTAGAGTTCATTATTTCGTCAATACTGATATGGTTAAATATATCCAACCCTCTTATAATAAGGCTTCTGTAATTATTTATCGCCCGGTTCATGGATTCTATATAATCCATAACGCCTATGTCTTTAAGCAATTCGGCGTTCTTCGCTATTTCGGGATTGGAAAGGAAATCGTGTTTTTTGTTATTTTCTTCCAAAAAAATATCCTGCATTATTTTCCTCAGGTAATCGAAAAATATTCGCTTATCGGTATACGCCAGTCATTGCTGTTATCCTTTGCTTCCCATTCTATGATTCTTTTTATTGTAAAATCTTTTACATCCGGCGGGTTGTTATAATGAACTACTCCAAAGCGCCCGCCGCCTATGTAACAGACAGCGTCGTTTAATTCAAGGGATACCATGTCTGTAACCCGCCCAAGCACGCAGTCGAAATGAACAGGGAGGCCTGTTTCTTTATCCGCAATGGCGCAGGTAATGTCCTTTATTTGTTTTCCGCACCAGGGACAATCAGGAGTAATTAATTGATGGTTATCCGGCAGTACCGGCGCTGTCCATTGGGGCCGCTCGTATATGCTCTGCTGATTTTTTTTTAACTCTTCACCGGAAAGAAAGGCGTCGGGATTTCTTTTTCTGTCGTGCTTTGAATATCTATGCCGGGATCTGCGGTTATTTCCGCCTTTTCCGTTGTTGCTCATGACGTTCGCCCTCCTGGGTTATTTCCATCAATTCATTGCTCAGTACCAGAGCCAGTCTTTGAATTGCGGCATGGAGGTATCCCTCGTCATTTATGCGCCTTCTTAGTAATTCCAATTCCTTGGTATTCAAAGCCTGTTCCATCATAATACACGCTCCGTGAAGGCTGACGCAAGATGGGTAACCGAGTTTTTATCAATGAAAACGACGTCAAAGCGAATCGCCATATTACTATATTTTCGATTTTCAGACAGGAAATACTTAGCTGTTTTAATGATTTTACGCTGTTTTTTGGCGTTAATGCCGTATTGCAGGTCTTCAATTCCGTAGGCAGACCAAGCCTTAACTTCCACAAAAACGACCGTTTCTCCGTCAAGGGCGACAATATCAACTTCGCCCGTTTTTGAACGGATATTTTTCGCTATAATTTGCATTCCCATACCCTCCAGAGCGGCAACGGCCCGCTCTTCCCCCTTTTTCCCGGAAATGACACTATTCATCTGTTCCGGCAAATTCGGCCGGATCCATCGCTTTTTTTATAAAAAGGGTCCTTTCGGCAAGCAAATCGACAACCTCTCCCTCTCCTGATTTATACACTTTTCCCGTTTTATTGACTAACAGTTGTACTACCGGACGAAGCGGGGCATTGCTGTTTACGGATAAAACCCTCGCTACAGATTCATCGTTTAGCTTGATTATCGAACCTATGGGATATATGCCCATAATTTTTGTAAAAGCCATAATTACAGCGGGATCGAACCGGCGTGCATTGTCCGCAAGCATGTTCTTTATGGCCTGATAACCCAATATGGATTCACGGTAGGATTTCTTGCTTACCATAGCTTCAAAAGCGTCGGCTACGGATACGATTCTTGCGCCCATATCAATGGCGTTTTCAGACAATTGATCCGGATAACCCTTTCCGTCCCATCGTTCATGGTGATGAAGGGCGATTAAATTCACTTCACTATTGCCGAAAAGTTCCTTGGAAACGATTTTTGATGAATGAAGAGTATGGCTTTTTATCTGTTCAAATTCGGCATCGGAAAGTCCGCCTTTTTTTTCTGTGATGCCCTTGGAAAGCCTAATCATGCCGATATCGTGAAGAAGAGCGCCGGATACGATATTGTTAATTTTATGGTTTGGCAGATGAAGTTCCTGAGATGTTAACGCCGCAAGAATTGCCGTATTAACGGAGCTTTTTGCCAGTTCATGGCCTGTGACTTCTCCGCCCAGAATAAAGCCGACAAAATTGTTAGGATAATTCCTTAAATCATTAAGAAGCTGAGCGCCGATATTGTCGATAACACGCATCTCCATATCGACTCCGGATTTTATTCCGGTAAACACGCTGTCAAGTTTTTCTATAAGGGATTTATACGCGCGGTACGGACCTGAATTCTTTTTAACATCAGTTATAGAAATTTGAATGTCTGTTAATTCTTCTTGTTCAGGCGGCCCCTCTAAAGCCGCAGCTTTCGCCGCTGCCGCTTCTGCCGCCGCCTCCGCCGCCGCTGCCTTTGCGGCCGCAGCTTCTTCCGCCGCCGCCGCTATTTCATCGTCTGTAAGGATATAACCATCTGTTGAAACGAACTCAATTCCCCAGGTATAAAGAAAATCAATATCACGCTGAAGCAGCGGAACCATTGCGGGTACGAGTAAATTACTGCCTTCCGAATAGACCGGTTCCGAGAAAATTTGGCCTGTTCTTAATGTATCAGTATCAATTCTGTTCATCGTTCACCCTTCCATAATATTATAACAAAAAAAACCTTAGAGTTCTCTAATAAATTTCGGTATAAATATATTATAAGTTTATAAAAATAATATTATAGTAGAAAAACGCTAAAATATGGAGAATTATTGAAATTACTGCCCTTTTAAGCGCGCGATTTCGTCACGAATCGCCGCCGCTTGCTCAAATTCAAGGTTTTTGGCGTGTTCAAGCATCTCTTTTTCAAGGGCTTTTATTAACTGTTTGCGTTGGGCGGGGATCAGCGAATTATATGACTTTTTAAGCACCTCAACCGTGGAGGCTGCGGCGTCATCCGCTTCTTCGATATGGCGGGTCAGTATTTCAGCGATTGCTTTTTTAACTGTCGCCGGGGTTATTCCGTGTTTTTTATTGTAGGCAATCTGTATTTCTCTGCGGCGGTTGGTTTCGGTAATAGCCTTTTCCATTGCCTCGCTCATGCGGTCGGCGTACATGATAACCTTTCCGGCTGCGTTACGAGCCGCCCGCCCGATAATCTGCACCAAACTTGTAAGAGAGCGTAAAAATCCGATCTTGTCGGCGTCTAAAATCGCTATAAAAGACACTTCCGGCAAGTCGATGCCTTCACGCAGAAGGTTAATCCCGACAAGTATGTCAAAATCGCCCTGCCTGAGCTGGGTAAGAATTTCCACACGTTCAATGGTTTCCACCTCGCTGTGGATATAGCGGACTTTCAAGCCAAGCCCCGTAAGATAATCGGTTAAATCTTCCGCCATCTTTTTTGTCAGGGTAAGGATGAGGGAGCGCTCTCCCGCTTTGATACGTTTCTGCACCTCTCCGTAAATGTCCTCCATTTGACCTTCGCTCGGTCTCACTTCGATTTCCGGGTCTAAAAGGCCTGTCGGGCGGATTAACTGCTGAACCACCCGTGCCGACTGCTCAATCTCGGTCTTGCCCGGCGTTGCGGAGACAAAGACCGTCTTGTCAAGCCGTTCGGCAAATTCATCGTAGCGAAGCGGGCGGTTATCCAGAGCGCAGGGCAGGCGGAAACCGTAATCCACAAGGTTCTGCTTGCGGCTGCGGTCGCCCAAGTACATCGCTCCCAACTGCGGAAGAGTAACGTGGCTTTCATCAATAAATGTTAAGTGTTCGTTTGGAAGGTAGTCGACAAGAGTGTCGGGCGATTCGCCGGGTTTGCGCCCCGCCAAAATCGCCGAATAATTTTCTATTCCCGAACAGTAGCCCATCTCGGTAAGCATTTCGATATCGTACTCGACTCTTGTTTTAAGCCTTTCCGCTTCAAGAATTTTCCCGTTTGCCTTAAAATATTCCAGTCTTTCTTTAAGCTCTTGCCGGATAGCGCCTAACGCATTTTGCACCATTTCGGCGGGCATAACGAACTGTTTTGCTGGATAGATAAGGGCGTGATCGAGTTCCTCAAGTATTTCGCCTGATATCGGATTGAAGCGCCGAATGCGTTCAACCTTGTCCCAATCAAGATCGATGCGGTAGGCTTCTTCCATGTAGGCGGGAAAAATTTCCAGAGTGTCGCCCCGTCTGCGGAAACGCCCTCGATCCAGAACGGCGTCGTTGCGCTCGTATTGAAGCTCAACAAAGCGGCGGATTAGAGCGTCAACGTCGATGGTTTCGCTTTTTGAGCAGGTAGCTGTCATTTTACGGTACACGTCGGGCGTTACCATGCCGTAGATACACGACACGGTGGCCACGATGATTACGTCCTCACGTTCCATCATGCTTCTCGCCGCTGACAAGCGCATACGCTCAATCTCGTCGTTTATTGAAGCGTCTTTTTCGATATAAAGGTCACGGCTTGCGACATAGGCTTCCGGCTGATAGTAGTCGTAGTAGGAAACAAAATACTCAACTGCGTTATCGGGGAAAAAGCCCTTGAACTCGCGGTAAAGCTGGGCTGCAAGCGTCTTGTTGTGGCTGACAATCAATGTGGGCATCTGCACCTTCTCGATTATCTTCGCCATTGTAAATGTTTTGCCGGAACCGGTGACGCCCTGCAATGTCTGGTATTTGTCTCCCGCCTTAATACCGTCCGCAAGCGCCGCAATCGCCTCGCCCTGATCGCCTGCCGGTTTAAAGGGGGATACTACTTTGAATTTCCGCATGATTCTTAGTATACGATATTAAGCCTGCGTATACCACCGTGAGTTGTTTTCGGAATTCAGGCGCCGTTAATGCGTGTCCAAAAATATCTGTTGCGTCCTTCTTGCTTTGATTTATATAACATCTCGTCAGCCTTTTTTACAAAATCATCCGAATTGTGTGTATGCAGGACTTTGCCGGTTGCGGCTCCGATGGAAATTGTAAGGCATTTCGCAGCGTCATTTTTTTCATGGGTTATATTGCATTTTCGTATATTATCAAGAAGTTTCTCGGCGATTAACCTTGCGCCTTTTTCGTCGGTATTGGGCAGAACAACGACAAATTCTTCACCGCCGTATCTGGCTGCGAAATCGTCCGCTCTTGTTATGCTGTTAAAAAGCGTCTGAGCGACAATTTTCAGGCAGTTATCGCCTTCGACATGGCCGTAAGTATCGTTATATCGCTTAAAAAAGTCAATGTCGATTAAAAGTAAACTTAATATACTGCCCGAGCGGGACAAGGAACTTATGATACGCTTCATGTTTTTATCAAAGAACCGCCTGTTATAAATGCCTGTAAGCACGTCATACTCCGCTTCGGCACGAATGAAAGCGTTCGCAAATAAAAATGCCGCCGAGCGCAGCATCTCAATAATATCATACTCAAAAGAGCGTTCTTTTCCGGTATCGCAGAAAAGCGCAAACCCCCAAAAAGAATTATTGATATGTATAGGTATAGCGGCGACGGAAAGGATACCGAACGATTTTAGCATGGTGGCTTCCGGGTTGGCCATAAACTTTGACGGGCCGTTTAATGAGTTTCCCGCCGCCAAAAGACTTTCCCAATTCGGCATGAGTTTTAAGGGAGGTGTGTCGGCGAACAGCAATTCAAGCAATTCTTCATTGCCTCCGAAATTTCTGCCCCAGCGGTAAACTTGAGATGTATGAAAACCATCGGGCTCCATTCGATTGCGGTAAAGAATAATTATGTCAAGTTCAGCCATCTCGGCAATCAGATGAACGCCTGCCGCCATCGTATCTTCAAATACTTCTTTGTTTTCAGATAAAAAGATAACCGAAATCTTGTTTAATATGTCCGACATTTTCTCACGGCGCTTGAGCGCTTCCGCCGCAAGATTTGCGCTTTTGGTTTTTTCCGCCCTGATAATTGTGCTTACGCACATACGGGCGGTTGAGCGCAGCATGGCGACGCAGTCCTTGTCGAAATCCCGTTCCATAGTATTGTCCTGGCAGGTAATGACGCCCCAAAATGCGCCTTCCGTAAAAACCGGCACAATCAAAATAGACATAACGCCCCGTGTAGCTAAAAACGCCGCTTCGTCTTCTTTGAACTCGCTACGCTTAAGGCTTATGCAGGTGTCATCTGATATAATTGAGACCCAGCGTTTGATTGTTGGCGTTACGGGCAATTCTTTCAAAATATGGTCAATTGGAGCCGTTCCGCCCATAATTCTGTCCCAGCGGTATTTTTCTCCGCAGAGCATAGCCTCTATATTTGAAATACGGAATACGATGATTCTGTCCAAGCCGGCCGCCGCCGCAATCGGCTTTAAGCCGTTTGACAGTATATCGTCAACCTCTTTCTCGGTATAGGAAACAAATACTTCAAGCGATTTATTCAGAGCGTTGGCATAAAGCTCACGGCGCTCATTTTTATCAAGCCCTTCATACAGCCTGTTAGAGCCGGTTAATGATATTTCTGTCAATTTTTTCTCCCAAGTTAGGCAGCTTTTCTTAAATTTCCCTTAAAAAACAGAAAATATTCTTAAATAAGAGCCTATAAGTAACTTATACTATACCTTATGACACTGGTCAATATCTTTGAAGCATTTATTCTTTCTTTATAGTATATGGGAGAAAATGAAGATAATATCAGGGATGTACTTGCGAGAAATATTAGGGAAAACCGCCGGAAGAACGGATTATCACAAGACAAATTAGCTGAAAGAGCCGGGATTTCTACGCCATTTGTCGCCATGATAGAGGTTTCCCGTAAATTTCCTACCCCTGATGTGCTCGAAAGGATAGCCCATGCTCTCAATATCAAAACATGGCAGCTTTTTTCCGTGCCGCCGCCTCCGGGAAATGAGATGGAAAGGCTTCATACGGATATTGTCAATAATATAGAGCAGGTAGTTGCTGATGCCGTTAAAAAGGCTATTGAGGAAAACTGCGGTAAATGCCATGAATCAGATAAATAATGAAATAAAAAGCCCCGCAATAGCTTGATTTTTACGATAATTGCGGGAAAATTTCCGTATTGGCAATTGTTCTTTTCTTGCGTACAATAAGGCATGAAATTAACCATGTCAGACGAGGTACGGGACACAATCGCAAAAGAAGGCGTTATAGCGGTTCTGGAAATTGATAACGAACAAAACGCAGTTGATACCGCAAAGGCTTTACTTGAAGGCGGCGTTAAGATAATTGAACTTGCCCTGCGTACTCCTGCGGCAATCCCTTCAATCTCGCTTATCGCCAAAGAAGTTCCGCAGATGTTCATAGGAATAGGCACAATTATTGAACCGGGACAGGCGGCTATGGTTAAAAAATTCGACAATGTACGTTTCGGCGTCTCTCCGGGGCTTAATCCTGATACCGTCAAAGAAGCTATCGCTGTGGATTTACCGTTTGCGCCCGGCATTGCGACGCCAAGCGATTTGGAGCAGGCAATCTCTCTCGGCTGCCGTGTTGTCAAATTTTTCCCCGCCGAGGGCATGGGCGGATTGAGTTATCTGAAAAATATTAACGCTCCTTATAATCACCTTGGCATAAAGTACATCCCCTTGGGAGGCGTTTCCGTAAATAACCTTATTGATTACGCCAAATTCAGCCCCGTGCTTGCCGTCGGCGGAAGCTGGATAGCGAACAAGGAGTTAATCAACGCCCGTGATTGGAAGGAAATTACCAAAAGGGCGGTAGAAGCGAAAAAGATATGGCTTGCCGAAAGATAGGCGTAAAGAATCAGCATGTGGTATGATAATTTGTTTTCCGATATGGAAAAAAACAAAAACGCCGGACAAGCAATAAAAATGGCAGCTTATATGCAAAACAAATTTGTATTTTTAGGCATACCAAAACCGAAATTAAAAGAAATAATAAAGCCCTATATAAAAGAAGGCAAAAAACATGATCTTGACCGGAAATTTATAGATATATGCTGGAAAAAAGATTATCGTGAAGCTCAATATACTGCCGTAGAATATTTGGATAGCATGGTAAAATCATTAACAGACAAGGAACTGCCTAATCTTAAAAAACTTATTGTAACAAAATCGTGGTGGGAAACCGCCGATTCAATAGACGCAATAATTGGGAAAATTGTTTTAAGCTATAAACAGTCGGAAAAAGAAATGCTTAAATGGTCAAAAGACAAGAATATCTGGGTAAGAAGAGTAGCGATAGATTTTCAGCTGCAATACAAAGAAAAAACCAATCAAAAATTATTTGAACAGATTATTGTAAACAATTTCGAAACGGACGAGTTTTTTATAAATAAAGCGATTGGCTGGAGTTTAAGGGAATATTCAAAAACCAATAAAAAATGGGTTAAAAGTTTTATTAATAAATATAAAAATAAGCTTCATAAATTAAGTATAAAAGAGGCGTCAAAGTATTTATAATGGAAATAATATGAAGAAAACAACTTTTATTCTTTTTTTACCGGTAATAACTTTTCTTGTTTCTTGTCATAATGATGAAAGCACAGAAAAATTGACAAACTATATGTCGTCTGTTGAAAGAGAAAGCGTTGTATTCGGCGCAGTTTCTGAAAATCAGAAATATTACAGCGAAGTCGCAGATGCTGCGGAGTATATTCAGGAGATGTCGGTGTACGATGAAGAACTTGACAGCACGTACATTATTCATATAACCTTGCCGCCTGACTATGATAAAAATAAATCATATCCCATGTATATGATGAC
>JGI20170J14366_1001098_pt1 | contig 11789 bp, 10 predicted proteins | sample TergutNc150P3_FD_14366 | JGI IMG/M metagenome (IMG submission 14366) | reverse complement strand
CCCTTTATCAGGCGGCTTTGGGGATCAACTTCATCGGCGCCGTCGATGGTAAGATCCAGACCGCCGGCAAGCTCCTTTGAATTCAGCGAGTAAAAAGGTATACCAAGTTTTTCACACTCGATCTCTGTCTGAAAACTGGTAGCAAAGGCGCTGATGTCCCGTAACGTTCCCTGCGCCAAAAGCTCGCCTACTCTGCGAACCGCGTGAATGGCGGTAGACCCTGTACCAAGACCCAGTTTCATGCCACTTTTTACAAGCGCGTCTACTGCGGCTTTTCCTGCGGCTTCTTTCATTAATCTGTTCGAATCTTGTTCCATGAACTTGCTCCCGTTATATTTATAACCCGCGATAAAAGCTGTTGAGAGATTTCCCTTCCCATAATTTGTTTATATTGAAGACACGCCTGATGTATTATCATATCGTAACCGTTTATGGTTTTGCATCCGGCGGCGGCGGCTCGTGTTAAAAACGGCGTCTGCGCCGGATAATATACCAAATCCATCACGGCTTCTTTTCCGGTAAAACTATATAGCTCCAGAGGATCGAAAGCCTCGTATCCTCCCATTCCAACTGATGTGGCCTGTATAATTATATCCGAGTATTTATCTATTAATTCAACGCCATGTTCGTCCAGTCCTCCCCAGCGGAAATTGTACAGTGACGCGATATCTTTGGCTTTGTGAATGGTACGGTTCAAAATAAGGGCTTTGCCCCCCATACGAAAAACTTCGGCGGCTACCGAACGGGCAATGCCGCCTGCCCCAATTATGGTAACTTTTTTCCATTTAAGATTTTTTTTGCCCAGAAAAGACAGAATTGACGCCGAAAAACCGGTGCAGTCGGTATTATCTCCAAACCAGCCGTCAACGGATCGAAACATGACATTACACGCTCCGATAGAATGTACCGCCGCCGAACGTCTTGTAAGCATAGGCAAAACCGCTTCCTTATAAGGAACTGTAATCGAAAGCCCCTGAACATCCAATTCTTCGGCAAGCTCCAAAATATCGTGAATTGAGTCTGCCGGAAAATGCACATGTACAGCATCGGTATTTTCAAGACCGAAAACCGTATTAAAAATCAATGTGCTTATATTGGCTTTTAACGGATAACCGGTTATGCCATAAACCTTTGTTTTTTTGGTGATATTGCGGAAACGGTACAATTCGTTTAATTCCTTAACATCAAGCTGCCACGCGGCACCCGGAACTACAGATTCAGATAACGCGCTTGAATAAGTCATGATAGAGCCGAATTTTTCGCAAAGGATTCGCGAGTAAAAACCAAAGTGCCCCATGCAGAGAATAATTTTTTCCTGAATCGCACAATCTTGTATTGCGTGAAAAACACGGACAACATCGCTTGTAGAATTGGCTTTTAACGCAACTTTAACAATTTCGTCCCCAGTACGCTTCATGGAATTAATTTTTGCGGTAATATCGTCAATAGTTTTTTCTGTATTGTGATATGAACGGATTATTTTTGTCCCAAACGTTCTTGCCGCTTCTTCAAGACTTGGTACATCAAGATCTTCTTCAATATCAACATAGGCAAAATTTTTTCTTCTGTCCACCTCCGCAAAAGCAAGCCCGTTTGCAAGTAATCTTACTCTTGCGCCCTCGCCGCCTGAGAAATACCCTCCGTCCGAGTCCCGTCTGATTGTCATGATAACCGGCAAGCCGGCAAGTTCCGGGAAGCGGCGTATGTACAGGCGTTCATCGGAGTCAAGACAGTCCACGCGCAATTCCGCCAAGTCTGCGAATTTGCGGTATTTATCGAGAATTTCCATGTTTTTTTGAATGGTTTTTGCGGTTAGACACAAACAGATTTTTGCCAAAACTGTCCCCCTTAAAAATCCGGCCGGTAAATAAAAATTGAGGCAACGCGTCCCGCATTGTTAACATTCACCCTGAACATCAACGGCCAGTCCTTGCCGGATACCGGCATAAGCAGATGATCCCCCCTGTCTTGCGCCTTTACGCCCAAAACCAGCAATGCCGCCTGTTTAGGATCGCCTGAATTAATGCCAAGCGCGGCCGCAAGTTTTACCTGCCAAACGCGATCCTTAACAATGTAAAAATCAACGCCGGTATACTGGAAAACAACATCGTCCTGCCAAATCTCATTGCCTCTGAGCGCAAAAACCGCTATTGGCGGTCCGAATCGCTCGACAAGTTCCGCTACCTTCATACCGACAAATGAAAACGGATCCCCGTTTACGCCAATCTGCTCCTGCGGCCATAGCGGAAGAGCAAAAAAAAGTATTAACGGAAAAAACAGCCCCCGTTTCATAATTAATAATAACCATTTGAGGGCTTTGTGGACAGAGGGCTTAATATCCAAGTTTTACCGCTGCAGCGCAGTATTCCGCTTGTGGAAATCCACACATTAAGACCGGGACGAACAGGAAAAACAGTGGGTTCGCCTTCCTTAAAAAACAGCGGAGCGCTAAAAGGTGAAGTTCCGTACCATGGACCGCAGCCCACAGGAATATTTACAGATGCCGTTGTTTCGGGAACAAGGCGGCGGCGGTCAAAATTCGCGTTTATTGTTTTTTCGGCAACGAAACGCCAATCAACAAGCCAAGGGTCTTTGCGGACTGCTTCGTTTAATGTTTCTTCATTAAAAAGTTCCCTAAAACGCGGCCAATCAAAATTTGCCGGAATTTTAGAAACGTTCTGTCCTGCGGCAAGGGCAAGTTCCCAGTAAAAAACCGTATCCAGTCCGGTTTTCCAGCTTAAAAAAAGCCGCCTGCCGTCCGCGTCGAAAGGGAACAATGCGCCGGCAGGTTTGAAAATCCCGGCAGGCAGGTTATAGCCAGGCCAATAAGGCCAAGCAGTAACAGGGTTTGCCCATGTAACAGGAATCTCAATTTCCATACTTTTACCGGGCAAAATATCCGTTATCCGCCGGCTGCCGCTTTTATCCAGCCACTCCAGCCGCCAATGTGGTTCACCCAGCAGGGATACCCATATTTCAGGCGTATCCGGCAGAATAACAACGTACGCGGAAGGAGTTAAATCCCGGCAACAGACAAGCGGCAAAAACAAAAGCAGCGCCAGAAGTTTAAAAACAAATAATTTCATACAATATATACGGCGCGGACATGCGTTTTTGCTTTACTTTAAAGGGAAAATTTTAAATTTTTGGCTTAAAATGGGTTTTATATAGGCTGATTTTATGGGTATTTCTTGAATTTTATATATGTTTATATAATAATTATAGTATGGCAGAAACCGTACAAGCACAGGCACAGGCACAGCCAGCTGCTAATTATATTGATACTCTGCAACAAGCCCTTGCTTCCCGAAAGGACTATATGGAAAGGGAAGAAATGGGAAAACTTAAGGAAGAACTCAGGAATTTTCACTCCTCTTATGCTTCTTTATACAATATTTATTTAAAGAAAAAATTAATAGACGAAGACCCTTACAAGCAGGAAACAAAAATTACCGAGTTGGAAGTACCGGATTCAACGCCGTTTGTCGAAGCAAAACGGGTAGAACAATTGTCAATAAGGCTGTCTAATTATGACAACCAACTGGACTTTTTAGTTAATTTTTACCAATTAGGCATAGATTTCCTTAATCTCGACCGGATAAAGAGGATTGTCGGTCTTGTACGCTATGTAGACTGGGTAAATCTATCAACTGACAACCAGAATCTTATGACAAAAGCAGTTGCGGAAATATCAATCAGTTCAAAGGCCGGCGTTGATGTAATAACACTCAGTATAATCGGCGAAAGCCTTTCAAGGCTGTCCAAGACAACCGCAGCGTCTATGGTCATATTGAAGAATCTGAATGTCTACTACAGAGAATGTTATAAACTGGATGTCCGCAAAAAAATAACACAGAGTATGTCCGCAAGCGACGCTACTCTTGAGAATATAAAGAAAAAGATGCCTTCGGCAATGCCGGGAATGCCGTTTTATAAAGAATTGATTGATGAAATTATTAAGGAAGATTATTCCAAAAGCGGCCAGGACATGAAAGATGTGGTACTTAACTCTCTAAAGGTTCCCGGAGTAAAACAAAAGGCGGTAAAAGCGACAGTAAATTTCAAAAGCATCCTGTTGGATGGTATTCAGGTAATCGGCGGCGCCTCAACCTCGCTCAATGAAATCCTGAATAAACTTGATGAAAACCAAACTATAATGGAAAGCTATAAAAAAGGCTTAATGCATATGATAAAGGAGCTTATCAGGCAGATTACAAACGCCGAACCGGAAGAAGTTATCTACACTGTAGAATATTTGGATCAAACCAAAGGCACAACGACAAAAGAAAAGGTATATTTTTATCAGCTTAGGGAAGAGTTGGAAAAAAAGATAAGATTTTTATCCAGTTTAATGAAAGGAGCGGCTTACCAAAAATTGACAGCAATGACAGAAGAACAGATCATAAGCTATCTGGAAAAAAATATAAGTGAAGTGCAGAATTATCACAAAGTTCTGGGCGCGCTTGATGATTTTTTCAAAACAAAAGTAGAAGCGGAAAACAGGGATAAAATAAAGGGAATAAAGCCGGAACTGTCAGCGTTAAAAAACTCTTATGTAAAAGCCAACCAGTTACGCTATGAATACAGCGCTCAAAAAGAAGAAGAAGAGCAATTAAGACGACTTGGCGTCAATCCAACCGGAGACGCGCCGCCGCCTAATATTGCAAATTCTCCCAACGCAAAACCTTCTGATGTAAAATCACCCGCTGCAAAATCACCCGCTGCAAAACCCTCCGATGTAAAACCCCCTGCTGCAAAACCTCCCGCCGCAAAACCTTCCGGGAAGGCGAAGGCTTCCTGATCTTGGACTTTTTCGTTTTTATAACCAAAAATTTACCAATAATAGAAGATAAACAGGAACAATAATTGTCTATATACAAAAAATCGGTTCTGGTACTAATTATCTCAGGTTTTCTCTTTGCCGGAATAATTTTTATACCGGATATTGAACCGCTGGATTATGTACGGACACATTTTTTTTATGTTCCTGACTCAATGAAATTTATTTTTAATTTTTCAATATTTCTTATATTATTCTTTGTTTTATTTTTAATTTTTAATTTTAAACCTTATTCTGTAATAACTGAAAAAGTTTCAAAAATTTTCGTTTCAGAAACGGAATTTCCCGATGAAACGGAAGAGTTTGAAGAAACTTCATTTTTTGAAATTGAAGAGACAGAAGAAGACGAAGAAATAACGGATATTGATGAAATTGAAGAAATCAATGAAGAGGAAGAAATCGAAATAATTTCAGTTTCAGAAACTGAAAAAATTAATTTTTCAAAAAGCCTGTTAAAAGCGGCGGGCGAAATCCTTGCAAAGATAAAAAAAGAAGAAATAAAGACATCCGCGTCTGTCCGTATCAGAAAGGGACTGTTTAAGCGCGCAAGTGAATGCCTTAAATCAACAGAAACAACTTCCGTTCCTGCTAGTGCCGGAGAAGGGCTGCTTAAACGTGCAAATGAATTGCTTAAATCAGCAGAAAGTAAAAAAGCAGCAGAAACAAATTTAGCTGCAGAAATTGAAACGGGAAAACCGTCTTCAAGGGGGCTTCTGGCTCTGGCTTCAACCTATAACAGACAGGAAAAACCGGATATGGTTCTGTCAACAGATAATTATTACGGTATTGATGACAGCGGACAGGAATTATTTTTCGAAATGGAAGCTGTCTCTTCGTTTTCATCTACTGATGGTGAAAAAGAAAGCTAGTGTACTGAACTTACAAATTATAAATGAAATATTTTATTGCCTGTATTAACGCTATTTCATCAATGAGCGCGGATTAACAGTAGTCCCGTTTTTATAAACCATAAAGTGCAGATGAGGCCCCGTGCTCAGACCGGTACTTCCAACATAGCCAATTGTTTCCCCCATGCTGACCAGCGCGCCGTTTTTTGTTTTGATAGCGTTCAAATGACCATAGAGTGTACGGTAGCCGGAATGATGGCTGATAACCACATAATTTCCAAAGACAGGATCACTGCCGGTATTGCTTACACGGCCTGCCATTGCCGCGTTGACTGGAGTTCCCGTACTCCCTCTGATATCAAGTCCAGAGTGAAACTGCCGGCGGTTTCCGTTAAATGGGTCTCTTCTGTAACCGTACGGGGAAGTTATATCGCCTTTGACAGGCCATATAAACAAATCGCCGTTAATTTCCTGAAGACTGACCCAATCAAGCTTCGCCCCGGGAATAAACAGGTCTGCCCCTGCCCTTAATTTATCGGAAAAAAGTTCATTCGCTATTTTTATATCTTCCATTTCGGCCTTATATTTTTCGGAAATGGAACTAAGGGTATCCCCGCTTCTTATCGTGTATAAAATGCCGTCCTGGTTGGGTATTTTCAAAACTTTACCAATCTGCAGCAGACGGGTATTTGTTATCTTGTTCACGGAAATAATCGTACCCTGATTAAGGCCCATATTGACCGCAAGAGTACTGATATTTTCACCCTGTGTAACTGTATGTGTATCATATAGCAAAACACGGGTTTTTGATAATAACTCCGGCTCAAGAGCGGCAGTCTCAATAGAAGGCGCTTCCAAGGAAGGCGCCTCTAAAGAAACCGCTTCTAAAGAAGTCGCTTCTAAGGAAGCCGCTTCTAAAGAAGCGAGAGCTAATGAAATATCTTCATTAAAGCTTCCGCCGCCAATACCGTTTTCATTGTCAGGAATTTCCTGTTGTTTTTGGGGAAAACCGGGTAAAAACATGGAAAACAGGTAAAAAATTACTGCAAACCTGAATATTATTCTGCCATTATTAATAGAAAGCGACATATTTATAATATAAAACAAAATATTAAGCTTTGCAATACCGCTTTAATATTTTATTTGGTCAGGTATCATCGCCGCTTTCAAGTTTTTTAATTAAATCCCTGATTTCGGCCGCTTGTTCGTATTCTTCTTCCGCGACTGCCTGTTCCAGTTGTTCCAGAAGAGACTTGTTTTTACCATTGGGGGCTTCTTCAATGGGTTCAATAAAGAAATCCAGAGGTATACCCGTCTGCTCTATAACAGATTCATAAATAAAAAAAGGGCATTTTTTACGGACCGCTATAGCAAGAGCGTCCGAAGGCCGGCTGTCCAGAATAAGGGGGGTTTCGTTTGTATATTCGCCGCCTGTTATAATCAGGCGGGCGTGGAAAGTATCGTCCTTTAGTTCATTAATTTCAACTCTTTTAACAGAAAGATTTACATGGTTTAACATGTTTAGGAACAAATCGTGGGTCATCGGGCGCGGAAGAATTTTCCCTTCTATGGCAAGTAAAATTGACTGCATTTCCAGAGTACCGATAAAAATAGGAACTGCCGCGTCAATGCCGCGCGGTTTTAACAGTACTGCGTTACCGTGCCTGACCTTTACTATAGACCAGATATCACTAACCAGCATTTCCCGCACTTTTATACCTCAGCTGACTGCCTCAATAAGTCCATTAAGGAGCATTATGCTTCTTTTATTTACAGAAAACTTTTCAATTTCAGAAGAAGAAAATGTTTCGCGCACTTCCAACAGCATAGAATGAGCCTTTTCTTCGGCCTCACCTAAAACACCGGCGGCGTGAAAAGCATTTATTAATTCTTCCACTTCCGGCACGGCAGGACCGTTTATTTTGGCAGCGTGGAAACAATAGTAAACCGTCTCGCGCTTTTCGGGATATCTTGTCAGATACAAAAGAACAGGAAGGCTCTTTTTTCCCTCGACCACATCGTCTCCGCGCAGTTTCCCGGGAACTCCTGTTGTCAGGTTTCTTACGTCATCCAGTACCTGAAAGGCAATCCCCAGTTTTTCAGCGGCATTGCCAAACTTTACGGCTGCTTCCCTGGAAGCGCCGGCGGAGTATGCCCCTGCTTCGGCAGCCAGCCGCGCAAGGCTGCCGGTTTTAAGTCCGCACATAACATAATATTCGTCTATTTTCGGAACAAACGTAATTTTCCTGTGCCAGCTGATATCTATTGCCTGACCCAGATGGAGTCCGCGCATATATTCCGCCCAAAGTCTGTAAATATGAGCTTTGTTTTCTCCTTTATAAGATTCAATGCAGGACAGCGCCAAAAAGTAAAGAAAGGAGCCGGAATTTATCGCGGTATCAACGCCGTATATTTTATGAATTGCGGGCTTGCCCCTTCGTTCTTCGGAAGCGTCTTCAATATCGTCGTGTATCAATGTTGCGTTATGTGAAAATTCAATCAGCGGTGTAAGGGGAAGAGCGGCGTCGCCTCCTCCAAGACATTCGCACACAAGCGTCATCAAAAGAGGCCTCCAGCGTTTGCCCCCGCGGGAAAGCATATCTTTTACGGGTGTAAGAAGTACGCGCAAAGACTCATCGTCGATTTTTTTTACATCTTCGGGGAACATTTCCTGCGCCCAGACAGACCCGACCGAGGTAGCCTGAAAAGCAGGTATTCCGGTTTCATGAAAACCAGGCAGCCATTTTTCAAGCTCCGCTTCAATTTTTTCTATTTGTATATTATACTCACTATCCATAACATTATTATACAGGATATAAATGGCAGATTACAAGAAGATTGATCATTGGCAGCAAAAAGCGCGTAAAGAGGGCTATCCTGCCAGATCTGTTTATAAATTAAAAGAAATTGATGAAAAATTCGCCATTTTTAAGCCTATCCGCGTTGAAACGAGCATCGCAAACTTCGCCGGCGCGCGTATTCTTGACCTTGGAGCCGCTCCCGGAAGCTGGAGTCTCTATGTTTTGCGCAAATTAGGCGCGCGCTGCTTTCTTGCCGCCGCCGACCTTTCGCCCCTTTCCCGCGAATTTGACAAAGGGCTTTTCGACAGCGGCAATTTTTTCTTTATTCAGGGCGACATTACAACAGCGCAGGTCCGCGAAGCGCTTTTTGAAAAAGGCCCCTACTCGACAATTATCAGCGACGCGGCGCCAAGCACCACAGGCAATCACACGGTAGACGCCGCCCGTTCATTGGGGCTTGCGGAAGAGGTAATTAACTACGCGGAAAATATACTTGCCGCAGGCGGCAGTCTGGCGCTAAAGGTTTTTCAGGGCGGCGACAGCGCGGCTCTTCTTAAGCGGATGAAGCTGCTTTTTGAAACAGCGAAAAGTTTTAAACCGCAGGCATGCAGAGGGGAGTCTGTAGAGACATATTATATTGGGTTGAACAAACTTTAAGTTAAATGCCACTTGCCCTTACGTTTGAAAGTCGGCTAAATAAAAACGTATGGACTTTTTAGGCGGCTGCCTTACCCCCTATTTTCACCGCTTGCAACTTTTAATGGATTTTGATAATATAATCTATAGTCCGCATGAACGAAATTTTAGCCAAAAATCAAAATAAATCAAAATCAATCAGGCATCAGGCATCAGGCATCAGGCATCAGGCATCAGGCATCAGGCATCAGGCATCAGGCATCAGGCATCAGGCATCAGGCATCAGGCATCAGAATTATACACATCTTTTAACTAATCGTGTCAACAATCCAATAGCATATATTTCGTCTCTATCAATAACCCATTCCAAAGTAAAAACGCCGGATTTCTGCGTATGCGGAAACACCGGCTTTTTTTATAAATCACGAAACAAGGAGTATTGTATGAAAAAGACAATCAAACTTTTAGGAATTATTGCTCTCGTAGCGGTAATCGGGTTTTCTTTCGCCGCTTGCGAAAATGGCGGAGGTGGTGACGGCGGAGGCAGCGACCCGCTCAATGGAACATGGGTTGAAAATGATGCGGTATGGAAATACAACAATGGAAGTTTTGAAGTTTCTTCATTAAAAAGCGGAAGCAAAAGCTGGCAAGGGACTTATACCACAAACAACAACATCATAACAATAACAGTAACCAGCGTTCATGGTGATGCGTATGCACAGACGTACGGACTTGGCTCAAAGTGGTATACAAAAAACGAATTTAAAACGTCAACCGGAGTCTCTGATGCAATGTTAAATGATATTTTTTACACAATTACTTTAACGTATTCTGTAACCAGTACCACGCTTACCTTTTTTGATTCTAAAGGTCGTGAAACAAATAAATATACCAAGGATACCAGCAGTACCGAGCCCGGCACAAACCCCGGCACAAACCCTGGCGGCGGCAGCGGCTGGACAGCGGTAACAAACACCACATTCGGCACAACCGACATCTACGCGATCGCCTATGGCAAGGACAAGTTTGTCGCGGGGAGTTACGGTAAAATGGCGTATTCATCTGACGGCGTAAAATGGACAGCCGTATCGAACAGCGCGTCCGACAGAACCATATACGCGCTCGTCTATGCCAACAACAAGTTTGTCGCCGGCGGGGAAAGCGGAAAAATGGCGACTTCAGCGGACGGCATAACATGGACAGCCGTAAGTAACAGCGCGTTCGGCTTCAGCAGCATCCGCGCGATCGCCTTTGGTAACAACAAATTTGTCGCGGTTGGCGGTGACAGCAAAATGGCGTATTCATCTGACGGCGTAACATGGACAGCCGTAGATGCCAGCGGCTTATTCGGAACAGGAGTCGCCATCCCCGCGATCGCCTTTGGCAGTGGTAAATTTGTCGCCGTCAGTTCTATAGGCAGAATAGTTTATTCAACGGACGGCATAACATGGACAAAAGTATCAGACAGCGCGTTCGGCACATACTACAACGACATCGACGCGATCGCCTTTGGCGGCGGTAAATTTGTCGCGAGCGGGCAATACGGCAAAATGGCGTATTCGTCTGACGGCGTAACATGGACAGCCGTATCGAATACTACATTTGGAACGAATAGCAGCATCAAGGCAATCGCCTATGGCAACAACAAGTTTATCGCCGGGAACCGTTCCGGCTATATGGCGACTTCAACGGACGGCATAAACTGGACAGCCGTAAAGGACAGCAAATTCGGCAACAACGACATCAACGCGTTTGCCTATGGCAGCGGTAAGTTTGTCGCCGTGGGCGGTGAAGGTATAATAGCGTATTCAACAACGGGGGATTAAAACAGGCGCAACGGTGTCAGGCACGAAATTTCATAGCGCGTTGCGGTGACTCTGACACTGGGCGTATACCCTCTTGAAAATAAATTACATTAGCTGTAATATAATCCAAGGGGGAGAAAATGACTATTAAATTCAAGTTAAGCATAATGATGATCGCCATCGTGGTGGTCGTGGCAGGCGGACTTACCCTAATCCAGCTGCAGAAAGCTTCCGCAATAGCCATGGATTTAAGCGTCCGGAGAATACGATATATGGCCCAACAGCAGGCCGTTTTTTGGCAAGGCCGGGAAAACGGCTATGTAAAGCAGTTAACCGGAATAGCGGACATAATGGGCGAATATGAAAAGATCCGCCCGGAAGAACGGCGGGATATGTATGACAATATGCTGCTGGCCGTCCTGAATAATAATCCCGCCTTTGCCCGCGTATTTTCCATCTGGAAACCAAACGCCATGGACGGCATGGACGCCCGTTATATAAACCGTCCGGGTTCAACCCCAACGGGGCAGTACGCAATGACATTNGGCAGGGATACCGGCACAATCGAAGTAAAGCCTAACCTCGTCATTGATGAAATTAACGCCTGGATGAACGGCCCCAACGCGCTCAAAGCCAGGATTGAACATCCCACGCCTTTTAAGAATAACGGAAAAGACACATTTATTGTCAGAATGGGGGTTCCCATAACCAGAACAATTACCGACGAAGTAGTCGGGCACTTATGTGTTCTATTGGACATCTCGCCTATACAGCCCGCAATAGAAAAAACCATTAAAGATTACGATGAAATATCCCAGATGTCTATTTACTCGGGCAACGGATTTATTATGGGAAACCT
>JGI20170J14366_1001081_pt1 | contig 11850 bp, 10 predicted proteins | sample TergutNc150P3_FD_14366 | JGI IMG/M metagenome (IMG submission 14366) | reverse complement strand
ACCCAAAAGCAAATCGACCGCATGATAGAACTCATGATGCAAGGAAAGTCCGAGGAAGAAGCGTCCAAACAGGCCATGGAAGAGATCCCGGCCGACAAATAACCGCGCGAACCTCGGATCGGCGGGGGGCGGGTCGAAATACAAGATCCTACGGGTGTTTCAGGCTTTTTTGGATGAATTTTACTGCAATTTTCAGAGGCGCATTATAAATGGACAACCAAACCCACAATTCCATAGTTAGCTTTATATGGGGTATAGCCGACGACTGCCTCCGCGATGTCTATGTTCGCGGCAAGTATCGCGATGTTATCCTGCCGATGACCGTTATCCGCCGCTTGGACGCGGTTCTTGAAAGCACCAAAGGCGAAGTTCTGCAAAAAAAGAAACTTCTTGACGACGCAGGGATTATCAATCAAACCGAGGCGTTATGCGATGCGGCTAAACAATCTTTCTGCAATTGGTCGGAGTTCCGCCTGAAAGACCTGACGAGCCGCGCCAACCAGCAGAAGCTCAAAACCGACTTCCTCGCGTATTTAGAAGGGTTTTCGCCAAATGTGCAAGAAATCCTCAAAAAGTTCAAATTTCATATTCAGGTAGACACGATGACCGACGCTGATATCCTCGGCGCGGTCATTGAAAAATTCGTGTCGCCGACCATAAACCTCAGCCCGAATCCTGTACTTGATGACGTCGGCGGCATCCGACTGCCAGCCTTAGACAACCACACTATGGGCGTTATCTTTGAGGAACTTATAAGACGCTTTAGCGAAGAAAATAACGAAGAAGCCGGCGAACACTTCACGCCTCGCGACGTTGTGGAGCTTATGGCCGACCTCATATTTTTGCCCATAGCCGACAAAATAAAAGATTCATCCTACTCATGCTACGACGGCGCAAGCGGCACGGGCGGTATGCTCACCGTATCGGAAGATCGCTTGAAAAACCTTGCCGAAAAAAGCGGCAAGCAAGTTCATATAAATCTCTTCGGTCAAGAAATCAACCCCGAAACATACGCTATAACCTGCGCCGATATGCTGCTCAAAGGCGAGAATGGCAGCACGGAAAATATAATCTACGGAAATACCTTGTCGGACGACGGCTTCCCAAACCGTCAGTTTGACTTCATGCTCTCTAACCCCCCATACGGCAAGTCGTGGAAGAACGATGCCGATAAACTTGGCGGGAAAAAGAGCATTATAGACCCCCGTTTCGTAACCTCGTTCGCAGGCGAAGGCGACTTTTCGATGATACCGCGTGTAAGCGACGGCCAACTCCTATTTTTACTCAACAACGTATCAAAAATGAAAGAAGCCACCGAACTCGGCTCCCGCATAGCCGAAGTACACAACGGCTCCTCCCTATTTACAGGAGATGCCGGATCGGGCGAAAGCAACGCCCGCCGCTACATGATTGAACGCGACCTCGTTGAAGCCATTATCGCTCTGCCGAATAATATGTTCTACAACACCGGCATAGGCACGTTCATTTGTGTGCTGTCAAATCGAAAAGAACCGCGACGCAAAGGGAAGATACAACTGATCGACGCTACCACGCTCAAATCGCCGTTACGCAAAAATCTCGGACAGAAAAATTGCGAATTCACGTCTGAATTGCGTGAGCAAATCGTTAAGTTATACTTTGACTTTGAGAATAACGAATACAGCAAAATCTTTGACAATAGCGCGTTCGGCTATTGGAAAGTTACGGTTTTGCGCCCGCAGTACGACGAGGACGGCAAGCCGCTCCGCGATAAGAAGAAAAAGATTGTGCCGGATAAAGACCTCACTGATACCGAACAGATACCACTTAACTATTTAGGCGGGATTGACGCTTTTATTAAGGCGGAAGTCCTGCCGTATGCGTCGGATGCTTGGGTGGATGAAAGTAAGACGGTGATAGGGTACGAAATTAGCTTTACGAAACACTTCTATAAACCGGTTCAGCTTCGCGGGCTTGCGGAGATTGTTGCGGATATTCGGGCGCTGGAGAAGGAGACGGAGGGGTTGTTGGAGGAGATTTTGGGAGGGGGTGTGGAATGAGTTGGGGTACCGTACCATTAAGAAGACTAATCACGTCAAATAATAGGCGTAACCGTCCTGATTTACCGCTTTTATCGGTCGTGCGTGATAAAGGTGTTATTAAACGTAGTTTTGATAAAAGCGATAATCACAATATAATTCCTGAAGACTTGAGTAATTACAAGGTAGTTTCAGAAGGGCAATTTGTAATAAACAAGATGAAGGCATGGCAAGGTTCATGCGGGGTTTCGTCATACGATGGTATTGTCAGCCCAGCCTATTATGTTTTTGATTTGAAAATTGATAATCCTAGATTTTTTAACTACGCAATCCGTAGCCGGACATATATTGACGAGTTCAACCGTATATCAAGCGGTATTAGGGTTGATCAGTGGGATTTATCTCTTTTGGAATTGAAGTATCTCTTATTCAAACTACCGTCCCGCGACGAGCAAGACCAAATTGTTCGCTTTCTTGACTGGAAAGTGTCGCAGATTAATAGGCTCATTAATGCTAAGCGTCGGCAAATTGGGTTGTTGAGGGAACAGAGGCAGGTGATAATTAGTAATATGTTGTCAACGGTTAGTCTTAATTCGGGCAGTATAAAGTTTAAAAGACTTGTTGTCGGAGCTAATACAGGTGTATCAATAACTCGTGAATATTGGGACGAAGATGGTAAATTACACCTCTATACAGCAGGACAAATACCATTAAGAACAAATTATTCTTCGTTTCCATCTGAATTGCTGACAACACAAAAAGATATCTTGGTTGCACGAAATGGAGCAGGTTCAGTCCATTTGCCGATAGATGGTTCGGTTTACACAGACCATGTTATTAGGTTTTCACTTTCATCGAAGATTGAGCGAAATTATCTATACTACGCCTTGCTGGTTGCTATGAAAAAAATAGAAGCCGAAGCAAATGTTGTGTCGCTCAAAACACTGAATAAGTCTGATTGGGAACGTGCGGATATACCATATCCACAAATTTCAGAACAAAATAAGATCGCAGAAATCCTTAATAAAAGATGTAGTGCTATTGATACTGTTATTGATACTATCAATCGCGAAATCATTCTCTTCACTGAATACCGTACTCGTCTAATCTCCGACGTAGTAACGGGCAAACTCGATGTTCGCGATATTGTTGTGCCGGAGTACGTGTCGGTGGAGGAAGATTCGTCGAGTGATGGTGATGATATTGACAATGAGTCGGTGGATGGTGATGTGGAGGAAATTCAATGAAAGACAATAACAAAAATACTACGAGGCGAAAATACACCTTTAGATTCGTATTTTTCATGTCGCTTGCTGTGATTGGTGGTATCCCGATCCTTATCACGATGACTTATCCCGAAGACAAGATACCATCGTCAGTTGATATGTTGATGTATTTTGGAACAACGGCGAGTGGGTTTGCAACGCTTATTGCCGTTTTTATTGCATTTGATAAGGAAAAAGATCGTCGAGAAGAAGAAAAAAAGTCTGATGCAAGGGTATTTATTGTCATGGAACCATACATAATGTTTTCTGATTTTGATGAATTTCGTGAATATTCACATAATGCGGATATAAGCAAGCTGTATTATTTTCATGAGTGGATATCAGACGAGGACAAAGAATTACAATGGATTATGCAATCAAAGAAAAGTAACTTAACTCAACGGAATATAATGGCAGCGTTCATTGTTGCAAATCCAACGGATAGACCAATATTTGATGTATCTATAATCGTAGAAGTAGAGATTGTACCAACAAACAATGGTAAACATGTTGAAGGCCAAATTACTATTAAAGAATATGAGCCTATAAATTTTCCCGTACTACTGCAACAGAGCAAAATTGCCTTTATTTTGCCAATAATCAAGAAAACGCAACATCTTGCTAGATATGTCAAAATTACATATATGACACAAATGAATGAGGAAATGTGCTATGACTACGGATATTTTAGCGGTGAAGATTCTATAAAGGAGAGATATTATGTTGGCGATGAAGACTTGTTAAATTCTGATAAAAAGCCATCTCCATTCTATGATTTGAGAAGATGGGATATGGGTAGGAGAGTATAATATATGACCATTGTTGACGTGCTTATTGTTTCGCTGGAAAAGTACGAAAAAGATATTTTTGAAATATATTGACTTTTGGAGTACCTTATTTTATATTAATAATAGGAATTTTTGAAGAGCCTAAATCAACAAAGATAATTTTGGGGAGAGTACAAAAAATGAAAGAGCCATTTTCGCAGAAAAACCTTGATGCTATTTTCAAGGTAAACCTAGATGCACCAGATATCCTTATTTCACGAGAAAGTGGTATATTAGAGTTTAAGAAATCTTTTGGTCATGAGATATTGTCAAACGCGATGAAAACAATTGCTGGATTTGCGAACAATGAGGGTGGTTATATTGTCTTTGGAGTAGAACCAAAACCACATAATGCTGTTGGACTGAGTCAACATAGCTTGGAAAAATTTGATGAATATGATCCAGAAAAGTTTACTACAAATTTAAATAATCATTTTGCACCAGAAATAAAGTTTCAATTCTATAAATACCAATTTCAAAACAATGTATTTGGTATGCTTTATATTTGGCCGTCAAGCACTAAACCAGTAATATGCATAAACAATGAGGGTAACAACCTGCGTGAGTCAGCAATTTATTATCGTTATCGTGGGCAGAGTCGAGAGATAAAATATTCTGAATTACGTGGGATCATTGATGCAGAGATAGAAAAAACAGAAAACAGATGGAAGAAAATAATCAAAAGCATTGGAGAGGCAGGTGCTTCAAATGCTGCACTCCTCCATTTGGATTCTGGAAAAGTGATTGGTCCAAACGCCAATACTCCGCTATACATTGATGAGAAACTCCTTGATCAAATTTCGTTTGTTCAGGAAGGTTCGTTTGTAAAAACAGGTGGCAATCCAACACTTGTCGTAAAGGGCGAAGTTCAAACAATTGCTGGGGCACGTGAAATTGTTGTGGAACGTGATAGGTTTCGCGGCATAAATCATGATGTTATATGCAAAAGTTTCATCAAGCAAGAACGTGTGACTTCTCCATACGAATATATAGAACAAATTTGTTATCAGACTACTGGGAGTTTACCAGTGTATTACTATGCACATCTTGCAGGACTTTCAATAGATGAATTGATTGATAAGATTGATAATGTTCCAAACAATTCACAAGCAAAGAAATTTTTACTTAAGCGACTTAGAACTCGTGAGACAAGATATCAAAATTTAAAAACATCTATATCTATGGCATCCAAAAAGAGATCAGAATATCTTAAAGCACTTCGAGACAAGTCTCTTGAAGCGTTGCCGCAGAGCGTAGATGATTTTAAATACTGCATTATTGCGATTAGACATTTGGAAAAACAAGATATAGAAATAAATAGAGAATATTTATTTAACTTACTATATCGCATTTATTCTGATTATTTTTATAATCAAGAGTATGAAGCGGTAAAGCCAGAGATAAGATATGCCTTATGTTGGATAGATGAAGCGTTGTATATGGATACGAATAATATTAAAAATGAGAGATAAACATATGCCGATAAAACTAAATCAAAAAGAAGCAAACAACTTAATAGAGATGCTCAAAAGGACCGTTGAAAAAGAAGTTTCTTTCCCAACAGGAAAGGGACGGGTTGAATTTGATGTTTTGGGTGATAGGCGTGATGATATATTTGTAATCAACATATCTAGAAAAGGAATTAATGCGACAAGGGCTACATATCAAGGCCGTCTTCGCCATAATAGCGGGGTCACACTTATGAGATTGAACGTGAATCCGATTATAGGCAGTTAGAAGAAGAATTTTTAGAAGCATGATATGGTTCAAAATTATTATAATGAGGAGCAAAGTATGACTAGTTATACCAAAACAAATAATGATGTGTTAGCTGGCAATGTACCAATTAAACCGCCGACCTACAAGCGTCAGCAATTCCTGCTTTCGCTCATAAAGCATTTAAAAAACAAGGTAACAGCCACCGACCTCCAAAAGGTGGTATTTCTGTATACAATGGAGAGCGGGATGAATTATTATGATTTTGTGCCGTACAAATACGGTGCTTATTCATTTCAGCTCGCTCAAGATATTGAAGTCTTGTGTAAAGACGGATATATGACCGCAGAGAATAGGCTTGTTGAGCCGGAGAGGTATTCTTTCGCAATTGAGATAAACGTATCAGCAATTGAGAAGTCACGCGGCAATCTCCTTATTCGTAAAGTTTATGAACGTTATCCATATTACGCTATAAGGAGCGAAATAGCAGAAAAAGTTCTTGATCGTGTTGCATTGCAAACCGTTCGTGCTGTTAATCGACAATTGGTTAAAACTGAGCAGGTATTATTTTCTATAGGATACGAAGGTAAGAGTATAGAGACTTTTGTAAATATTCTTCTGAAAAATGACATAAGGTTATTGTGCGATGTTAGACGCAACCCGATTAGCCGTAAATTCGGATTTTCGCAAGGCAAATTACAACACATTGTGGAAAGTGTAGGCATCTTATATGTTCATATACCTGAATTAGGTATTGACTCTACAGAGCGTCAGTCGCTTGAGACACAAGCTGATTACAGTGCCCTATTCGCGAAATATGAAAAGACACTATCGTCAAAGACAAAAGCTTTGAAACATACATACTCATTGCTTAAATCCAACGTTCGTATTGCCCTGATGTGTTATGAGCAAGATCCTAATTGTTGTCACCGTACAGTTATTAAGAATTACTTGGTTGAACACTATCATACCAAAAGTGAGGATCTATAGAGCATGGATCGCAAACGAGTATATATTGTTGTAAAGACATATCCTACCATTTCGGAGAAATACGCAGAGTTAGTTTGCACTGCCGGTGTATTGGAAGATGGGTCATGGATAAGGCTTTATCCTATACCGTTCAGAAAACTTGATCTTGAGCAAAAATACAAGAAATACACTTGGATAGAGCTTGATGTGGAGAGAAATTATAGTGATTTTCGCATTGAATCATATCGTCCGTCAAATCTTGATACTATCAAGATAACAGATGAGACGAAATCAGGAAAAGTAGATTGGCAAAAACGAAAAGATATAGTTTTTAAAAATAAGAAGATTTACACTAATCTTAAAGAACTTATTGCAAAAGCTAAATCTGATATGATCTCGCTTGCTATTTTCAAGCCAACACAAATTATAGATTTTATTGTTGAGCCTACGGAGCGTGAATGGAAGAAAAACAAATTGGAGCTTCTGAAAGCCGAATCGCAGCAACTTTCGTTGTTTCAGACAATAGAAGAGATAGAGCGTGAATTCAAGGTGGTAAACAAGGTACCATATAAGTTTTCGTATATATTTAAAGATGATTCCGGTACATCTTCAACTCTGATGGTTGAAGATTGGGAGATAGGGATGTTGTATTTTAATTGTTTACGTCGAGCGGGCGGTGATGAGAAGGTTGCAACCGCAAAAGTGCGAAAAAAATTTTGGGATGAATTTTCCAAAAAAGATTTATATTTCTTTCTTGGGACAAACAAGAAGTATCACAATGTTTCGCCAAATCCATTCATGATAATCGGAGTGTTCTATCCTCCATTGTTTGATATGGAACAGCCAAGCTTTCTTTGAATGTACAGAAATGGAGTTTTTTATGCCCACAAACACCCGCGAATCAGGCCTCGAAGCTTTGATCGTTGACCATCTCGTAACCCAAAACGGCTACGAGCAAGGTATAAGCGCCGACTACAACCGCGAGTATGCCATTGACGAAGGGCGGTTATTTCGCTTTCTCGAAGCTACGCAACCTGAGCAGATGAAGCAACTTGATGTTCATGGTAGCGATATGAAGCGTATGCAATTTCTTGACCGTTTGCGTGGTGAAATAACGAAGCGCGGCGTGATTGACGTATTGAGAAAAGGTATTAAAATCTACCCTACTAGTCTAATCATGTTTTACATGACTCCGTCTGAGAAGAATCCGAAAGCGAAAGAGCGGTTCGCGCAAAATATATTTAGCGTAACACGGCAGTTGCAGTATTCGAGCGACAACACGAAATTGGCACTTGACCTTGCCATATTCATAAACGGGTTGCCGGTGATTACCTGCGAGTTAAAGAATCAGCTTACCAAGCAGGATGTGGAGGACGCGGTATGTCAGTATCAACGGGATCGCGATCCGAAAGAGCTTTTGTTTCAGTTCAAGCGGTGTATTGTGCATTTTGCCGTGGACGATGCGCGTATTAAGTTTTGTACGAAATTAGACGGCAAAAAGTCATGGTTCCTGCCGTTTGATAAGGGGTATAACGATGGTGCCGGGAATCCGCCCAATCCTGACGGGATAATGACCGATTACTTATGGAAAAGTATACTGACAAAGAACGAACTTGTCGATATTGTTGAAAATTATGCTCAAGTGATAGAGGAGAAAGATAACGATACAGGTAAGAAGAGTTACAAGCAGATATTTCCGCGTTATCATCAACTTGTGGCGGTTAGGAAGTTGCTTGCCGATATTCGTGCTAATGGCGTTGGGAAGAGGTATCTCATACAGCATAGTGCGGGGAGCGGTAAGTCAAACTCGATAGCGTGGCTCGCCCATCAGCTTGTTGGGCTTGAATCGGGCGGTAGAAATGTTGTGGATTCTATCATAGTTGTTACCGACCGAGTGAATCTTGATAGGCAGATAAAGAACACTATTAAACAGTTTATGCAAGTGTCAAGCACCGTGGCATGGGCTGAACATTCCGGCGATTTGCGTGACGCAATCAAGAGTGAAAAGAAGATTATCATAACAACTGTGCAAAAATTCCCGATTATCTTAGACGACATTGGCACAGCGCATAAAAACCGAAAATTCGCTATCATCATAGATGAGGCGCACAGCAGTCAGAGCGGTAGTTTTTCGGCGAAGATGAACATGGCGCTCGGTGGTGAATATGATCCTGATGCGGATGTTGAGGATAAAATCAATATGCTTGTTGAGGGACGCAAAATGCTTGCAAACGCGAGTTACTTTGCGTTCACCGCCACGCCTAAGAACAAAACGCTTGAAATGTTCGGCGTGGCTGTTCCGCAGCCTGATGGCGCGGTGAAACATTATCCGTTCCACAACTATTCCATGAAACAGGCAATCCAAGAGGGATTCATACTTGATGTATTGAGGTACTATACTCCGGTAAAAAGTTATTATAAACTGATCAAAATTTTTGTTGACGACCCGGAATTTGATAAGAAACGTGCCATGAAAAAACTTAGAAAATACGTTGAAAGCGACAGTTTTCCTATATCCGTGAAAGCCGAATTGATGGTTGAACATTTTCACGAACAGGTTATCGCCAAAGGTAAGATAGGCGGACAAGCTCGTGCGATGGTGGTCACAGCAGATATTGAACGGGCGATAGACTATTATTACGCAATATGCAGTTGTTTGAAAGACCGCAACAGTCCGTATAAGGCAATAGTTGCATTTAGCGGTGACAAAGAATACGACGGCAAAATAGTTAGCGAGTCGTCTATTAACGGTTTTCCATCTACATTCATAGAAAAGACTTTTAGGTCAGACCCGTACCGATTCTTGATTGTAGCCGACAAATTCCAAACTGGTTATGATGAGCCGTTGCTTCATACAATGTATGTTGATAAAGTTTTAACCGATATAAAAGCAGTGCAAACGCTTTCGCGTCTAAATCGGGCATATCCGCAAAAGAATGATACTTTCGTGCTTGATTTCGCCAATGATGAGGATACTATTAGGGAAGCGTTCTCTCGATTTTACAAAACAACAATTTTGTCAGCTGAAACTGACCCGAATAAATTGTATGACCTGATTTCCACAATGGAGAATCATCAGGTTTATACAAAAGATGATGTTGAGAATTTTGTCAGACTGTTTATAAAAAAGGCTCCACGCGATAGATTAGACCCTATTTTGGATTCTTGCGCGGTCCGTTACAAAGAATTTGACACGGATGCGCAGATAGAATTCAAAAGTTCCGCAAAAGCGTTTGTACGCACCTACGAATTTTTAGGCGCGGTACTGCCTTGCGGGAATGTGGAATGGGAGAAACTGTTGATATTCCTCAATCTTTTGCTACCCAAGTTACCATCTCCGCCAGATGATGATTTGTCGGCTGGGATTTTAAGGACTATAGACCTCGAAAGTTATAGGATAGATGTGCAAGCGACAACATCGATTCAGATAGATGACCAAGATGCGGAAATCTATCCCGTTCCGACGGGCGGGGCCGGGATCGGTCTCAGAGAACCGCAGATGGAACATCTTTCCGAGATTATATCTTCATTCAATAAGTTGTTTGGAAATATCAAATGGAACGATGCCGACAACGTATGGCGGCAGATAACGCAGATTCCCGTGATGGTATCAAAAAATCAAACGTATCAAAACGCCATGCGGAATTCGGATAAACAAGAAGCTCGTACCGAAAGTGACCGCGTATTGCGGGAAGTCGTTCTAAGTATCATGTCGGACAACATGGAGCTTTACAAACACTTCAACGACAATCCGGCGTTTAAGAAATGGTTGTCCGATATTGTCTTTAATACGACATACAATAAAGATGGGAAGCCGCTTGAGGAAAGGTATCATACAGTGCCATTGTCTTATTTGAATGTATGAAGTGTTCTAAATATTGGAGGGGAACGATGCATGACGCAATAAAAATGATGGAGTCAAAAATGACTCCTGAATCTGTAGTCCGCTCGCGTTTGATGGCGGAACGGGAGATATTGGCTATACGGCGTGGTCAAGGGTGCGAGGATTCAGGGGAAAAGCCGAAAGTCAATGTACGGAAAGTCAAGGAGCTCCCGCAATGCCGCTGACAATTGTCAACCAAGACATCACGACCATGACCGTTGACGCGATAGTCAACGCCGCTAATACCGGGCTTCGGATGGGGGGCGGGGTTTGCGGGGCTATATTTAGGGCGGCGGGGGCGGCTGAGATGCAGGCGGCTTGCGACGGGCTTGCGCCGATTCGGACGGGGGAGGCCGTCGTTACGCCGGGGTTTAAGCTGCCGGCTAAGTTCGTCATCCATACGGCGGGGCCTGTGTACCATGACGGAAGGCATGGGGAGGAGCAGTTGCTCCGCGACGCATACACTAACTCTTTGAAATGTGCGGTTGAGAAGGGGTGCAAGAGCGTGGCGTTTCCGTTGATTTCTAGCGGGATTTACGGGTATCCCAAAGAAGAGGCGCTGAACGTGGCGACTTCGGCGATCCGTGAGTTTATAGACGGGCGGGACATTGACGTGTACCTTGCCGTTTTGGGCGGGGCGCGGGACACAAAAAAGCCTTAAAATCTAAATCATTTTAAGACGAAGCCTAAAAAAGCCTTAAAATCAAAATCTTTAAAATCTAAATCATTTTAAGACGAAGCCTTCGGCTTCATAGATAAATCGGGGGCTAAACCCCCGATTTTCAGTCAACGTCAAAAGAAAAAAACGCCTTTTTTGGTGACTTTGACTTTGATTTTGATTGAAAATGCGGGGTTTAGCCCCGCATTTATCTATGAAAGGCGAAGCCTTTCGTCTAAAAATGAATTTAAAGACTTTGATTTTAAGCCTTCCGTCTAAAAAAGAATTTAAAGACCTTGATTTTAAAAGATTTCAAAGATTAGGTTGATTTTGGGGTCTGGTTCGTGCTATAATTATGGTAGGGGGAGGGGATATGAGAGAGGGGTCGGAGGGTAACGGGGTTGATTGAGCAACTTCCAGCAATAAAGAAAGGATTAAGGAAAGGAGGTCAATATGTCATCCGATAACATGAATCAGAAGCAGATCGATCGTATGATCGAGCTTATGATGAGCG
>JGI20170J14366_1001077_pt1 | contig 11855 bp, 15 predicted proteins | sample TergutNc150P3_FD_14366 | JGI IMG/M metagenome (IMG submission 14366) | reverse complement strand
CCAAATATTTACATGGATTCCAATCTTTCATACATTTTTCTCCAAAATTATTTGTATAATAATTTCATAACAATATCAATCGGCATTGCATATAACATTCCGCCCAAGCCGCCGACACGCGGCGAAATAGTTACAGTCCTGACCAGCATACTCTATACATAATATAGTATATGGACATTAAAATGTCAATATTTAAATAAAAAATTTTCACCACCCCACCCCAGCCATCCCAGCGTTCAAGATTGCACTCCTACAGTAACTCCGATGTTCTATGTATCCGATAAGAACTTGCGCACTCCGTCAAGTCCTCCATCGGAAAGGGCGTTCAAGTATGGTATGTCTATCGGCTCGGCTCCCCACTTTAGGCAAGCGGCAAGAGGGTACATTGGCCATCGTTCTTTTGATATTTTGTCGTCTCCATCTGGCAACTGAGTTATCCAATAGTCACCACCATCGTCATATACTCCGGTTGTTCCTTCAAGTTTACAAATTAACCGCATGATTATCTCTTAGATGAAGTAAACTTATTTTAATCATTATATGGAACTTTTTCTTCAAAAATAACACCGCCATCAATTAGAATCAATGGAATATTGTGATATCTACACATATTTTCTAGACTATCATCAATTGTATCTGTAATTATAACGAATTTAAATTTTTCTGTTGCTTTTAGATTCTGATCTTTATATTTTTCATTAATCTTGTCTAAATTTTGTCCAACCCATGCTCTATATTTTAAATACTGTGTATCGATGGTTTTTTTATTTCCCTTGACTTTATTTTCGACAATAACTAATTCTCTGGTCGTTCTATCAAGACATAATAAATCCATCCTGTTAGCTTTTAAATCAGGCCAAGTTATATGAAATTGTCTATCTATTACATCTAAATCAGCAATCGCTTTATGAATATTTCGCTCTAGCCAATCTTCCATAAATTTTTCATCCTCAAATATTTTTTGAAGAGTCTCATATTTATCCAATCGATCTTTATATTCAAATAATTCAGAATTTGTTTCTCGAAGAAACAGATTCTCTTTTGTAAGTTTTGCAATAATTTCTAGTAAGTCTATTTCAGATAAATTTTGTTGTAAGTTATTAACAACAACGTTATCGGGTTCTTTATCAGAAATTAAAATTGTGTTATTGTTTTTGACAGATATGTAAATAATATCATTTATAGTTAAATTCTTGAAAAAACCACTACAGCAAAACCTGACGGATGCTTCTGATGATTTTTCATTAAAATGTATATTTGTAAAAATTCCTTTAAATGTCTCTAAATTAAATGTTTTACCAAAAAAAGCTTTAAACATTTCCCGCGCTTTTATATTATTAGCGCCAGAAAGTGCAATTTGCCCATGCTTTATCTCCCAAGGAGCTATTTTCTTCTCAATGCATTCCATAAAAATCTCCTATGTCTGAATATATACGATGATTTTTTGTAGCTATAATCACTGATAGATAGTGAAGTGGTTACTAGCCTGACTTATTACATTCTACTATAATATAGTATATGGATATTAAAATGTCAATATTTAAATAAAATTTTTTTCAAAGCCCCAAACCCACCACTACTTCCCCCTCAAAAAACGCCCAAATACGCCGTTCCGCAGACCATTCAAACGTACTTTTCGCCCTTATACTGCCCGTCCGTCCTGCTTTTCGGCTCTTTTTAACACCTCTTTGGCGTTGTCCATGTAGCGGATAGCCTCGGCGTACTCCTTCGACAGATAGAGGTTTTGCTCGTCAATCGTCATTTTCGGGTCTCCTGCACGGTTGTTGGGAATTCTTATTTCTTGACTATTGCTCCATATTTGAGTCTTTAGGTTCTTCTATATTATCTTCTTCCGAAACATTTATTAACGTTGCATCTTCAATGTTATGCTTTTTGATAAGTTCCTTATATAATTTTTCGACATTTGAAGATTTGTTTCTACTCTTTTTAAATTCAATATGTTGCTTAACTGCGCACAAAGCCTTCTTGAAACTATTTTCGCCATGATCATTTAATATTTGCGTTAAAAAATATTCCGTATCATCTACGTTCATATAGTGTACATATTTTTGACCATTCATAAGACAACGAATGTTTCTTATATAATATTCCGCAGAACCTTCAGTCATTCCACTGTTGTCGTATATTATTTTTTTACCACTTTTCATATCTATTTCGTTATTATGTACTTTTGGGGCTACAATGTAAGCCTGCTTTGCCATTTCATGTGTTATTTTTGTCATATTTTCCTCCAATAAGGTTTTTTATAGTTTCCAAAATAGCCGTTTTGTATGGTATATGTAATATAATATATGGCATTTAAAATGTCAATATTTAAATAAAAATTTTTTCACGATATTTCTTTAATTTTTAGTTATCCATTTTTTATTTCAATTATTTAATATGCTATTTAACGCGCTTTGAAAGCGATATGGATTAGCTATTCTTGTATACCATACCTCTCCAGATCCCGTCCCTCGTACACTCACCGACCCATAATTAAAAATCCTGCCCCAAATACTTTGTTTTATATCAATACCTTCAACTTTTTTTAATGAAATATCCCGTGCGTTTCTCGCAATAAAGCCTGTTTTAACAATTATCCGATTGTTTGTCAGTGCAATTTCCGTACCCGCTCGTTTTATTAATCTGCTGAGGAAGAAAAAAATACATATAGTTACTAATCCACAGCCAATATACAAACCGTATAACCCATATTCACCCATATACTTGTTCAAAAGAACCGTCAAAGTTATTGCAAGCAAAATGAAAAATATGGGCTTCAGAAACAATACCCAATGTAATCTTGCCTCATATACTAACGATTCGTTCGGGCCTAAGTTTTTGTTAATGTAACTTCCCATTTTATTCCTCCTATTTGTTCAAAAACAGTATATAGAATTCAGAATGTCAAAAATGTCTAAACGGTCATTTATTTGTTCTTTTTTCCTCTTTCAAGTTCTCGTTCCCGTTGTTTTTCCGCTAAAAAATCATCAATGGATATTCTTCCATCCGAAAACATTCCTATTAAATGATCAAAACGAGGTTTTTCCTCAGAAAATGGCGTTAACGTTTGAACATCTAAAACCATTTCTGTCATAATATTACCCTCCGCATTAGAGTATAAAATACGGCTGGAACGGATCGTGCTGCCCAGCCCCCGTCCGAACCAGTAAATCGCTCTCTTTAATATCATACCATTATATATATAATATAGTATATGGACATTAAAATGTCAATATTTAAATAAAATTTTTTTCAAAGCCCCAAAACCGCCCCCGCTTCCCACAAATAATGCCCGAGGCGGGCAAACCCGCCCCGAACCGACGGCTGCCACATTTTTAATAATGTCTGCCTCACCGACTTGCGCCGCCCCTGCGGGAATGACCGCCCCCGCCGCCGCCGGATCTGCCGCCGCTACTATGCCCATGATAGCCGCCGTAATGACTATGGTACTAATCGTATGATTCATATTCATAATCGACCAACATCGATACGCTTTCTATGGTCACATATTTGCTTCCACAATTGCGGCAAAGCATATATATGTGCGCTTTTCCTTCTTTGGTATATGTGGGTTTATCTTCCACGATGTATGCGTGTTCCAATGCTAACGAACATTTCGGGCACGTGTATTTTATTCTGTTGAATACAACGGCGGCGATTACGGCGCATACGGCTGTTATTATCCAAGCATACGGTGTAACGCCGCCGTCCAAGCATATACCGCAAGCTATCAACACCAATGGTACAATTATCGCTATTGGAACACTTGACCACCAAAGTAGATTCTCTTTTCTTTTGGCACTTTCGATGATACCCTGATTTTCTGTTGTGTAATCGCCATCCGCGATTCCCATTTTATCGAATTTTTTAAGACTTGCGCGCCTCGAAGACACAAACGAGTGTACGCCGAACAGTGTGGCAAGAAACACAATCAAGGAGAAAACCATGTCAAACATAACTACCCCCACGCTGATATCATAGTCTCTTTGAGATTTCTTCTTCGAATTTTTCAATTTCCCCTCAATACGCTCCGCAATCAAGTCAAAACCCGCCGATGCCGCCGTGGAATAATCGCCTTTCTCATAATACGGTAAAACTTGATCTAATATATTCCCCGCTATCTTGTTGGTTATCACCTTTTCCAGTCCAATGCCGACCTCTATTCTCAGCCTTGACCCCGGGTTGCCGTGCGGAACAATCAAAAGCAGCGTCCCGTTGTTTGCCTTTCTATCGCCAAGTCCCCACGTATTAAAAAGCGTGGTCGCGTACCTCTCTATCGTCAGGCCGTCCAATGAATTGACGGTTACCACAGCAATCTGCGTGCCGTTGTATCGCTCACGAATGTCGGCGGCCTTGCTTGCAATATCTTTTCTGACCGATTCCGTTATGACATTGGCAAAGTCGTTTACGAAATCATCCTCTTGGCTCGGCATGGCGGACGCAATGGGCGGGATGGATATTAATAACACGATGGCCGATATAAGCAGCCGATACGACGTAGTGATTATGGTTTTCATTTTTACAAATAATCCATTCGTAGAACTTTTTGCTTTCCGGTAAACTCATCAACCAACATCTTAAAAACAAGAACACAGTCTAATTCATCTTCATTAAAATCATATTTTACATCGTTTCCGGTTTGCTGTTTCATCAAATAATTTAAACCGGCGATCTTTTCATCAACGGTGTCGAGGATAGTAACTTTCCCAAAACCGATTACGCTTTTAAACCCATAACCGTAATGGCACGGAATTTCACCTTCAATCAATTGTGTATCACAATCAATCTCAAAACAAGCATTATTGTTTTTTCTGATTATATCAATCTTTTTACCATACAAGGCGCAATGAAAATACAAAGTTAAATTTCCGTCATCATAAGAAAAGCCATAATTTAATGGTACGATATACGGGTAATTGTTTTCAGATAATCCAAGCCTGCAAACCTTACATTTTGCAATAATTTCCAGTTTTTCATCTATACTGACGATCTCTTTATCTTTTCTTCTCATTTTTATATTCCTCATTATTATTGATTATACTCAACGCCTTCAAGTTTTAAGAGTACCCTTTTTCTATGGAGTCCGCCGGCATACCCAGTGAGGTCATTATTTTTGCCCACCACTCGATGACAGGGAATCAAAATAGAGATGGGATTATGACCTACGGCGCTGCCGACCGCTCGCGCAGATGTCGGTTTACCGTTGTTTACGTGCCCGATTTCGTTTGCAATCCAGCCGTAAGTAGTTGTTTGCCCATAAGGAATTTTACCAAGAGCATCCCAAACCAATCTTTGAAACGAACTACCTTTGGGCTTGAGAGGCGGCATAAAGCCCGGTCTCTTACCGGAAAAATAGATATCAAGCCATTCTCGAACACGTTCAAATATCGGCAAATTCTCTTCTAAAGAATCGCGTTCCAATGTTCTGGCAAAATATTTTTGTCCTTCAATCCAAAGCCCGATAATATTCGTTCCGTCGCTTGAAACGGTGAGCGTCCCGATAGGGGAGTTGGTGTTTTGAGTGTATTCCATTATCTTCCCCCACCTCTTCGCATACTATCCTCTCAAAAGTTCCTCAAAGTCAATATGATTATAATATTTACCATCCATCGCAAATTTTACTTCTTCTGTATCAAAAATTTCTTGTTTCAGTTTTTTTCTTATTATCTTCACGATCTCCGGTTTTAGTGTCTTTAGATCCTCAGTTATAATCTCATAAACAATCGCCAAATTTATTCCAAGATAGTCATGTACTATTCTATTGCGAAAACCTTTAATTTTTTGCCACTCAACGCTTGAATATTCACCTTTTAAATTTTCAGATATTTTAGAAACATTTTCACCTATATTTGCCAATAAAGTCAGTGATGCATTTAGATTCATTTGTTCATTTAATTCAAACAAATCATCTGCACTGGTTGTTTTCTCGGTATACTTCCATATTTTTCCGATATGTTCTAAAATATTTAACAAATACAACAGATCGTTTTTTTCATTGGGTGACATATTTCATATCCTTTTCTGCCCGATACAAAATGATTGGATTAGCATATTTCTTGAGCATGATATCTACTCTTTTCTGGGTAATCTTTTCAAGGTCTTCTTTTAAGTCTAATAAATCTTTTAAACAATAATTCTCCGAGTCAATGTAGAAATCAATATCATTAGCTTCTTCCCCGCGCGCAAACGAGCCAAAAACACCAATCCTCTCAAGATGGTGTTTTTTGAGTAAACCAACGTTTTTTAGTGCTACTTCTAAGGCATTTATCGTTTCAATATTCATAAATACAATCTCACTATATTGTTAATAACATTCACCCAAAAAATCGCTAAGGTGAAACAGGCTTACAATTTATATGACTTCGGCCCCTCGGCAAAACTGAATGTCGTCACTTCCTCCACCTCAATGTAGAAGATTCTAAAAACCGGATTATCCGCCGACTTATACATACCTTTGAGTTTGGGATTCACCTCGAGGGCGCGGACTTTGAGGGCGTTGTCTTCCACAAAGACGGCTTTACCGTTTATTGATAAAACGGGGTCGAAGTTTTGCGGATATGTGCAGAATGACACGTTCGGATTTGCTTGTATCTGGGCATAGACCGGTTTTTCGGAACTGGTGCTGAAAAATGCCTTCTTTCCGTCCGCGAAGAGGTATTGGAACACACGTGTTCTGACCTTGTTCCCGTCTTGTGTGGCAAATACCCCGATCGGGTTGGCGTTCAGGATTTCGGCAAAATTGATCATATCGGCCTCCTTAAAAAGGTGGATTGTGGTTTTTGAGTAAGTTTATTTACACGATCTACTATATATAAAATAGTATATGGCGATTATGATGTCAACACTTAAAATAATTTTTTTACGGCACAAAAATCATCCACTGGTGACCTCTCCGAATTAAACATTCTTCGCCTCCGTTTTAGTAGACTCACAGTACGCGTCAAACTCCGGCTCCACCGCTAAAAAGGCGTCGACCAATTCGGGGTCGAATTGGCGGCCGTTTTCTTCCAGTATGATGGATTTGGCTTTTTCACGGGAGAACGGTTTTTTGTACGGGCGTTCAGAGCGTAGTGCGTCATAGACGTCGGCGATGGCGATTACGCGGGCGAGTAGGGGTATGTCGGTTTCTTTTTTACCGTCGGGGTAGCCCTTGCCGTTCCACTTTTCGTGGTGGTGTTTGGCCATTATAAAAGCGTTTTGCAGGAAGTCGTTGTCTTTCGCGAACGACATTGATTTGTGCAAGGAGTCCGCCCCGTTTGTGCTATGGTTTTTCATTATCTCAAACTCGTCTTCGGTCAATATACCGTTTTTAAGGAGGATGCTGTCGGGTATCGCGATTTTTCCCATGTCATGCAGTAAGGAAGACTCCGCTATATTTTTAATTTCAAATTCGGTCAATTGGTGGCCGCGCCGCACCAACTCGTGCAGTAAGATAGTAACGTATTCGCTAACTCGTCTCGTGTGCGCGCCGGTGTAACCGTCTTTCTTTTCTATTAGATCGCTCATTGAGTATACGATCGCCTTTTGAAGATTGCGGATGCTCTCGGTTTGCCTATCAACCTCCGACTGCAATTCCTTGTTAAAACGCTCAATTTGGGCGTGGGACTCGTTGAGTTGCCGTATCAACTCTTCTTTTTCTGTGATGTCGGTTACTATCACAACAGTGCATATCATTTCGTCGAATTTATCATAGACATAATTTAGTGAGACTTGGCATTTCTGCCCTTCAACGCGGCAGACGGCGTCGCAGTTGAAAACGGAGGCGTCTTTTTTATGGCGGTGCAAAGACAGCGAATTATCCGACAACGAATTATCCGCAAAATTAAATAAGTCAAACAACTTTAACTCGGTTAGTTGTTTGGTATTCTTCTTAAAAAAACTTTCCGAAGCCATATTGCAGAGCATAATATCGCCGGTGTCGTTAAGAATAAGCACGGGCAATTTAACCGCCGAATAAACATATCCGGCAAGATTGGCCGCGTTAAAACTAAAATGGTTATATTGATTGGCGTAATGGTTAAAAACAAAGATGAGCGCCAATACCGCCACAAATGGGATAAGTTCCATCCAATATAAATACGCGACGGACGACGGGCCGGCAAGAATCAAATGGCCAACAAGAGACGCAAGCGATATTAGAGAACCAATCAGTATCGTTTTTGCCTGTAACCGGTCGCGTTTTAGCGTCGCGCTTTTTATCCATTTATACATTAGATACGTTAAACAACAAAACTCGAAAATAATAATCACAAGAAACAATATATTAAACCAATCGGAAGAGAAGATGTTTTTTGAATAAGTAATTGTGAGCGCAAAAAGAGATACTACCAAAAAAGCCAGCGTATTGGTGGAAAGTAAGATAAACTGCAACGTTCTAAGCCCGTTGGATTTGATTTTTGACAGATTGAGTATAAACGCGAAAAGAAACGGGACAACCATAATTTTTATGAGGGAGAGAATCATGTTTATTTTGCTAAAAACATAACTTGATTCGCCTAAACTTACCCCCTCTGAAAACGCTTTATAAAATAGGATGCCGTTATTGAACGTGGTAGCGGCAATTATCGCGCAAATGGCAAAAAAATACCAGTTCAATGTACCGCGCTGGTTTTTGCCGACAACTTGAGACGTGCCGAGAAAGAGCACTATGAAGGAAAGAACGAAATATATTAGCGCGAAAATCAAAGTTCACATCTCCCTTATTTGTTGGTTTATATCGGCTACGTTTCCAGTAGCTTAATACATAATACCTATAAATATAGTATATGGGGCTTAGGATGTCAATAGTTAAATGGTTTTTTTCACTAAACGGACCGTTAGCCCGCGGATTTGACGGATCATAGCGCCGCAAAATTTTTATGTTGATTTTTGTTTTGGCATATATTATATAGATATATACTGTAATAACCGTCCACAATTCAATAGGAGTCGCCCATTATGTCCAAAAAGTACGCGTCTATGCCCAAAACCGTCTTTGCGTCGGCGCTGATCTGCCTTTTCGCCGTATCTTGGGCGGGGGCGCAGCAGACCAAGTTCACGACCGACGACTACAACCTCGCCATGCGTATGGCCCTCAAATTCTTCGGCGGGCAGCGGTGCGGGGACACGCATAACTGGATGCTTGTCGATAATTCGGGCACCGGCAATACCTGTCATCTTGGCGACAAGTACAATGGGAAAGATGTAACCGGCGGGTGGCACGATTGCGGCGACCACATCAAGGTCGCCCCCACGATGGGTTACGCGGCGGTGGCGCTGCTAACCGCTTACGACGTGTGGCCCAAGGCCTTTGAGGACGACCACAGCCCGACCTACGGCCTGCCCAACGGCATCGCGGACGTGCTGGACGAGGTGAAGATCGCCACGGACTTTTTCATGAAATCGTTCCCGGACACAAACACGTTCGTCTACTATGTCGGCGACGGGGGCCTCGACCATACGGAGTGGGTGACGTCCGCGTATCAATCGACCCGCCCGGTTGAAAAGGGCGGCGACCCGCGCCCGTCCTTCGCGGCGACGGACAAGGGCGGCGCGCAAGCGGCCAACTACGCCTCCGCCCTCGCGCTCATGGCCATGCACTATCCCGACAAAAAGTACGCGGCCAAGTGCAGCACGGCGGCGGTCAGCATCCACAAGTTCGCGCGGAGAAATCCGGACAACATAAATATCCCGGGATTCTACGACCCCACGTCCGAGGTCTCGGACGAACACGGGCTTATGTGTATCTTGCTGTATAGGCTTACCGGTGTGGAAGCGTACAAAAACGAGGCGATCGACATAATACAGAATAAGTGGGAGTCCAACTACCCTCTCGCCTTTGACACTGTCGCGGATATTTTCTACTATTATCTGATAAAGGCTGCGCCGAACGCCACTAACGACAAGAACAACCAATACAGCGTCCCCATTCACGACTTTCTCCGTAAAAACGTGCAAAGCGGGATTAGCGGCGTGAACAATTACGGTATTCCGTGGAAATGGTTTAGGAGCACGTGGGGCACAAATAAATTAGCGTCGGGGAGCGCCTTTGCCGCGGTACTCTACGCAAAACTCGTTGACGACGGCATTATCGGCACCGAGGGACGGTCTGGCACAACGGCCGCGAAAACGGCGTACGCGTATAACGCCAGGATCATCGACTATATGTTGGGAAACAATGAATTTAAGCACCCGTTTATACATGGATATAAGGGCGATATGTACCACAAAGTGCACCACCGCAACGCGATGGGCAGAAACGATAATCCGCCCACGGCGACCAAAGATACCGCAAAGTTCATGTTCGCCTCCGGCGCGCTCATAGGCGGCCCGGCGACGGAGGGAGTGTTCGGAAACAAGGTGGAGGGCGGCGGAAACGCGTTTGTGGAAACCGAAAGCGGTTGCGACTACAACGCGCCGTTCGTAGCGGCGCTCGCGAATATTATTTCGTCGCTTGACCCGAAAACCGTGGTAACGACAGACACGACCGGCGGTCATAAGGATTCAACCTTATCTGTAAAAAAGACATCCACGGCAATATCCGCAAATTCGCGTCTGTCAATCAAATTGACGTCTAAAGGATTGACGCTGAAATTAATAGGCGGAGATGGTCATGGGTACGCCAAGGCGGAGATATTTGACGTGTCCGGAAAGAAAGTATATTCCGCAAATATCGACAATAGATCAAACGGGGTGATGGCGTTTACAAAGCCGCTCCCGTCGGCGGTATACTTCGTCAAACTCAGCGGCCCCGCCGGAGTGCGCGGTATTACGGCGGTTGTCAGGTAGACGAGCGATCATCATGCGGAAGACAAACAGCGCCCCATCGGGGCGCGTCTCCAAACAAAGTCAAAACATCCCTAGGAAGCTTTACGTACTTCATCCGCCGTCTTAATGGTCGCCGCGTAGATGCTGTTGATAAGCCCGAAGACGGCTGAGAGCGAGAAGAGCACCTCTATGCCCGTCACCTTCCATATCCATCCGCCCATGAGGGCGATTAAGATGCTTATGACGTGATTCACCGAAATGCCGGTGGAGAGCGTGGCGGTGACTTCTTCCTGATTCGATGCTATGCGTTTGACATACACATTGCTCGCCATACTCGCTATGGAGATGATCGAGTCGAGCACGAAGTTNCAGCATACGACGATAAAGGCAATCTCCATAGAAAACAATCTATGCGCGAATCCGTAAAATAAGCATACCACAATGAGAATAAGCGTGTCCGCCACCATGACGGCTTTGTAGCCGACCTTGTCTATGATCCTGCCGATTAACGGGCTGAGGAGCATTCCGAACACGGCGCAAATCGCGTAGAGTTGCGATATGATCGAGGCGTCCGCCCCATATTGGATTATCAACACATAAGGCGCGAAAGTGAGGAATATCTGTTTCCGCGCCCCGTAAAAAACTTCCAACATATAAAACGTGGTGAATTTTTTGGCGAAGTAAAAACGCCGCCTCTGCGACTTGAGTTTGGTTTCCCTTAACGCCACGGCCACAAGCGCCGCCGTGACCATCAGGGCCGTCGCCGCGCCGAAGACTATGCGGTAGCCTATAATGTCCGTCCTGTCGAAACCGCGTTTGCCGAGCAGAGAGAAGATCACGGCCACGAGAATAAAGCCGGCGATGTTGCCGAGCTGGCTGATGGAACCCGTTATCCCCAAAGAGGCGCCGGACTTCTCCGGTTTGGCCAAATCCATGGCGATAGTGGCCCGCACCGGCATGATGACGTGCTCGCCGATGCTGTAAAAGACCATAAATATCACCACGAAGACCTTTGTCATAAAGAACGCGCTGCCGCTCGTAAGCAAAAGCCCCGCGACCCCGCCCGCCATCAAGGCCACGCCGATCTTGAAAATCCGGCTGTC
>JGI20170J14366_1001065_pt1 | contig 11930 bp, 12 predicted proteins | sample TergutNc150P3_FD_14366 | JGI IMG/M metagenome (IMG submission 14366) | reverse complement strand
TCAGTTCCGCCCTGCTGCCGATGCAGACAGTCTTGCCGCAGTCGGGGCACTTCCAGATTGGCAGGGGGTTTCCCCAATAGCGGTTTCTGCTGATCGCCCATTCCCTGGCTCCCTCGAGCCACTTGCCGAAACGCCCTGTCTTGATGTGATCCGGCACCCAGTGAATTTGATTGTTGGCTTCAATCATATCCTGCTTTATTTTTTCTATGCTCACAAACCAGGAGCTTATCGCCCTGTAAATGAGCGGGCTTTCGCATCTCCAGCAATGGGGATACGCGTGGAGGATCTGATCCCTTTTAATCAGTTTTTTTTCGGCCTTTAGGCGCGCCATAATCGCGCTGTCCGCGTCCTTGACAAAAACGCCTTCGTAATCCGGCACTTCCGAAGTGAAGCGGCACTCGGCGTCGATTGGGACAAGTACCGGCACGCCGGTTCCCTTCAGCACTCTGGCGTCGTCCTCACCGAAGCCCGGCGCGGTATGCACTATGCCTGTGCCGTCTTCGGTTGTAACAAAATCACCAAGATAAGTCCTGAAAGCGTTGTTTTCCGCTGCCCAGGAAAAATAAGGAAAAAGCGGCTCGTACTCTATACCCTTTAGCTCCGCCCCTTTTTTACGCCAGATAATTTTATAATCACTTTCTTTCTTGTAATAAGCTGAAAGGCGGGCTTCTCCCAGAATGTAATGATCGGGAGCAGAGGCATTTGAATCGGAAAGATCCTGTACCATAACGTAATCAATGTCCGGCCCAAGCGTCAAAGCAAGATTAGACGGCAAAGTCCAGGGTGTGGTTGTCCATGCCAGAAAATATGCATTAGTGGGAAACTTGTCTCCCTTTACCTTAAAGCGAATTGTAATCGCCGGATCGTGAACGTCCTTGTAGCCGCCCAAATTAAGCTCGTGATTTGAAAGCACTGTGGAACAGCGCGGGCAGTAAGGGAGGTTGTAATAACCTTCGTATAGCAGCTCTTTTTCCCAAAGGGATTTAACAACCCACCAGATGGTTTCCATGTAGTCAGGATTCATGGTTTTGTAATCGTTATCAAAATCCACCCAGCGTCCCAAACGGGTTATGGTACGCCGCCATTCTTTGACATAACGTAAAACCGCCGCCCGGCAGGCCTCGTTGAAATTCGCGACGCCGTATTTTTCTATGTCGGTCTTGGAATTAAGCTTCAGTTCTTTTTCTATAAGGTTCTCAATGGGAAGGCCGTGGCAGTCCCAGCCGAAGCGGCGTTCTACCTTTTTACCCTTCATGGTCTGGTAGCGGGGAATGATGTCCTTGATCGTACTTGGAATAAAATGCCCGAAATGGGGCAGGCCCGTAGCAAACGGAGGGCCGTCGTAAAAAACAAATTCCTCTTTCCCCTCGCGCCGGGAAATTGATTTCTCAAATATTTTGTTTTTCTCCCAAAAAGCAAGGATCTCTTCTTCAAGCTTGGGAAAATTTACTTTTGTATCAACGCTTTTATACACTTAACTCCTCCGAACAAATCAAATATAGCATATAAGCATTGTAAAAATCAGCCCACCTGAGCCATTAATACAATGTCTTCTACGTCGTAAAGTTTCTTAAGCTGACGCACCATTTGAGTCTGAGTATATTTGTCCCCCTTCGAAGTAATCAGCATACGCGATTTCTCTGGATTTTGAGTCTCGTTTACATACAGACTGTCGATGTTGTAGCCGCGCTTTGAGTAAAGACCGGTTATGCGGTTCAGCACGCCGTAATGATTGGACACGATAAGCTCTACCGTAAATTTATCCATAGAATCACTCCCTAATCAAAATGTTATCTACTGACCCGCCGGGCGGAATCATTGGAAATACTTTTTCATTCATATCAATGGTGCAATTTATGACTGCCGGAACCGCGCCGCTCAAATTTTTCAATGCAGTTTCAAGCTGCGGAACATCCGCCGCCTGATATCCTTCCGCTCCAAAAGCTTTTGCCAACGCAGGGAAATCGGTTTTACGATTCAGCGTGGTTTGCGCGTAACGCTCTCCGTAAAACATGCTTTGCCATTGCCTAACCATTCCCAAAGTTCCGTTATTCAAGATGACAATAGTAATGGGCAGCTCCTGCGAAACCGCCGTAGCCAGCTCGATAAGGTTCATTCCAAAACTGCCGTCGCCGGTAAAAAGCACCGTTCTCTTTTTGTTTTTGGCGATGCTTGCGCCGATGGCCGCGCCCAGGCCGAAACCCATCGCGCCAAGCCCGCCTGATGTAAGCAGAGTCCTCGGTTTTTTAAAACAGTAATACTGTATTACCCACATCTGATGCTGTCCCACATCGGTGGCAACGATGGTATCGTCTTCGCAATAGCGCCTAACCGTTTTGATAATGTCCCCCGGAGTAAAACCACCGCTTGCCGATTCTTGTTTTGCGTTTTCCGCCTCGGCTTTCCTTAGCTCGCCGATACGCGACAGCCATTCTTCGTTGTGCAAATCCGGAAGCACTTTCAACAGCAGGGAAAGCACTTTTTTTACATCTCCGCAGGCTTCAATATGCGGAGCCACGTTTTTGCCGATTTCCGAAAGATCGATATCAATATGAATTATGTTTCTGTCCTGTCCATAAATGTCGGTATTTCCGGTGGCGCGGTCGGAAAAACGCACCCCAAGCGCAATCATCACATCACATTCGGACTGCGCCATTGTCGAAGCATACCTTCCGTGCATGCCGCACATACCGAGATTCATCGGATAATCCTGGGGAAGAGCTGTGAGGCCCATCATGCTAAAACCTATCGGGGCTGATAATTTTTCAGAGAGCTTTTGCAGCTCCGTTTCAGCGCCGCTTGCGATTACGCCGCCGCCTGAGTAAATGAACGGCTTTTTACTGCGTTTTATGACGGAGGTAATTTGCTCTATGTCAAATGAAAGCGGCTGCTCTTTCTCGATTGAGGGCGGCATGCCGGTATACTCGCACATATCACTTTGAACGCTACTTGGAATATCCACAAGCACCGGGCCGCGGCGGCCTGAGTTCGCAACGCGAAAAGCTTCGCTTAAAATAAATTCAAGCTTGTCTACGCTGTGTACCACAAAACTGTGTTTTACAACCGGCTGTGTAATGCCGACTATATCCACTTCCTGAAAGCTGTCTCTTCCAAGCAGAGAAACGGCTACGTTTCCGGTGATAGCGAGCAGCGGCACGCTGTCAAGGTAAGCGTTGGCGATACCGGTAACGAGGTTGGTCGCGCCCGGGCCGCTGGTGGCAATTACAACGCCTGTCTTGCCGCTTGCCCTGGCGTAGCCGTCCGCGGCGTGTGCAGCCCCCTGCTCATGCGCCGTCAGAACATGCTTAATTTTGCCTGCGCTTTTTTCCAGCTCGTCATACAGGGGAAGAACCGCGCCTCCCGGATACCCGAAAACAGTATCTATTTCGTGCGCCAAAAGCGTTTCGATAACGATTTGCGCCCCGTTTAACTTCATCTAACCTCCAAAAAAAAGGCTTCACCAGCATCCGCCGATGAAGCCCGTCATAGTCCAGGACTTATTCTTCACACGCCGGCGCAGCTCCAAAAAGCATTACCAATAATGATAACGCTTACTATTACGACTACGCTGGCAGGAAGTTTGTAAAGATTCATTGTCTTTTATTAACAAATAGATTTAATCATGTCAAGGGGTGTATAAAAAAATAAAACAAATTTATAATGAAGATTATGCAAAACGAAGACAAGCAAAAAGCCCTGACAGCGATAATGGCGATTCTGGGTCCAATGTACCCTGAGCGCAGGCCGTTCTTAAACTTTGAAAACCCGTTCCAGCTTTTGGTAGCGACAGTCCTTGCGGCGCAATGTATGGACGCGACGGTAAACACCGTAACCCCGGAGCTTTTCCGTCGCTTTCACGATCCAAAGGCACTTATGGACGCGCCCTTGGGGGAAGTGGAAAAGATCGTCAAGCCCACGACTTTTTTCAAAGCCAAGGCCCACAATATAAAGGCCCTGTCCCGCATGATAGTGGAACGCCACGGCGGCGAAGTCCCCGCAACTATGGAAGCGCTGACTGCCATGCCGGGAGTGGGCAGAAAAACGGCCGGAACTGTGTTGTCGGTTTATTTTGAAGTGCCAGCAATCATCGTTGACACGCATTTTTCCCGTGTATCGCGCAGGCTGGGACTTACAGGCTCCGATAAGCCTGAACAGATAGAAAAAGACATCGCCGCTATTTCAAAACGGGAAGAATGGACAGACATTTCCGCCGTCCTGAACCGCTTTGGCAGGGCCGTCTGCCACGCCCGAAAACCAGAGTGCGAAATCTGCCGCGTAAAAGACTTTTGCCGTGGTAAACTGTAAAATCAATATGTTTACAATACATTCCTACACAATATTCTCACGCCATAGAACCGAAGGTAGAGCTCGCAGAGAACGCGGCGAAGAACCGAAGGTAGAGCGGCGCGTTATTATCAAATCTCGCGTCTACCTTCGGTTCTGTAGCCTACATACTTTTTCTTATTTTTATTATGAAAATAAGCATGAAAGAAAATATGGCTTTCGCATTACCAATAGCCCTTTGCGTCCGCGAACCGAAGGTTCGATGCGCCTCTGCGTGATGATTTATTAATTTGTTTGCCTATGACTTCGGAAAAAACCGCCTATCAAAGCGAGCTCCTGTTTAACCGCCTTTTCAAAAGATACAAACACCTAAAAAAATGGGCCAGGCGAACGGGAACCAACGCCTTCCGCCTTTACGACAAGGACATACCGGAAATACCACTCGTGCTGGATATTTACGATGACGCCGTTTCAGGGGCCCTTTACAAAAGGCCAGCGGAAGGGAGCGATGAAACGGAATCAGAAATCTGGCTAGAGGCAATGAAAACCGCCGCCGCAAAAGCCTTTGAAATTCCTGAAAGCCGCATATTCCTGAAAGAAAGGCGTCGGATACGGAACCGGCAAGAAACCGGAGACCAGTACGATAAAATAAACGACAAAAGTTTTTACAGGGACGTAACTGAAGGGGATTTAAAATTTCGCGTGAATCTTTCGGATTACCTTGACACGGGGCTTTTCCTTGACGGCCGAAAAAAAAGGGCGCTTATACGGAATGAAGCCCAAGAAAAACGGGTGCTCAACCTTTTTGCCTATACCTGCTCTATTTCCGTTGCCGCGGCTATTGGCGGGGCAAGCCAGGTAGATTCGATTGATCTTTCCAACACCTACCTTGAATGGGGAAAGCTCAATTTTGCGCTTAACGGCCTTACGCTTTCAGATAAATTAACCCTTATTAGAACCAACGTTCTTCAGTTTCTTGACCAGGCCAAAGCAAGGAAAAGCCGCTGGGATATTATCATCCTTGATCCTCCGTCTTTTTCCAATTCCAAAAAGATGCTGGAAACTTTAGACATTCGCAGGGATTACCGGGGGTTAATAGACAAGAGCCTGACACTACTCAGTCCTGGCGGAACGCTGTACTTTAGCACTAACGCAAAGGGCTTCCGTCTGCAGAACGAGGATTGTCCGGGCTTTAATATAAAGGATTTAAGGCCAAGCCTTGTTGACGAAGACTTTAGGGAGAAAAGAACTCCGGCTTGCTATGAAATCAAACATCTGAACTCGGCCTTAGTTTTTTGAAGCTATCCTAATATAGCCTGTCGATCCCGCTGTTTCGGCATTAATCCCATTGACGCTGATAATTTTTACAACAAGATTGTCGGTAATATCACTGGCATTGATGCTAGGAAAATCTATTTGATCAATTCGTCCCCTGCGTTCCTGAGGGCTATTAACTGAAAAACGGTTTGTATCAACAACGTGATAATCATCTGTTGAAGAATAGCGAAAGCCCAAATAACCTTTTGGAAGCGGCCTTGGCATCTTTTCACTATCGCCCACGCCCTGAATATATACTCTTCTAGCTGTTCCTGACGTTTTGCAAGCCTGAATAAGCAAACACGAATTGTTTGCAAGGCTTGCAAAATGTGGGTGGAGTGTTGTCTGTTTAATTATTCAAAAGTATCATTGCCACAATAAGGACATTTAGAATTATCCTCATTTACTTCCTTTTTACATTTTGAACATTTTTTCTTTGACAAATTCGCCACTCTGGGTACGCTTTCATAAGTATTAGCAGTTGAAGCATTACCAGTTGAGGCATTACCAGTTTTTGAAATCAATACTTTTATATTTTCATTTATTTCAACAAAAATACTGACCATACCAAAGAATAAAAATATAGATATAAACCCACCAAGCCATACCAAAAGCCCAAACTCGAGTGAATTTGACATCACACGAAACCCACCAACCAGAACAGCTATCATTGCAATTACGATAATAACCGAAACGACTCCCTTAAAAACTGAACCAATAAAATCTAACATATGAACCCTCCTTAATTATAATAAAATTTTTGAGATTTTAACCCAAAAATTTTTATCACTTACTTACTAAAAATAAAATCCAGTAGTATATATTTTTTGATTACAACCGCCCACATACCTTATCAATTGCACTACGCCATGAATCCAATTGTGATTGTACGTTTGCCATTTGAGAATTTAAAGCTGTTTTACTATCAATAAACGCTTCAGCCATGCTTACTTTTCTGAGAAGCATAAACTTATATGTTTCATTGGCTTGTATCACAAGCAGTTGCTCTGACCCCATTGTGGTAACATTGGCGCTCTTTATTTCGGCAACCGGTGTTTTGAAATTATTTTTTCCTTTCCATTCCAGGCGATCGCAAAACAGAGTCAGTGTACCATCATTTTTTTTGGAAAAGACATCCAGTGTTTTTTCGACGCGCCTGAATTCCCCTTCTTTTAGTACCTTATTGGTATCAACAAATGCCGCTGAAGAAGAAACCGCTCCCAATTTCGTACCGCACTTGGAACAAAATTGAGACCCGTCAGCTAACTGTGTCCCGCAATTTGAACAAAACATAAATTCCTCCTAAAATTAAAAGACCCTATTAGCGCCTGTACAAACGCTTGTTTTATAAACCTACTTCATCAATTTTGAAGTATCCCAGAAAAGTACCATAAGTCCGGCAAAAAAACCAAAAAGCTCTCCGTCTTCCATTTGACTGCCATAAGATTGTTGTTCAGCACTTTCCCCGGAAAGAAGATTCGCGAATCTGACATATCGGACATAACTTTTTTCTGTCATTTTATCAGATTGAAATTTTACTTCCATTCTGGCAAATTTTCTTTCTTCATTCGTATTTTGATTTTTAACAGAAAGTAAAAGCGTAGCAGCAAATTCATTTCCGGTACCGTTTGCAGATTCAATAGTTACAGTGGTGGGTAAACCTTGAAATGTAGTTATAAATGGAGCGTTAGCCTCAAATAAATCTTTTACTGTAGGGGCTTTTGAATAACCCAGCGTATTAAAAAACGCTATTTCATATTCTGCCGGATATTTACCGAACCTGGAAGCCGAACTTTTTGTAGTCGTGTTTCCTGAAGACGAGCCTCCGCCGCCTGCAAAACAGACCATTAACACCAAAACTACAACGCCACATACAATTTGGTTCGCAAAAGGTATGGCCTTGCCGAGCAGAGGGAACTTTTCGATCGTCGAGGCGGGGATTTTTGATTCCGCAATGCGCCTGAAGGGCAGTTTGTCAAAAAAACTATTCATGATTTACTCCTTGCATTTATCTCACTTCTTCCAGATACCCTGAAAACAGCCAGCCTATTTTATCGTCATTGGTTTGTACTTTTGCCCATTTTGCAGTTACGCCGTTCCAACTGGCGTATTCTCCGTATTCTAAAACTTTAATCGGATCACCTTTTTTAAGGCTTGCGACAACCGACGAACCGCCGTCCTGCCGTGAAAAAACATTAAGGTCAGATGTAAGCCTGTGCGTAGCTGGAAACTTCGGAGATGGAGCAGCGTTTTGCGAGACATTGTTTTCTATAATATCTCCCATCAGGACAGGAATATCTTTTTTCAGGGTTTTTGCATAATCGTCGGCGTCTTTCAGTTTTTTTGCAATTTCGCCGGTTACCTGGTAAATAGATTGCTTTACACCTGCTTGGGTACTGCCGCTGTTAAAATTGTATTCGTATACGATTTTATAGGAAGCAAGGCCGCTGCCGGTATTGATGTTTGATACAGCGGCATTTTTTGCGCTGACCCTGAGAGGAAATACAAATTCCGGCATATCAAAAAAATCCGATTTAACATTATAATAGGCATTGTAGGAATCAATACCAAACTGAGCGCCAATGAGTTTTCCGCTTTTGCTGTCGTACACCAGCCATTGCGTAATAGAAACTAGACCAATACCGCCAAATCGGTCGCGCATACCTCCGCTTCTGGAAAAACTAATAATCTTCACGTTGCCGATGTAGATACCACCGACAGCAAGATCCCCTTCCGCAAAGTCCAGTGTATATGTACGGGTAAAATCGTTTACCCATGACAAATCCTCCCCTGGCTTGGCATCTTCCGCGCTTTTGTGGCCCCTATACCACTGGTTAAAGATCACGTTATAGTCGGCGTCGAATGTACTGGTTCCGACAGTAAAGGTTTTCTTGTTTATCTGAACTTGACTAGCGGCGGTGCTTTGTCCGAACAGTTGAAAGCAGAGAAAACTTGCAATAATGGCAAGGATAATCTTTTTCATTTCTCTTACTGCCTGAATATATTGTCATCGCCCATGTCCCCGGAGGTGTTGCCGATTACCTTGCCGTCACCGGCGGTGTATGCCGCACCGCTTTTAACGTACACCCCACCGCCTACAAAATCCGCTTCGTTACCGGTAATAGTTCCGCCTTTGTGGTTAAAAGTAGAGCTATTGTTATAAATATATACCCCGGCGCCGTATTCGGCCTTGTTACCGGAAATTTCACCGCCCTCCATGGTAATGGTGCCTCTAAATAAATAAATTCCACCGCCCTGTTTAGCAATATTACCACTGATAGTGGCGTTGCCGGATATTGAACAATTTGCATCAACATAAACGCCACCACCTCTGTCTGTTGAAGTATTGTTGATAATTCTGGCTTTGCCGGACATGGTTAAACTTTTATTTACATATACACCACCGCCCTCGCCATAAAATCTATCATCATTTCTATTACCGTTTATTTCGGTGTTTCCCGACATGGTAAGTTCATCACAGTGAATTCCACTCCCATTATTATTAGATACTTTTGCATTACCTGACATGGTAACTGTACCCACAGAGATACCACCTTTACCATTGCTGGTAATGCTTGTGTTTTCTGACATGATTACGGTGCCTCCACCAGCAACTCCTCTTCCAGCACAACTGGTTATGGCAGCGTCATCGGTCATTATGAGCGTAGATACATAACTTATTCCATCTCCACCAGTATTAGAAACAACAACCCCCGCGCCCATTGTTATATATCCTCCACCTATTCCCCCTGTTAACCGAATATGTGTAAACCGTACTTTTCCACTTACAGAAATATTGGTATTTATAATTGCCCTTTCCTCTTCGCTTGCGTCTGGTTTGCCTGTTATCAGGATTTCATCGGCCCCGTTTTGATATATTTCTATTCTTCCTCTTTTCTCAATAATAATTTTTTCCTCAATAATCCCTATAACCGTAATAGTCTTTATTACACCAGCGTTAGCCACTTCCATGGCTTTTTCCAAAGTCTTGTAAGGCGTTTCTTCACTCCTGCCGTTGTTGTTATCATCGCCTTTTGCGCTAACATACAAGGAGCGCTGTATTGTGGTTTGAGCGTTAAGACTGGTAACCAGCAAAACCCAAACAATTAGACAGAAGCTCATCATTTTCTTCATTCAATTCCTCTCATTGGAAAGCTTTCACAAACATAAATCTGTTGGTTAATATAAAAATCCTGTACTCCCCAATACGGAAAAACCCGTTGTTTTTTAGAAGTGAAAAAATAGATATGGCAACTTCGCCATTTTTTGGAAAAAAATCCAAATATTCTCTATTATAATTATTATAATTCCAAATTTGGAACTTTGTCAACCTAAAAAGACCCGCTTTTATAAAATAGAAAATATGGATTTCTGGATAAGGCTTAAAAATGAAATAAAAGCTCAAAATACTACCCAGGAATGGATAGCAAAAAAGGTAGGCGTTCCCTTGAGCACATTCAGAAAGTGGATGACCCGCAAGACCTACCCTGACATAAAGGAGGGGGTAGAGATTGCAAAACTGCTAGGAACTTCGGCGGAATACCTTGTAACAGGGAATCAACCCCAGGGCTTGAACGAAGAGGAACAGCACATGGTAAACGCTTACCGGAAACTAAATGCCGGAGACCAGGAAAAAATAATACTTGCGATTAATGCTTGGCTAAAAAAACAGGCTCATAAGTAAAGAGCATACTAGGGAGCCCACCGATTCGACGACAAATTCAGGTCTCTTTAATATTGTACTTTCTTCTGAAGCGCTCGATGCGTCCGGCGGTGTCCACCAGCTTTTGCTTGCCAGTAAAGAAGGGATGGCAGGCCGAACAAATTTCCACCTTTATGTCCTTGACGGTAGAGCGGGTCTCTATTACGTTTCCGCAGGCGCAGGTTATTTTGGTCATCTCATACCTGGGATGAATCTTCTCTTTCATAACAACAATCCTCCGTGTCCAACTCCTGCCTACCACCGCTTGCGGGCCGACAGGTTTAAGGACAATTATTCGCTCAATCAACAGCGGCTGTTCCGGTGTTCATAGAACGCAGGAACGCTTCATTATTCTTGGATTTTTTCATCTTGTCAACCAGCAGCTCGATGATTTCAACATCGTCCATCGGGTTAATTACCTTCCTGAGCACCCAGATTTTCTGCAATTCCTCTTCCGAAAGCAGAAGTTCTTCTTTTCTGGTACCCGATTTTTTGATATTAATCGCTGGGAACAACCTGCGGTCTGAGATGCGCCGGTCAAGGTTTATTTCCAGGTTGCCTGTGCCCTTGAATTCCTCAAAAATTACTTCGTCCATACGGCTGCCTGTCTCGATAAGGGCGGTAGAAATGATAGTTAAGCTCCCCCCCTCTTCGATATTCCTGGCGGCCCCGAAGAAGCGTTTCGGTTTGTTCAGCGCGTTTGAATCGACGCCGCCTGAAAGGATTTTCCCCGATGTGGGAACCGTCTGGTTATAGGCCCTGGCAAGGCGGGTAATGGAGTCCAGAAGGATCACAACGTCTTTTTTGTGCTCGACAAGCCTTTTTGCCTTTTCCAGCGCCATTTCCGTAACCTGCACATGGCGACTGGCCTGTTCGTCGAAGGTCGAGGAAATAACCTCCGCCCGGACTGTACGCTCCATGTCGGTAACTTCCTCGGGCCGCTCGTCAATAAGAAGCACGATTAAGTACACTTCCGGGTGGTTTTTTGTAATGGCGTTGGCTATTTTCTGCATCATAATGGTCTTCCCCGTCCTTGGAGGGGCCACGATAAGCGCCCGCTGGCCCTTTCCTATCGGGCAGAAAAGGTTGATGATCCGCTCGCTAACCCCGTCGGTAACGGTTTCAAGGTCGAGCTTTTTGTCCGGGTAAAGGGGGGTCAGGTTGTCGAAGGGGATGCGGTTTTGGGCGACGGTCGGATCGTCGTAGTTTACCGTTTCTACCCGGAGCATGGCAAAGAAGCGCTCGCCTTCCTTGGGGCTGCGGATCTGGCCGTAAACGGTATCCCCCGTCTTAAGCGCAAAGAGCCGTATTTGGCTGGGACTGATGTAGATGTCATCGGGACCTGGAAGGTAGGAGTTTTGCGGGCTTCGTAAAAAGCCGTAGCCATCAGGAAGAATTTCCAGGGAGCCGTAAGCGTAAATTATGCCACCGCGTTCCGTGTGGGTTTTAAGAAGCGTGAAGACGATTTCCTGCTTTTTAAGCGAAACCATATCATCGTGGGATATGTTATAGACCGCCGCCAGTCCACGAAGATCCATCATGTTAAGGCGGATAAGTTCATTTATTGTCAGCCTGGGCTTGCCGTTGTCCTGATCCAGGCGCGGCTCGGGCCTGCCGTAAATATCGG
>JGI20170J14366_1001061_pt1 | contig 11946 bp, 11 predicted proteins | sample TergutNc150P3_FD_14366 | JGI IMG/M metagenome (IMG submission 14366) | reverse complement strand
TTTTATTTCCTCGCGAAGGTTTTCAGGCACGAATTTAAGCGCGTCATCGTCAAGGTACACCGCCGTATAACAAATTTTCTCCGTACGAAATTCTACGGGTATTCTCCCAAGGTGCAAAGGTTCGTTATTAACATCCGCGCCGCACAGATATTCGTCAAGTATTTCCAAAGGAGGCGGATCATTGTCCCAATCAAATCCTATCATACTGGCGGATATCATTGAATATTTGTCATATATTTTAAATAATTTGTTTTCTTTATCATCCATTTTGTCCTTCCATTCCCAGTATTCAGCAAAAGATTTTTTAGGATCGATATTTTTATCTTTCACCTTTACCTCTTTGCGATTTTTGCCATGTCACCGACTATTGACTTCCATAAATCCACAAGCATTTTAGGAGCGATAGGCCGGGCGTAAGAGCCTTGCGAAAGCGTCCACTCAAGGACTTTTTCAAACTGGTTGCTGGTAAATGACAATTTTATTCCGTCATTTGTTTTTTGTATCTGTTGATCATCAGCCCATTGGCGCTCTTTTATCCATCTTGTGTCGCCTGAAATTTCTATTACAAATTTATTTGTCTGCGCTCCTTTGTATATACCGAAATAACTTATTCCTTCCAGACTGCGGTAATCAAAATTCTTTTTAATTGTAAACGTCTCAGTTTTTAACGCTACATCTTTCATTCTGGCGACCGAAAACAATCTTAAATCTTTCCTGTCTTCATCAAAAGCGTATAGATACCAGTTACTGCGGTCAAAAATAAGCTGATAAGGATGAACCCGGCGGGCTTCAAGTTTTTGTTTTTGTGTTTTTTCTCTTGTATAAAGCCTTTTGGCTTCGGCGTCTTCGTAGTGAAAAGTAATTACCCTGTTTTCCCGAAGGCTTATTACGATATTATTCCATATTTCCTCATCTACAGAAGCCGAAGCTGTTTTAGGGATTATAATACGGTCGAGAAACCACCCGGTGTTTTGTTCGCAATGCAGAGGAGTTAAAATATTTTCCAGGAGGTTTAAGGCGGCTTCGTGTATGGGAGTATTCTTGTATAAATCAAGGAGGTTTTTCGCCATACCCAAAGCCAGTAAATCGCCGGCAGTGGCATAAGCGGCGGGAAGCCTGAATGTTTTCTCGGTATAGTAAAATCCTTTCTTATAAAAATCATATTCTATCGGCGCGTTCATCATATCCCTCATATAGGATATGTCCCGGTTAATGCTGGACAAACTGGTCTCATATTTTTCTGCCAGTTCAGGCGCGTTTGGATATCTGCCGGAGGCGATTTCACGGTCAATAAAGTAGAGCCGCGGAAGGGCGGTCTTAGGAAGTGTTTTTCTGGGTTTCATATCCAAATTATACACCATAGGCGAATTCTCTAACAAGTTCTTAAACTCCTCTTATTACGTATTTTTACGCATATTTTATTTATACTGAATTTACAGTGTCATATAGTGATAGAGTGAATCGGATAAAATTTCAAAAACATTGATTTTCATAAACCTACTTCCGGCGTTAATTTATAGAAAGCTCGGCTTGCGACACCTTGTTTCCGCGGCGTACAGGCCATAATCCGGTTAAGCGGCGTTTGAAAATGTTGTACATTAATTTCGCTTTCTCGGTACGCCTATATCTCATTTTCAGAAATAAATCTTTACCGTCTCCGATAAATCCCAATTTTTTGTAAAAATTTACGGCAAAATCCGATGAATAAACAACATATCCGTTCAATTTAATCCCATTATTAATAAAGTACTGTATGGAGAAATTAAATAATTTCTTGCCAATTCCATTTTTTTGATATTCTTTTTTCACAAATAGATTCTGTATGCGGTCAGCGTCCGCTATTTCCAAAGCGCCGATTATTTTTCCGTTAATTTTAGCGGCAAAATTCAAAGTTGAATACTTTTCTCTCCAGTCATTCCAACTTCTTCTTGTTTTAATACCTTCTACGCTGGCAAACCAAATTTGAAAATCATCAACTTCTTCTTTATTAAATTCATTCATAACCTCATTTACAAGCGCTGAGTACTCGTCAATGTCATTCTCTTTTAATTCCTCAATAATTACATTATCCATGTTTTTATTTCCTTTTCCGGCTTTAATTTTAATACCGTTCCCGCGGTTTTTTACTCATACTCTATTTATATAGCTTTTACCGTGTCATAGAGTGATATGGTGAAATAACCGGAAAAATATTTTTACATTTTCACCATGTCAGTATTTGACATGGTGAATTAATGATAATACTTTACACTTCAATTAATCGCTTTAAAGTTATAGACAGGTTTCAGGCGGCGCTCTATATCTATCGATTCACCGATGTATTCAAGCACGTCCTTTGCCTTTTTATAAGCCATAGGGCTTTCTTCCAACGTGTCTTTACATATGACGCTTGACCAGACACCGCGCATTTCTTTGCGGTATTCGTCAAGAGACAGGCTTCTTGCGTCCGTGCGGGCTTTCTTCCTGCCGGAACCGTGGGGAGCGGAATAATTCCATTCTCTGTTTCCCTTGCCTTTGCCTAAAACAGCGCCTTCCGCCATTGAAAAGGGTATGACTACGGGCTGTCCTTTCATCGCAGAAATAGCGCCTTTTCGGATGATCTTTTCGGTTGTGTCTATAAAATTATGGGCGCAATCAATGTATTCTATTTCCCGAATATCGGCGTCAAAAAAACCTTTTACGATAGTCTGAGCCATAAGAGAGCGGTTTACAGAAGCGTAATGCTGGACAAAATTAATATCGGCAAGATAATTTTCCGCTAACGCGCCCGAAAGGTATTTAATTGGGCTGTAAGCCGAGGTTTCACGCAACGCGAGGATTTCATGGTATTCGGCGGTATAAGCTCCAAGTATTCTTGAACCTGAATGTATCAAAAGCCAGCGGTTACGGTTCTCGTCAATATCAATTTCAATAAAATGATTTCCGCCGCCAAGAGTTCCAAGAGAAGCAAATATACGGCTTGAATATTTTCCCTGTTTTTCACAAAGATTCTCAATCTCATTCTTAAAATCATCCGTTTTGGAAAAAATCGAATTACCTTTACTCGAACATATAAAATCATTCATTTCTTCCAAATTTTCATGGAGAGAATCGCGGACATCCTGACCGGACGGAATGCGTTTTTTGATAAATTTATCAAGTTTATCAAACGCAAGTTTCCCTTTTCCTAAATTACAGGCGCATATTCCGCAGCCAATATCAAGACCAAGATATGAAGGTATGATTAGCGAATCGTATGTGGCTGTCCAGCCAATAACCGTGCTTTTTCCCAAATGAATGTCGGGCATAATTCTTACCTTTGTTCCCGCAAAATCAGGATGGTCAAGGTATTGGCGTATTTTATTTTCACACGACGCTTCTATGGCTTTCGCGAAAACTAGCGCCTCGTTATTTTTTCCCTTTACCGGGATGGGTTTAATCGTTGCTTCTGTCATAATTTTTCCTTTTAATAAGTTTTAATGTTTCACCGTCATATACACGGACGGGATTGCCCCTTTCAAGTTCCCAATGAGTTTTGCGCAGACGAGAACGGTTTTGTTTTTCCTTTTCAGATTGTTCATCGGCGAAAAGAGACGCAAGCCTCGCAAGGGCAAGTTTTTTGTTCATAAGCTGAGAGCGCTCTCCTCTGGCGATGGCGCTTTTTCCGCTGGGGACATGGATAGCCCGCACAGCAGTTTCGGTCTTGTTGACGTGCTGACCTCCCGGCCCTCCCGCCTTTGCCGTTTCAAAGCGAATGTCTTGAAGGGAAAACTCTTTTCCCTGTTCCGGCGTAAAGTAAGGTTTTACAGAGACAAACCAATTTTTCCTTTTATGGCCGGGCCTGTATTCGCTCTTCCATATCCATTGAATAATCCCTACCCACGATTGGATAAAGATTTCCGTATCATTTCCTTCCAGAGCGATAAGCGCCGATCTCAAATTTCCTTTTATATGAGAAGGTTCGCTTTCGATAACTTCGCCTTTTATGTTTTTTTCCGGAAGGTTTTGAATCTCTTGCAGTAACGCGTTAACGGTTAAAGAGGCGGCATGCGCGCATTCTTCGGGACCGCTTCCTGCAGAGACGCTTAACCAAATAGTATTCAAAATATTCTCCTGTTATAGTTCTGATAACTATGTGAACCTCGCAGGATTTAAGGAGAAAAGTAAATATATATTGAGGAATTACCTTTACCTTAAACCGGAGGCTCCCGCCTTTTGGATTTGTACAAGGTTGGTTTTATTAACAGTCATTTTAGCGCCTCCTATGGTAAAAGTTTATATTTTAAAATATGTCAAAAATAATTTTTTGTCAAGAAAAAAAAGAAGAGTTTTTACAAATCTTTATTCTTTACTATGTCATTATATGACACTGTAAAACAACTATATTTTAAAGAGAAAAGTAAAATTATAACAGGAGGCTTCTTAATATGATTACTATACATAAATTTGTAACCGAAGACGACGTAAATTATTACAAAAGTATGTCAAATGATGATATTAAAAAGAGACTGAACGGACAAAGAGAATTGTATGGCTTTCCCGACGGCGATATTGATGTCTTGTTGGAACAATTCCGCGAGGAAGGTTTTACAAAATATTGCAGGAGAAGAGATTGGCTGTTTTCATCAACAGAAGTACTCAATATTGATGGAAAAATAAAATCATACCATACATGGACAGCGTCATTTAAATTTATTAATAAATGGGATCAAGAATCCGCAGAGCAGCAATATAAAATAATTACGGACAAAGATAAAAAAATATTGTGGATAGGCGGTAGTCAAGACTATTATTTCATTTCCGCCGATAAAAATATCTATGGTTTTAAATATGAACATAAAAGAATAGTTTTATTTCCGAATATCAGCGCGGAAGATGAGTATTTTTCAGATGATAACATGGATATTAATGATCAGTTAATCAGAAAATACAGGAAGAACGCGTATACATTACAGTTTGTATCTCTTGATAGAGCAAGGACTGTTTTTACCGAAAGAAAAATAGGCGCGAATATTTCAATTGATGAATATTTTGAAAAAGGATTTTTCTATAAAGGCTTAAAATGGAACAAGAGTTACGACTTTATGTATCCAAACGACATAACAATTCTTGTCTGTATTCAGGCAAAGGATAATTTATTCTATATTGAAATCGAAAACATTACATATCCTTTTCACGGCTATATGCTTCTGGACTTAAATGAAATTCGTATTACAGATGCAAAGAAAATAATATGACGAAGAAACAGCGGAAATTATTACCAAATTACTGTATAATAACATAAGGAGGCTCCGTGAACTTGTCCAAGACCCGTTACTGCAACGGACTTCAATGCCCAAAAATACTCTGGCTGGACGAGCATAAAAGAGAATTAAGGGATGAATCCGTACAAAACAAAAATATTTTTATTACCGGAAATAAAGTCGGCGATTTGGCAATGGGCTTTTACGGCGAGTTTTGCGAAGTTCCCTACAATGACGATAAATCCGTAATGATTGCCGAAACAAAAAGGTTTTTGGATAAAAAGACGGAAATAATCTGCGAAGCCTCATTTTCTTTTAACGGTAATTTTTGCAGTGTTGATATACTCCGCCGCCGCGGCGGCAATTTTGAAATTACCGAGGTTAAAAGCTCAACTGAGGTAAAACCTGTCTATTATGACGATGTTGCGTACCAATACTATGTCCTTTCATCATGCGGAATAAACATAAAAAAAACTTTCATAATGCACATAAATAATAAATACGAGCGGAACGGAAATATCAATCTTAATAGTCTTTTTACAGCGCGTGACTGCACAAAAAAAATACGCTCCATGCAGAAAGATATTGCCGCAAATATCGAACGGTTAAAAAAGAGCGCCGAAGAAAAGAACGAGCTTAACATAGATATAGGAGCGCATTGTTTTAAGCCTTACGAATGTGTATACAGAACTTATTGCTGGAAGCACATTCCCGAAAACAGTATCTTTGATATTTCAGGACACGCTCTGCGTCAAGAAAAGAAATTAGAGCTGTATAAAAAGGGCATTATAAGCTATAAACAACTCCTTGAAAGCGCTGAGAAATTGAATGATAAAGTTCGCCTGCAGATCGAAACTTTTGTATATAAAAAACCGCCCCTAATTAACAAAGAGGCTATCCGAGCTTTTCTTGACACATTAAGCCGGCCGCTTTATTTTCTGGACTTTGAGACTTTTCAGGAAGCAATCCCGCCATTTGACGGACTGCGCCCCTTTACGCAGGTTCCTTTTCAATATTCTCTGCATATTCAGGAAACGCCCGGCGCCGCGCCTGAACACATGGAATTTCTGGCGAAGGAAAAAATTGATCCAAGGGAAGAGCTTGCGGTACGCCTTTGCTCTGATATCCCAAAAAACTCCTGCGTGCTTGCGTATAATATGGGGTTTGAAAAGGGACGGTTAAAAGAACTAGCGGATCTGTTAAAAAACAAAGGCAAGAAAGAAATAGCGACGCATTTAATGAGCATCCACAGCAATATTAAAGACCTTATGAAACCTTTCCAATCCCGCGATTACTACAGCTTTGAGCTTGGCGGCTCATATTCAATCAAAACTGTGCTTCCCGCCCTTTGCCCTGATGATCCTGAGCTTGATTACCATAAACTTGATCTTATACACAACGGAAACGAAGCCCAAAGCGCCTATATTGAACTGGCGGAAAAAAGCCCCGAGGAACGGGAACGCGTACGTTCCGCCCTACTCGCGTACTGCCGCCTTGACACCCTCGCTATGGTTAAAATCCTTGAAAAATTAAGAGAGATATGCGATTAATTAAAATAACCGCCTCATAATGGCTTCCGACAAGGCTTGAACTTCCCTTTATTTTTAGTCTATAATATGTCAACAGGAAGAATCATGGACGACTTGAAACTTAAAATAAAAGAACTGATAATAAGCGCCCTTGAACTTGAGGATATCAAGCCGGAAAATATAGCAGATTCCGAACCGCTGTTCGGAGAAGGTCTTGGTCTTGATTCCATAGACGCTCTGGAACTTGGAGTGGCCATAAAAAAGAAATTCGGCGTAAAATTTTCCGCAGAAAACGCAGATAATAAAAAACATTTTGCTTCGGTAAATGCTCTTGCGGCGTATATTGAAGCGGCGGGAGAAACGGCATGACTAAAGATGACATATTACAGAAGATACAGGATATACTAACCGAAGAATTTGAAATAGAAAAAAGCGCTGTTGTTCCAGAGGCAAAACTATATCAAGATCTGGAACTGGATTCCATAGACGCGGTAGACCTTCTTGTAAAAATGAAAGGGCTTATTCCCGGAAAAATAGACCCCGAATCGTTTAAAAAAGCGGTTACCGTTCAGGATGTGGCAGAGTTACTTTATCCATTGATTCAAAAGACCTAATGACTTCCAAGTTACGTGAAATTCCAAAAGTTCTATTTTTTATCATTGCGGCGCTTTATCCGGCGTTAATTTTTTATTTTCTGGTAATCCGTAAAATCCCATTACGTCTGTTTTCTATTATTGTCATTGTCTTTGCCCTTTTTGTCTTTATTACCGGAACATCCGCAAAAAACAAGCCAAAAGGGATCCCCTTTTACTGGAATTCCGCTCTGCTTTTGGCTCTGGGCGGCTTATGTTTTTTTCTTAACTCCGCCGTTATACTCAAACTCTACCCTCTGTTGATGAATATTCTGTTCCTGACAGCTTTCGGCGGCACTCTTTTTTCTCCCCCCACAATGATTTTCCGTTTTGCCGCAATGCAGGACAAATCCATTCCCGGTTCACTTAACGAAAAGCGAATAGCGGCTTATTGCCGTAAAGTAACGTATGTTTGGTGCGGGTTTTTTATATTTAACGGAAGTGTTGCCGCATGGACTGTTTTTTCAGGCTCCGATACCCTGTGGTCTGTTTATAACGGCGGAATTTCCTATATACTGATAGGAACCCTGTTTACGGGGGAATTTTTGGTGCGAAAAATGGTACAAAAAAAATTACCTGTAAGTACTCCCCTCTCGTTATTTAAAAACAATTCCCGCCCTCTTTCCGCAATCCTTTGCTATGAGCGCGTATGGGGAAATGCCGTTTATAAAACATGGGGCGATTTTATTGAAGGTACAGCCGAACTGCGCCGCGTAATAAATTCGAAAAGCGCGCAATACAGCGGCGAAAAGTGGCTTTTGCACTGCGAAGACTGTTGGTACTTTCTTCTGGCTTTTACAGCCCTTCTTCAATGCAAAAAAGAAATACTTTTAAGCGCCAATGTAAGCCCTGCTTATATAAAAGAAATTCGCAATGACGCGGCGCAGACAGCGGCGCACAATGCGGTTCCTTTCCTTACCGATCAAGTTTTTCCCGAAAGGGAAAAGCCGCAAAACACTTTCCATATTCCTTCGCTTCTTAAAGACTTGCAAAAAACAGAAAGCCCTGTAAAAGGTGCGCCACCTGAAGAAGCTCCTGCGATTAACGCTGACGAAACATCTATCATCATGTATACATCGGGAAGCACAGGAAAACCAAAAGCGGTTAAACAGCGTCTTACTGAATTTGAAGCCGACAACCGGTTTATAATTTCCAAATGGGGCGATGAATTCCTTAAACGCAAATTATGCTCCACCGTAAGCCAGCACCATATTTACGGGCTTTTGTTTTCTATCTTTTTGCCGTTTACATTAGGCGTTCCATTCAGAAGACAAAGAATAGAATTTCCCGAAGAAATGGAAAAATTATCTGATACCGAATACATGATTATTACGGTTCCGGCTTTTCTTAAACGGGCTGTTGAAATGGAAAACTCATCGGTTCTTAACTTGAAATCACCCTGGATATTTACTTCCGGCGGAGCGCTTAATTTTGATACCGCTAAAAAAACAAACGATGTTTTCGGCTTCTGGCCTGTGGAAGTTTACGGCAGTACGGAAACATCGGGCATCGCATGGAGGCAGTCGGTTAACGGTCCGGAGTGGACGGTTTTTGACAACGCGAAGATAAGCCAAAATAAAGACGGCTGTCTTATTATCCGCTCGCCTTATATCAAAGACCCGGCAGGTTTTGAAACCGCCGACCTGGTGGAAATACTTGACGACGGGCGATTTTTGCTTAAGGGACGCATTGACTCGGTAGTTAAAATTGAGGAAAAACGAATTTCACTTACGGAAATAGAAAACCGCATTTTACAATCAGGTTTTGCGTCCGATGTATGCGTGATCTCCTTGGAAGATAAACGCCAATATATAGCGGCCGCAGTTGTTTTTAATAATAAAGGGAAGGAACGCTTTAACGGACTTGAAAAATACGAAATAAATAAATTTTGGCGTGAGTATCTTCTTAAATATTTTGAAAATACAGTAATCCCGAAAAAATTGCGTTACATTGAAAACCTTCCTGCAGATGAACAGGGGAAAAAAAAGAAGGAGTCGATTGAAATTCTTTTTTCAAGTGAAAAAGACACGGCGGAAAACGGCGTGCTTACGAGTGAAGGATTCGGCGGATTGGAAAAAGAAAAAATTGTTGAAAGAACGGAGAATTCCGTAAGCCTTGAATTCTCTGTCCCCGGTACCAGTCCGTATTTCGACGGTCATTTCCCCGGATTTCCCATCCTTCCCGCCGTAGCTCAGACAGAATTGGTTATACGATATGCGATGCGGTATCTTGGAACCGGTATCGATCCATTGGAAATAAAGCGTGTAAAATTTACCAATTTTATACGGCCTTCTACGCCTCTCCTTCTTAAACTGGTAAAAAAAGAAAAATCAATATCCTTTGTTATAAGTTCTCCTGATAATGAAACCGTCTATTCAACCGGAACGGTAATACAGGGGAATAAATGAAACAGGGCTTCCTTATCCCCGTGTACAGACACGGCATAACAGCCTGTTCACTTGCTGAGCGGCTTGCGGTTTACGGTCTGCCTATAATAATTGCAGACGACGGCAACGACGAGGATACACAAAAACTTCTTGCTGAATGCGCCGCAAGAACGCCCAAGGTCTCGCTTGTAAGGCTGAAAACAAACAGCGGAAAGGGAGCCGCCGTTATCTGCGGTTTAAAAAAAGCTGAAGAATTGGGGCTTACCCATGTACTGCAGATAGACGCAGACGGACAGCATGACGAAGGAAAGATTACATTCTTTCTTGAAGAGTCCGCAAGGCATCCTGACAGGATCATCTGCGGATACCCTGAATTTGACAAGACCGCCCCCAAAAGCAGGTTGACAGGACGAAAGATTTCCAATTTTTGGACTTCAATAGTTACTCTTTCAAAAGAATTAAAAGACGTACTATGCGGTTTTAGGGTATACCCTGTTAAGGAGTCATTAATCGCATCTCAGCATTTTCTCATGGATAAGCGCATGGGGTTTGACGTTGAAATTTTGGTGCGCCTTTACTGGAAAAAGGTATATCCTATATATCACCCAATAAAAGTAATTTACCCTGCGGATGGGATTTCCAATTTTCATCTGGTTAGGGATAATGTCCGTATAAGCTGGATGTTCAGCCGGCTTTGCGTAGGAATGCTCCTGCGCTTGCCTTTATTGATCGCCGGGAAAATACGCCGATGAAAAAACAAGAAGAAAATTCCCCGCACTGGTCAAAGCAAAAAGAAAAAGCTGCGGGATATTGGCATGTAAAACTCCTTCTTGTTTTATTCAGGCTGTTTCCGGTTATTATCCTGCGCATTATCGCTTTTCCTGTTGGTTTTTTTTATTTTCTTTTTTCAAAAAAAGCAAGAACCGAATCCGCGCGTTATTTGCAAAAAGCCGCGCCCTTTGTAACACAGCAGGATATCGCAAAAAAATGCCGTTCCCCTTTCGGCCCATTGAGGCATATTGTTTCCTTTTCCCTTGCTCTGGTGGAAAAACTACAGGCTTGGGGCGGTAAATTTCAATTTAATAATATTCATTTTCAGAATGATGATGTAGACAAACTTATCAACGAACTGGAAAACGGGAAAGGTGTGTTCTTAATTACTTCTCATATCGGAAATATAGAGCTTCTCCGGGGACTTGCAAGTTTAAACAGGACAGGCATATCGCGAAGAACGCCTGTTACCGCCGTTATTGATACGAAGGTCAGCGAAAATTTTACCCGAATGCTGAAAGAACTGAATCCCCAATCGGGTTTTGACATTATCAATGCGGGTGAAATAGGCCCCTATACAGCCGGCATACTGGAAGACAAGCTTGCCGCGGGAGAGATGGTGACGATTGCCGGAGACAGAACCGGCGCAAACGGAAAGGGAAACAACCTTTTAATTCCTTTTCTGGGAGAGGAAGCGCCGTTTTCACAGGGGATTTTTTATCTTGCCGCTTTAATGAAAGCGCCTGTCTATTTTGTCTTTGCCGTTCGCAGGGGAGATTTATCAATATTGCCGGAATACGATATGCACGTTCACAAAAACACCATTCCCCTTGAGTGTTCAAGAAAAGAAAGGTTAAACCAAAGTTCCCTCCTTGCCCGTTCTTTTGCCGGTCTGCTGGAAAGCTACTGTAAACAGAACCCTTTTCAATGGTATAATTTTTATAACTTCTGGTCAAAAGAGGCGTGATGATGAAATCAAAAGAGAGCAACGGCCCTTATAATATTTACACGGAAACTGAAATTACCGTTGAATTTTTTGATCTTGATCCTTTGCAGGTTGTATGGCACGGAAATTATATAAACTATTTTGAAATCGGCCGCCGGGCGCTTATGGAAAAAATAGACTATGGCTATGAAGAAATGGTAAAATCAGGTTATTCTTTTCCCGTAATTGAAATATCGGTGAAATATCTGGGGCCGCTGAAATTCAAAGACAGGGCGTGTATAAAATCCATTCTTATGGAATATGAAAACCGCGTCTTGATACGATATGAAATCCGCAACGCCCAAACCGGCGCTCTTACCACCAAAGGATTCAGCACCCAGATGGCTTACGATATAAAAAAGAATGATTCTTGTTTTGTCTGCCCTGCAATATTAATCAATAAAGTTGAAGCCTATATAA
>JGI20170J14366_1001060_pt1 | contig 11948 bp, 13 predicted proteins | sample TergutNc150P3_FD_14366 | JGI IMG/M metagenome (IMG submission 14366) | reverse complement strand
AAAACCCACTACTCAAAAAAAACCGGAATATAAATTAAAAATAATAGCTTCGGAAAAATACCCTGAATTTCCTGTTTCCGTATCATCTTCTTTTGAAATGCCGATTAAAGATTTTAGAGAAATGATACAACAAAGTATTTTCGCCGTTTCCGATGATGAAACCCGTTATTTTTTAAATGGAGCTTATTTTGAAAAAGAAGATGATAAAATAAACATGGTAGCGACAGACGGAAGACGATTAGCTTTTGTCGGAAAAAAAGCCAACAAAAAAATAAATGATTTTTCCGGAATAATTATTCCGCCTAAAATTCTAAATACCGTTCTTAAAAGATCAGGAGACGAAGGACAGGTAAGTATATCAGTTAATGATAAATCAATTTTTATAAATTTTGCGTCATATCAATTTTCCTCCGTTTTAATAGAGGGGAATTTCCCCAACTATAAAAAGGTAATTCCGGAAAATCAGGAATTTTCACTTTCCGTAAAACGAGAAGAAATGTTAAGCGCCCTGCGCCGTGTATCCCTTATGGTCGAGAAAAAGTCGCACAGGATTTTCCTCGGCATAGCGCCGGGCAGAATAGCGGTTTCTTCCGAAGAAAGCGAGATAGGAACAGTGGAAGACGAAATTCCATGCAAATACAACGGCGAGGAAATGACAATCGCTCTTAATTTCCGTTATCTGGAAGAGCCTTTTAAGACAATGACAGAAGATGAAATACAGATACTTTTTACCCAGGTTCAAAAGGCGATTACAATCAAACCTGTTCCGGAAAAAGATTTTCTTCACGTTGTAATGCCGATGCAGTCTTAATAAAAAATGTTCTTCTCTGCGCTGCGGACAACATCGTTCAGAAACCTTGCCGATACGGAAGTATTTACAGGCGCAAAAGATGTTTTTCTTGTCGGCGAAAACGGCCAGGGAAAGACAAATTTTCTGGAAGCGCTTTATTTTTGCGCCTACGCAAGCTCTTTCCGCACTGTCCGGGACAGCGAATTAGCACATAACTCTTTTTTGGAAAACGGCGATAAGGACTATTCCGCTCAGGTAAAAATAGCGCAGTCGGCAAACGATGAAATTCTTGTAAAATTTGAAAAAGGAAAAAAATCTGTTTTTATTAACGGTAAGCGCACTGTTGACCGCAAAGAAATGCTTTCGATAGCGCCGAGCATCGTCTTTTGCCACGAGGACATGGATTTTGTCTCCGGCAGCCACGAACGGCGGCGTTGGTTTTTTGATCAAACCTTAAGCCTTTACGATCCCGTCTACCTTGAAGATCTGCGCCGCTTCCGCCGGGTGTTAAAATCAAGGAACGCCGTCCTTCGGGATTTTGCCCGGAACAGCGGCGGACAGACGGAACAGCTTTTAGATGCGCTTGACCCGCAATTTGCCGAATACGGGCAAAAGTTGATGGAAAAGAGGGAAACCGCGGCAAAACAGTTTTCCGGCATTTTCGGTCCGTTGTACGAGGAAGTCTCCGGCATCGCCGGCGTAAACGTGCAGTACGTAAAGTCATGGAAAAAAGACGGCATTCTGTGCCTTCTGCGGGAAAAACGCTCCGCAGACACCGCAAGCGGTCTTTCTCTTTCCGGTCCGCACCGGGACCGCTATGTATTTGCACATAACGGTCTGGAATTTACAGGAACCGCCTCCACCGGCCAGAAGCGTCTGTTGGCGCTTTTATTGAGAGCCGCCCAGTCCCGCCGTTTTTCGGAAGCGACAGGCCAAAACCCCATCCTTTTACTTGACGATGTTCTCCTGGAAATGGACGGCGAAAAACGCCGCCGCTTTTTGTCGGTACTGCCCGCCTACGATCAGGCATTTTACACTTTCCTCCCCGAAGAACCGTATCAGCGCTACAAAAAAGACGACACTTTAATTTACAAAGTTAAAGACGGCAAACTGGAGAATAAACTTAAACCCTGAAATCTCTGTTTCCCTGTTTGATTTCTTCCAAATGTTTAATGACAAGCGAGCGCATTTTCTCGTTCGGTATATTTTCAATTTCGCTCTTTATCAATTCTTCCCCGGCGGCTCTTGTGCCGCTTGCGGCGTAATCTATCAGGTATTCCTGTAAGGTCATAAGAGCGTTGGGCAGACAGCAATTGTGTATCTGTCCGGATTTGCACAGAGACATAAAGCGGTCGCCTGTGCGTCCCTCCCGGTAACACGCAGTGCAAAAACTCGGAATAAATTTATCTTTTATAAGCCAGCTTACCACCTCATCAAGAGTGCGGTTGTCGATGACGTTAAACTGTTTTGTGTTTTCTTCTTCTTCTTTTTCATAACCGCCGACGCTGGTTCGGGAACCGCCGCTGATTTGGGAAACTCCAAGTTCCAAAACTTTTTTTCTGCATTCTTCGCTTTCCCTTGTGGAGACAATAATTCCCGTATAGGGAACGCTGATCCGAAGGCAGGCGACAATTCTGGCGAAGGTATCATCATCTATGCCGTGTCTGAAAGAACCGGGATTTATTCCCTCGGCGGCCCGGATGCGTGGAACGCTTATGGTATGAGGACCTACGCCTTGCGCCGCTTCAAGGTGTTCGGCGTGCATAAGCAGCGCTGTAAAATCGTAAAGGTAATTCCCAAGACCGAACAATACGCCTAACCCTACATCGTCTATACCGCCCCGCATGGCTCTATCCATAGCCTCGGTGTGCCAGTCATAGTCCGATTTCGGTCCGGACGGATGCAGTTCTTTATACCTTTCCCTGTTATACGTTTCCTGAAACAGAATATATGTTCCGATCTCTGCGTCCTTAAGCAGTTTATAATCAGCTTCCGTTGTTGCGGCGATATTCACATTCAAGCGGCGTATAGCGCCGTTTTTATGCTTTATGCTGTATATCGTTTTCATTGACTCTACGATATATTCAATGGGGTTATTAACCGGGTCCTCGCCCGATTCTATCGCAAGACGCTTATGCCCCATATCCTGTAAAGCAATCGCTTCCCGGCGGATTTCGTCCTGTGAAAGTTTTTTTCTCGCTATTGTTTTGCCTTGCGCATGATAAGGACAGTACAAACAGCCGTTTACGCAATAATTGGAAAGATACAACGGAGCGAAAAGAACAATTCTGTTTCCGTAAAACGCCTCTTTTATCCGCCTTGCGAGGCGAAAGATTTCATCCTTATCGCCCGCCTCCAAAACAAGAGCCGCCTCACGGTGGGTTAAGCCCTTGTTTTCGGAAGCTTTTTGCAGTAATTGGCGGATCAAATTTTCGTTGTTCTTGTTTTCCTGAACCCAGTCAATCGAGGCTGTAATTTCTTCATGGCAAATAAATTCACCCGCACTCATCGAAGCGGCGTTATACATGACAAACCCTTTATTTTGAATAAACCACTTGTGCGCTTACTCCGTCAAGTTTGCCGATTTTTCCGGAGAGCGTGTTGATTGTATCCTGCGGCGCATCAATGGCGATGCTGATGATGTTTATATTTTTTTTGTGATAGGGAATGCCCATTCGTCCCAATAAATACTGCGAGTATTCATGCAGTATCCCGTTAAGGCTTTCAACGCTGTCCTTGTTTTCAACGATAATCGCTATAATAGCGGCTCTGCTTTCCATGTCTCATACCTCCATAAATAAAGAAAGCGCCCGAAAAGGCGCATTATCCCATGACATGAGACACATCGCCTTTTACCTTGAGTAAATGCGTTATAACGCTTTTAGTCTCGGTATCAGGATCACTTATACTATTTATATATAATATACCTTTTTTCTTTCTTTGTCACGTGTTTTTTATACGTATAGAAGTTACCCTAATTATGGTATGCTGAATTAATGGAAACGGCGGGAAATATACTGTCTGCTCTCTTTGACGAGCAGTTTATGAAAAAAGCCCAAAGCTACTCAAAGTTTTTTGACTCATGGAAAGACATAACCGAAAAAAACGGAATAACCGCCGCCGCCGATCATTCCCGTATCAAAGACCTGGACAGGGGCATCCTTTTAATCGAAATAGACCACCCCGGCTGGAAACAGATTCTACAGACCAAACAAACCAAATTCTTAAACGATTTCCGTATACGTTTCCCCGAACTCGATATCTCAGGCATTTCGCTTATGCTCGGAAGCGGCAAACCGCAGTCTGCGCAGGAAACCCAAACAACGCAAGAACCGTCCCCGCCCGCAGCGGCGGCCGCTGTAGAACCGGAAACAGAGTCGGACCCATCCGAAAAAGGCTATGACGCCATCAAGGACGAGGAATTCAGAGAGAAACTTAAAAAACTTGGGCAGAAAATAGCGGTTGACGATAAAAACAAAAATCCTCAATAAAAATCATTAATTTCAGAAGCAGCCTTATATAACATATCGATAATTTCCTGTTTTTGCAAAGGCGTTGAATTTTTTATGTCCGTTGAGTCATTGTTTTGAAACAAGTAATAAGATTCAATATCCAGCGCAGCCGCAATTTTTTCGATCATTTCGAGAGACGGGAATTTTTTACCTCCTTCAAATTCCGCAATATAATTTATCTCCGTATCGCATATTTCCGCCAGTTTCTCCTGTGAAATATTGCGTGATTTTCGAAAACCTTTTAAATTAGCCATAAAAAGTTTATGGAAAGTCATCAATATTAATAATTACAGCAAGACCAATCCAAAAGCTGTATATATCTTTGAATTTTAAGGATTTTAAACCGAAAAATGTAATCCTGCGTAAATGTTCCGGCCCTAAATCCTTTCCACCCGTCTACAGCACGGGAAGCGTTTGATCAAATTCCTTAAAAATTGTATAATAAATCACGATATTTTTTGGGGTTTTCTCAATTTAAGGATATAAAAAGTGGCTAAAACTGATACTACGGGTGAATTGCCGTTAGAACTGTCTACAGGCAAAGTTATCCCCATAGCGATAGAAGACGAAGTAAAAACAGACTATCTCAATTACGCAATGTCGGTCATAGTAAGCCGAGCCCTGCCTGATGTCCGGGACGGGCTTAAACCCGTGCACAGAAGGCTGCTCTACGCGATGGATTCCTTGGGACTGCGCCCCGGCGGAGGGACAAAGAAAAGCGCCCTTATTGTCGGAGAGACAATGGGTAAATACCACCCGCACGGCGACCTTTCGCTTTATGACGCCCTTGTGCGCATGGCTCAGGATTTTTCCCTACGCTACCCTCTTATTAAGGGGCAGGGAAACTTCGGCTCAATAGACAACGATCCGCCGGCGGCTATGCGCTATACCGAAGCGAAGCTATCCAAAATCGGCGACGAGATACTTCAGGACCTCCAGAAAGAAACCGTGGATTTTGTCCCCAACTACGATGAATCCTTTATGGAGCCCGCGGTTCTGCCTTCGGCTATCCCCGACCTGTTGGTTAACGGTTCAAGCGGGATCGCCGTCGGTATGGCGACAAATATGGCTCCACACAACCTCGGTGAAATTTGCGATGCCATTTGCGCCTTCATCGACGAACCCAACCTTACCAACGACGACCTGATGCGTTATGTTCATGGCCCCGATTTCCCCACAGGCGGGATAATCCTCGGCAGACAGGGCATTATTGACGCTTACAGGACGGGACGGGGTAAGCTCCTTGTACGCGGCAAATTCAACGTGGAGACCACCAAGCAGGGCAAGGAAAAAATCATCTTTACCGAGATACCCTACAATGTAAACAAAGCCATGCTGTTGGAAAGAATAGGTCAATTGATGCGCGACAAGGTGATCGACAGCATCGCCAACGCAAACGACGAATCCGACCGTGACGGCATACGCATCGTTATTGAGCTTAAAAAGGGCGCTATTGTCAAAGTCGTCCTTAATCAGCTTTTTTCAAATACTCAGCTTCAAACCTCATTCGGTATCATCAATTTGGCTCTTGTCGGGGGTAAGCCGCAGTTACTCACATTGAGAGAATTGATACATTACTTTGTGGAACACCGTGTCGAGGTTGTTACACGCCGTACCCGTTTCGATTTACGCAAAGCGGAAGAACGTGCCCATATCCTGGAAGGTCTTGTTATCGCTCTTGCGAACATAGACGAAGTAGTCGCTCTCATCAAGGCGAGCAAAGACGTGGCGACGGCACGGCTTAAACTGCAGGAGCGGTTTAATCTGTCCGAGGCTCAATCTGAGGCGATTGTCGAAATGCGCCTCGGCCGTCTTACAAGTCTTGAAATCGAGAAAATCGAGAAAGAGCTTGAGGAGCTTAAAGTCCAAATCGCCTACTATAAATCTCTGTTAGCCGATGAGAAAAAACTGCGAGGCGTTATCAAAAGCGAGACAAGGGAGATTGCCGAAAAATACGGAGACAACCGCAGAACGGAAATAATCGCCGGCGAAGTGGAAAACATCAATATTGAAGACCTGATCAAGAAAGAGGAAATGATGATTTTAATTTCCAATCTTGGTTATGTAAAACGGGTTCCTGTATCCTCTTATAAAAATCAGGGAAGAGGAGGCAAGGGAATGCAGAGCGCAAAACTTGCGGAAGATGATTATGTGGGACAGATTTTTGTCGCCTCAACGCATGAGTACATTATGTTCATTACAAGCGCAGGCAAGGCGTACTGGATGAAGGTTCACGAACTGCCGGAAGGCTCAAGGACAAGCAAAGGTTCCCACATCAAGAGCCTGCTTACGGTTTCGCCGAACGAGGATATTACGGCGATAGTATCGCTTAAGGATTTCAGCGACAATGAATTCCTGTTCATGGGAACCGCTCACGCCGTTGTCAAAAAAGTAAAAACAAGCGAGTTTGTCAACGCCAAGACAAGGGGCATAGTTGCGATAAATCTTGATGAGGGCGATAAACTTGTCACCGCTCTTTTAACAAAAGGCGACGATGAAGTGGTGTTAATTTCCCGCAAAGGTCAGGCGCTTCGCACCCACGAAGAACATATCCGTGCGATGGGACGTTCCTCACGTGGAGTTTCCGGCATGAAACTTTCCGGCGGGGACGAACTGACAGGAATGTTGAGGGTGGATACAGGCAAAGACCGTCCGCCCGAAAAAGTCGAAAAAATGCTGATCATCTCCGAGTACGGCTACGGCAAACGGGTTGACTTCAGCGAATTTTCATCGCACGGGCGAGGCACAGGCGGACAGAAAATTTACACGGTCAGCGATAAGACCGGAGAAATTGTCGGCTGTGTGTCCGTGTTTGACGATGATGATATAATGTGTATCACAAGCCAGGGTAAATCAATTAAGATGAAGGTAGACGATGTTCGAGTAATGGGGCGCTCCGCTCAGGGAGTGCGCCTGCTCAGTATCGACAAACCGGATTTTGTAATAGGGCTTGACAGAATAGTCAAAGAAGACGAAGCCGCCGCAGGAGGGTAATTGTATGAAGAAACTGATTGTTTCGTTATTGGTTGTTGTGTTTGTAATTGGCTGCGCCAGCAAGCCGGCATCAACTTCAAACGCAGCTGATTTAAAGGGCAAGGACTGGAAACTGGTTGAGGTCTGGATCGACGGTAAAAACAGCAATTTTAGCCGGAAAGACTTAACCGATAAAACCGGAGATATTTTTACCTTGAAGCTTGATGGTGAAAATATCAGCGGCGTTGGAGCGCCGAACCGCTACTCCGCCCCGTACACGCTTTCAGGGAAACAAAATATCAGCGTAAAGCTAATTCGCTCAACAATGATGGCGTCTCTTTTACAGCCTGATAAGCTTAAAGAAAACGACTTTTTTACCTATATGCAGAATATTAATGAATGGGCAATAGTCAACGGCCGCTTGGAGCTTTCCTCAAAATTAGCGGACGGACGCAAGGTAAAACTGGTATTTTCGCTGTAAGAGCGGTAAATTGTTTCACGTGAAACAATCCGCCTGATTTGTCCTTTCGGCCTTTTTTTGTGATTGGCGCCTCTTCGCAAGGAGGCGCTTTTCTTTTGCCGCTTTGTTTGGCTTTGTCGGCCTTCGCACCTTTGGCAGTCTTGCCGCCGCCGAGATCAACGCTTCCATGCGGAAATACGCCCTTTCAAGGTTTGTCCGCTGAGAGCGCTCCTCCTCCGAGGTTATAACAATTTCGCCCTCTTTTGTGAGCCTGTTCGCCAATACCGATTTGACCCGTTCTATCTCCGCATCCGAAAGCCCTAACAATTCCGCAAGGCGCAGGCGCAGCGTTACCTTGGTGTTGACCTTGTTTACATTTTGCCCGCCCGGTCCGCCTGACCGTGAAAAGGCGGCTTCGGCGAAAGAGTGAATTGACTGGCGCAGGAGTAAGGCGTTCATAATTCTTACTTATAAATTATCATAAACATACGCATAAAGGGAAATAAAACTTTCCCGTTGGATTGTACCTTATAATGCTTTTGACACTCTTCCAGAACTTCTTTCTCAAAGTCCTGTTTTTCACCTTCGGTATTGAGTTGATCAAGATACGGCTTAAACGCCGTCGTATGTACAAAATTAATAATCTCCTGTACAGAGGGCATGATATGAAAATAGTGAGTTTCCCATAAATGTATTTTTTCGGTGTACTTGCTAAACAACTCATAATAGTAATTAAGGTCGTTCATGATTCTGTCCCACTTTCTGAATTTAATGCTCTTATTCCATTTGCCTTTTTTTGCCGTGTCGTTAATGGCGGCGCATACAGGCATCCTTTCAAAGCAGGGAATCTGAGCGGCGAAAGCGCCATTGTCGTCTACCAGTTTCCATAAGTTGGGGATAAGGGAATCATGGTCATCTATCCACTGAAGGGCAGCGTTTGAAAACACGATAGAGTATTTTGTATCGCTTGATATATTTTCCGCTTTTTCCAAAAGCCATGTTTGGTTAGGATAATCGCTTCTTGCTTTTTCAATCATGGTCTCCGATGAGTCAAGCCCGGTAATAACGCTGTCGGGATATTTCTTTACCAGTACCTGCGTGCTGTTTCCCGGCCCGCAGCCGATGTCGATAATATTCTTTGGATTTTGTATCTCGATTTTTTCCGCCAAATCAATAGAAGGCAAAGTCCTTTCATTCTTAAAATCCAGATATTTGCCGGGGTTCCAATCGCTCATTTTTTCCTCCGGGATTAGTTTATCATTTTATTCAAAAAAAATTCGGCAGTAGTAAAAAAGACCTGTTTTTTCATCTCTCTTCTTGACAAGTTGTCAAATTAAAAGTATATTTACCTTATGAAAACGATGGCTGTTGGGGAAATAAAGACTCACTTTTCGCAAATTTTGGGAGAAGTAAAAAGCGGTAAAAAAGTCGGAATCTTGTTTGGCAGGGCTAAAAAACCGATAGCAATGATTGTTCCGTACGAAGAAAATAGAGGTGAAAGGAAAATAGGAATTCTGGACGGAAAGGCAAAAATTGAATTTATGAATAATTTCAGTATGACAACCGAAGAACTCTGCGGCATGGATAATCAAGGAAAAGAATGAGACTTTTACTGGACACTCATACTTTATTGTGGTCAATAGGAAAAACAAGCGAATTGTCAAAAAAAGTCATTCAGGAAATAAAGAAAGCCGAAAACGAAATCTTTGTAAGCGCTGTTTCTCTATGGGAAATAGCCTTAAAATGCAGTCTTGGGAAATTACTCGTCAGTTTTAATGTAAATAAAATACCGGAATATTGCCAAAAGATGGGATTTACATTGATTCCCCTGGAACCGCTTGACGCATTAGGCAGTTTGAGCCTTCCTCAAAAGGACAGCCATAAAGACCCTTTTGATCGAATGTTGATTTTTCAATGTATAAAAAACGAATATGTTTTTGTCAGCAAGGATACACGGATGGAATTATATGAGAAAGAAGGTTTGATATACTTATGGTAGTTCTTTTTGCAGGTGTTTTTCCCATTATAATTGGATACAGCATAGATAAAAATCAATGAGGACTTATGGATAAAAAAAGGGCCCCCAGAAACAGGACTCTTACCATCTCGGAAAAGGAAAGGAGTCTTCTTAAAGAAAAGCTGTTTTTCCCGAACGGCGAAAAAATAGAGCTATCACAGATACTGAATAAGACCGTTTGCGCCGATTTGTTTTCCGTCATAGACTTATTGCCGAGCGAATTTGCCGACCTGTTAATCATCGATCCGCCCTATAACATGGACAAGGATTTCAACGGGCTCAAATTCTCAAAGACAAACGATGACGCCTATTTGGAGTATTTGAAAAGCTGGTTTCCAAAAATACTGAATACGCTAAAACCGGCAGGTTCCGTCTATATTTGCGGCGACTGGAAAAGCACTTTTTGCCTTTATCAAATTATGCGGGATTATACGGTAATAAGGAACAGAATTATCTGGCAGAGGGAAAAAGGCAGGGGGGCAAAAGCCAACTGGAAAAACTCGGCGGAGGATATTTGGTTCGGCAACAAAAGCGGCGAGTATTATTTTAACGTTGAGGCGGTGAAACAAAAGCGGAAAGTGCTCGCCCCCTACAAAGAAGACGGCAAGCCGAAAGACTGGGAAGAAACCGATGAAGGGGGGTTCCGGCTAACATACCCGGGTAACTTTTGGGATGACATCTCCGTCCCCTACTGGTCGATGCCCGAGAACACCGATCACCCCACGCAAAAGCCCGAAAAACTGATAGCCAAGCTTATACTGGCAAGCTGCCCCGAAAACGGTGTCGTACTTGACCCCTTTTTGGGTTCGGGAACAACTTCTGTTGTAGCAAAGAAACTGGGGCGCAATTACGCCGGAATCGAAATCAACGAGGAATACTGCTGTTGGGTTGAAAAGCGGCTTGCCCTAGCGGAAAAAGATACAAGTATTCAGGGGTATTCAGGCGGCGTCTTTTGGGAAAGGAACACTTTGAACGTACAGAAAAAAGCCTCAGGCGCCAACAGCTAGTTTTTCATGTACTAGCGCATACATCTCTATATTGACACGCAATTTCCTATATATTAAAATTTCAGAAGATACACGGTTTCTATGGAAAAAGGAGATGAGAAAATCATCGTAAAGAAATCACCTTTAATACCCGTTCTGATAACGATATCAATATTGTTCCTTATACTGCTTGTCGGGGTTGTGTGGGTAGCCGCAAGAAAGCCTTTAATTCTAAAACAAATAATAGAAACGAATGTCAGTACCGTTGTCAAAGAAATATTGCCCGCTTCCGAGTATGTATGTCTGGTTTACAATTATCAGTCAATTTCTCAAAGGGCGTATAATCCGGGAAGTTGGCTTAACGCCCGCAATATTCTGATTGTTCTTGACGGGACAATCAAACTCGGCTTTAACTGCGAGGACATTACGGTACAGCAAAAAGGAACAAGTTTAATCCTTGTCATGCCAAAGATAAAAATACTTGCCCATGAACAGTATCCCGAACACGCAAAAACCTACGATCTTGCGGGCGGCGGTATTTTCCCTCGCTCGATAAAACCTCAGGAAGTGCTTGATTTACTGGGAGACTCAAAGCTTGAGCAGGAAAAGCAGGTGGAAGAAAACGAGGAGCTTAAAAAACAGGCAAGGGACGCAACGGAAACGCTGTTTAAGCATTTGCTGGAATTAAGCCCCTTAATCAGAGAAAATCATACTATTGTTTTTAAGTGGTAGTACGGACTTAAGCTCCCCGCAGTAATTCCCTGGGCTTGCTTCCGTTTGCGGGTCCCACTACTCCGTGGTGCTCCATCTCGTCCACAAGGCGTGCGGCACGGTTAAAGCCGATTTTCAGGCGGCGTTGGATATAGCTTGCGCTCGCCTTGCCCTGCTGATAAACGATTTCAAGAGCTTTATCGTACAACGGGTCGTCGCCGTCCGAAAACAGAGACAGGTTGCCCTCTTCTTCTTCCTCTTCAAAGAAAATCTCGTCGTCAATGTAATCGGGCTTGCCAAAACCTTTAACGTGCTCGACAACGGCCTCGACTTCTTCTTCGGACACATAAGCTCCCTGCATGCGGATCGGGAACGGGTCAACTACGCCGGCGTAGAGCATATCGCCCTTGCCAAGAAGTTTTTCGGCTCCGACCGAGTCAATGATGATACGGCTGTCCATTTTTCCCGCAACCATGAAGGCTATGCGGCTCGGTATGTT
>JGI20170J14366_1001054_pt1 | contig 11983 bp, 9 predicted proteins | sample TergutNc150P3_FD_14366 | JGI IMG/M metagenome (IMG submission 14366) | reverse complement strand
TTCTAAAGTCTCCTTTGTACTCTTTGCTGCTGTCCTTTGTCTGGCTTCTTTGAAGTATTTATCATTCTTATGCTAAGGGTTTTGGAAGAGGCTCAAACAATAAAAATTTCATGCGTAAATGCGCCTTCCGCCTTAATTCGGAAGCCTTTGGGTATACTACCTGCACCCAAGGGCTAATCCCCCGTAGGATTTTGAGGCTTCTACGCAAGGTTCGTGGCGTTCTACGCACGGTCGGGGTAATCCCCCGTACCGTCCGGACTTAAGTTCGTATCGCTCGTATGATGAAACGCACTTTGCGTTTATTGATAATTTAGCAAGGAGTAATTAATGACACACACAGATTTTGTCCCCAGCCCCGATGCGGCGTTCGAGACATTTTTCAGGAACGTAACGGATTTCGTCCTTGACAACAACGCCCGCTGGAAACATATACCGAAAGTAAGCGTACCAGTGCCTGCTACTTGAATTAGATAGCGCCGCTGTTAAAAAAGCGGCGCTATCTATAGCGTCATATAATCACTTTAAGTGATTAAAAATTTAATTAAATGTTAAAAGAAACGCCCGCTTCCTCGCGCTCCGCGGGAACACGCCGCCCTCCGAACAACCCCGACGTACCGCAGGCGACCATCGACCATATCAACGTCATGTTAAACGATCTCAAAACAATACTCGACGCCTTCTCACAGCACCTTCGCGCCCTTGACCTCTTCAACGCCATCGAATACTATTCGTAAAACCCAAAACTGCGGGCGGCGAACACGAAATAATAAATGATACTTTTAAAATAACAAATAACAGAGAAGAAATAATTAAAGAAGAAGAATAAATATTTAAGGATTCACGGTAATTCTTTCACGAACCATTTCACTGATAATTTCCGTAGGTGATTTTTTTGTTGCAAGCGCCATTGTCAGAATATAATCTTCTGATAAACGATCCAATGCAATCATGCGAAAGCCGTGGCGTGTAGTAACACCGCCTTTTGTAGGATCAACCTTCGGCAAATGCGTTGTAAAGTATTCATCCAATGCATCTGCTTCTTCTTCAGTCATGTCATTCATGAATTATTCTCCTGTTCCAATAATGAAAGTAACGCATTACGGCACGGCATAGCGTGAAATACACTTACTTTATCCTCACCAAGATCATTATACATCACTTCAAGCAGATTGCCATTGGTATTGAAACCAAGAAGCAGGTATTTGTTATCGAATCCTTCCATAAGACGATCATATTTTGCAGTATTAAATGCCCATATAATATCGGACTTTGTAACATTATGCTTGAAAGCAGATTGTTTGTATACAATCTCAAGGTATATATTTTAACAATATCACAAGTCAGCAACAGTGTCAGACGTAATTACATTGTTTTTTGGCAAAAAACACCTCAAATTCACGTCTTTTTACACGAAACGCCATATCCGAAAAGCGAAGATTTCAAAAAATTGCCATAATTCAGGGCTATCATTTTTGCAGAACTTAGTATAAAAATTAATATATGAAAAAAATAGTTCCGGCGTTTTTTATAGCGGCGCTCATAGTTACTGTTTTTTTTGTGAATAATAACTTCGTAAAAGAAAAAATACGGCCGCGTATAGAAAGAGTCCCGGCAAACAGGGAAATTAAAATAATAACGGCGACAGACATACATTATTTGGCGGAGGACCTTTTGGAGCCGCGCTCCTCGTTTCATCAGGCGCTGAAAAGGGGAGACGGGAAAATGCCCCATTATTCAACGCAGATACTGGATGCCTTTCTGGATGAAGTAATCCGCGCAAAACCGGCGGCGCTTGTTTTGTCGGGGGACATTACGTTTAACGGGGAAAAAAGAAGCCACGTTGAACTTGCGCGGAATTTAAAAAAAGTAAGAGAGCATGGAATTCCAGTTTTGGTAATACCCGGTAACCATGACATAAACAGCCCGCGAACATACATGTATTCAAATAACGGCAGAAAACCTGTCCCGAACATTTCTCAAAAGGAATTTTGGGAACTGTATTCGCCGCTGGGAGCCGCGGACGCAGTAAGCTTTGACAATTCGTCTCTGAGCTATGTCTATCAACTGTCGGAAGACCTGCAAATCATGATGCTGGACACAAGCCAGTACGAAAAAGGCAGAGTGAAAACGGGCGGCAGAATCAATGAAAAAACCCTCGCGTGGATGGAAAAAAATTTGTCTAAGGCAAAAAAGTCCGGCGTAAATGTAATTACGGTTACCCATCACAGCCTGCTGCCGCACAGTTCCCTGTTTACTGCCGATTTTACCCTGGAAAATTATCCGCAAGTTTTAAACGTTCTAGAAAAATACGGGGTCTTATTGAATTTAAGCGGGCACATACACATCCAGCACATAATAAGAGCAAATGAATTTGACGGAATTTACGATATAGCCACAAGCTCATTGATAGTTTACCCGAACCATTACGGAATTCTCGATATTAACGCGGACAGATCGGCTTTATATACGGCAAACAGGGTAAATGTTTCAAAATACGCGGAAAATACAGTAATTGACGATGAAAACCTGTTAAACTTCGACAAATATTCGTTTGACTATATGAGCCAAACCACATTCTACAAAATATATGAAAGACTGTCGCAGTTTAACATAAGCGATGAGGAAAAAACGGCGATGATTGAATTTGTCCAGATGCTGAATATCCATTATTTTGCGGGAATTCCTCTGGATATAACCGAAGAAGACAAAATATACAAACTTTGGAGCGAATATTTCCCTTCCGGTTTTCATACGCGCTACCTTAACTCAATTTTTAAGGAAAATGACACGCAAAGCACAACGCTTTTTATACCCGCCCCCGGCAAGTGAGTTTAAAACTTGCCGCCTGTTCGGCTGTAACCGTTTGTACAACGCTGTTATGTGTAATTCAGGCTGAATTTTTCTTAATGCAAAAACATATTAACATATTGCCAATTTCAGTGTATAATTGTATATCTATTTATAAGAGGTACTGTAATGAAGTCATTTTGCCTGTTTGAAAATGAGATTTCTGACATATTTTACGAAGAATCCGCGTTAAACGGCTTAAAACGCGTCGCCGATACTGTTTCGCGGGATTTGTTATTGGTTACAGGGAAAAAACCGAACATAACAGACAATTTGGAGAAATGTACAAGCGGGCAGATTGTCATTGCCGCCACGCTTGGAAACAGCGCTCTGCTTGATTCCTTTATTGAAAGAAAATTGTTGAGTGTTAATGACATAAAAGGAAAACGCGAATGTTATTTGATTAAAATTATAGAAACGCCTTTTGCCGATTTTCCGAAAATCAAACAGGCTTTAATAATTGCAGGCAGCGACAAACGGGGCGGCATTTACGGTTTGTTCCGCCTCTCTGAAATGTGCGGGGTGTCTCCTCTTGTTTTTTGGGGAGACGCACAGCCTGAAAAAAAAGATAAAATTCATCTTGAATTAGAAAACGATATTGTTTCAAAACAGCCTTCCGTAAAGTACCGGGGCTTTTTTATAAACGACGAATGGCCCGCTTTCGGAAAGTGGTGTTCACAAAAATTCGGAGACGTTAACGCAAAAGCCTATGATAAGGTTTTTGAGCTTCTTTTACGGCTGAAAGGAAATTATTTATGGCCTGCGATGTGGAGATCGTCGTTCAGTGAAGACGGTCCCGGTTTACAAAACGCCCAACTGGCTGATGAATACGGCGTGATAATGGGTTCATCGCACCATGAGCCGTTATGCCGCGCGGGAATAGAATGGCAGAATCATTATAAACAATACGGCAATGACAACACATGGAGTTTTGTTTCCAACAGAGACGCCATCACAAAGTTCTGGAAAGACGGCATTTCCAGAAATAAAGATTTTGAAAAAGTCATAACGATAGGCATGCGCGGTGAAAATGACTCTCACTTAATGGGTGAAAACGCTACATTACAGGACAATATAAACGTTCTTAAAAAAGCGATTACCGTTCAAAACCAGCTGATAAAAGAAACTTTCAATTCAGAGTTGAGTGAAATCCCCAGAATGTTCGCCATTTACAAGGAAGTGGAAGATTTCTTTTTCGACGTGGACGGCAGCGACGGGCTGCGCGACTGGGACGGGATTAAAGACGTCATTCTTTTATTAAGCGACGACAACCACGGACTGTTACGCGCAATACCGCAGCCTAATGACAAGCCGCACCTCGGCGGCTACGGCATTTATTATCATTATGACTATCACGGCGGGCCCTGCAGTTTTGAATGGCTGAACCATACAAACCTTGTACGCGCGTGGGAACAGCTTACAATGGCTTATGAGTACGGCATACGGGAAATGTGGATAGTCAATGTAGGCGATATAAAAGGAAATGAATACCCGCTCAGCTTTTTTATGGAGCTGGCGTATGATTATGACAAATGGGGAATTTCCCGCCAGGACAGCGCGGCGGAATATACAAGGCAGTGGATAGACGCGCAGTTTGGAAACGCGGTTTCACCTTCGCAAAAAACGAAAATCCACGATTTACTGGACGCGTACACCGCGTGGAGCGCGCTTAGAATCCCCGAAACGCTTAACCCCGATGTCTACAAAAACAATTTCCATGAAATTGAAAATACATATAAAACTGTTTCATGTATAATGGAAAAAACATCAGTTTTGCGTAACGAATTGTTCAAACAATCTCTTGCGGCATTTGAAAGCATGATCTATTTTCCGCTGATGGCTTTTTTTAATACCATGCTGATAAATCTTGAAGCCGGAATGAATCATACTCACGCAGAAAGGGGAACATTGATTGCCAATCGTTATTCAGCTTCATTATTGGAAAAGATTTCAATGGATCGTGAATATATAAATGAATTTCACAGAATTTTAAACGGTAAATGGAATCACATGATGGAATCGGCGCATATGTGCTTCCGTACATGGGATGATAATAATTGGACTTATCCCGTCGCGAAAAACATAGCTCCCATTCCTCACCCGAAAATTGTTGTAAGTTTTAGAGGCGATAGCGCATACAATCTGGGACAGCATTGGCAGGACAGGATGCCTGTTTGCAATGCGGAAATGACGCGGCCTGACATAAACAAAATAATATTTGACATAGACAGCCGAAGCGACATTGACTTTAATTTTTCAATAACCTGCGATAAACAGTGGCTTTCATTTTCTCAAAACGGCGGAAAATCCGGCTTGAAGGAACAGCCGCGGACATCAATAGAAGTGTTTTTAGACAGGGAAAAACTGGGTAAAGACGGCGAGGAAACAGCCTTAATTCAGATTAAATTTGAATTTTCGGATGGATCAGAAAAAGCGGCTCTGCTGAATGTTAAGGCGAATAATGACCACTATTCAAATCATCCCGGCGCGTTTCTTGAATCACAGAATTATATTTGCATTGACGCTTCTCATTACAGTGAAAAAACTGATATTGACGGCATGGGGTGGCGGATTGTTTCCCGTCTCGGAAGAACCGGAAACGCGATAAAATCTTTTCCCGTTACAAAAAAATGGGAAAACGAAAACAGCCGCCCGTATGTAAAATATGATTTTATTGCAGGTGAAACACGGGAATACACAGTCTGCTTTTATTTGTCGCCGAGAAACCCGATGATAAAAGGCGGCGCGTTAAAAGGCTTTTTCAGCGTTAATGACAGCCTGCCAAAACCGTTTGATATAATTGAATCAGGCTATTACGCGGGCGGTTCCGACAAGGACTGGTCTTACGGCGCGACAAACAGTATACGGAAAATTAAAATTTCCGTTCCTCTAAACAAAGGTTTAAATTATTTAAAATTTTACGCGGCGGAAGCGAATGTTATTCTTGAAAATATTGTTATATATCCAAAAGACATGCCAATACCTGAAACACATTTGGCTCCGCCCGAGAGTTATCGTATACCGGAATAGCAGGCGTTGCTGCGGGATGAACAAAACATTTTTCACGGTTTATTGAAAACACATTGTTTCTTCCTATTTACACCTTTTTTGTTTTTTACGTTCTTTTTCAAAGGCTTTTTCAACCGATTTCATCACAATATCCTCTAAATCGGCAACAATCGATTCATTTAGCTTTTTCAGTTCCATAACGGGAGAAAACGGAACAATAAAAAGTTCGTATATTTCAATATTTAGGGCATCCGCAAGACGTTCAATAATCTCAACCCGGGGAATATAACGGGCCAATTCAACCATTGCCAGATAATTTGTAGAAATTTCCGCTTTTTCAGCTAATTGAACCTGCGTAAAGCCGTTTTTACGGCGGTTTTCACGCAGGTTTTGGGCAAAAGTTTCCTGAATTTTAGCCGTTTTTTCTTTCATTGATTGATATTCAATAATAATAGTCTTTTCTCGCTTGACACATCTTGCTGTACTCAATTATTATTGAGTATGACACAATGTTTTCTAAGATAACCATTGGAATAAGGGATTTTATTTTGGAAATACCGCCCTTCTGTGAGTATCAATATTGGTGTTTAAGGAGATTTCTATGAAAAACGTATTAAAAGCGTTAGAGATAATCGCACTTGCGGCTATTATCGGTTTTTTGTTTTCGGCTTGTCCAACCGGCGGCGGAGGAGGTGGTGGCGGCGGTACTGGCGCAGGAGGCAATAACAGCGGCACAGGCGGTAATAACGGCGGTAACGGCGGTACAGGTGGTAATAACGGCGGTACAGAAATACCCGGTCTGTCAGGAAATATCACTATCACCCCGTCCCAAGACGTTAAGATTAACACAGAGCTAACCGCCAATTACACCGGAAACGAAACAGTAAGTTATCAGTGGAAACTAAAAGGAAACAATGTCGGCACGAATTCCAACAAGTTTAAGCCGACAGAAGCGGGAAGCTGTACCGTAACTGTAAGTGCAGCAGGCTACAAGAGCAAGACCAGCGCGGCAGTTGACGTAAACGATCCGTCCCTTTCTACACTGAGCGGAGAAATCACCATTTCTGGTCCGTCAACCGTAACAGCAGGTACGGAACTTACCGCCGTATACAGCGGAGGCGAAACAGTAGAATATCGTTGGGAAAAAGACGGGAACACTGTAGGAACCTCAAACAAGTATACGCCGACAGAGCCGGGAAGCTATACCGTAACCGTAACCGTTACAGGCTACAATCCAAAGACCAGCACGGCAGTTACGGTAACTGTTCCTGCTCCGCCGACTGGATGGACAGCAATACCGAGGGGAGATTTTGCGGGGACAACCACATTAGGTAATGCCGGCGTATTTGCAATCACCTATGGCAATGGCAAGTTTGTCGTAGGTAACGGGGACGGTAGAATAGCGTATTCGTCTGACGGCATAACATGGACAGGCATATCAAACACAAACAGTACATTCGGCCTTTCCGAAATCAACCATATCGTATATAACAATGGCAAGTTTGTCGCAGTGGGTAACGGCAAAATGGCGACCTCGCTTGACGGCATTACATGGACAGCTATATCAAACCATACATTTAACACATTACCATATAACGCCATAAACGCAATCACCTATGGCAACGGCAAGTTTGTCGCAGGGGGATATGGAGGCAAAATGGCGACCTCGCTTGACGGCATTACATGGACAGCCGTACCAAACAGCACATTCGGCACAAGTGAAATCATGGCAATCACATATGGCAACGGCAAGTTTGTCGCAGTGGGAACTTTCGGCAAAATGGCGTATTCGTCTGACGGCATTACATGGACAGCTGTATCAAACAGCACATTCGACACAACAAACATAATAGGAACAATATATGCAATCGCCTATGACAACGGCAAGTTTGTCGCAGGGGGCGGTAACGGTAAAATGGCGACTTCGTTTGACGGCATTACATGGACAGCTGTATCAAACAGCACATTCGGCACAAGCGAGATAGACGCAATCGCCTATGGCAACGGCAAGTTTGTCGCAGGGGGCGATAACGGCAAAATGGCTTATTCGTCTGATGGCGTAACATGGACAGCAATATCAGTGGGAACTGGTGCGGGGACAACCACATTTGGCACAACCAGAATCTGCGAAATCGCCTGGGGCAACGACAGGTTTGTCGCAGGGGGTGAATATGGCAAAATGGCTTATTCATCGGGCAACTAACTGGTAATGCGGAGTGCCGGTTACTCATTTTTGATGTCCGGTGCTCTAAACCCGCCTGTTCGGTCGGGTAAAAAAACAAAGGAGAAGAAAAATGAAAATAATTATGTTAGCAGGGGAAAGTCATAAAGGTAAAACAGAAACGCTAAAATTGGTTTATGAAAGGCTATCCAATAACATAAAACCGACATATTATCAGGAATTTACATACATCAATAGTTTTGACATAGAATGTTATCCTTTATATCATCATGATAAAAAAGTTGCTTTGTGTACGGAAGGCGATGATTGGGCTCATGTTAAAAATACAATTATAAAGTTTAATTGTATCGGAGCGGATGTTCTTATAATTGCGTTTAATCAGTTTGATATAGGAGCAGAAGCGAAAAATGATTCGGATAAGAAGGCTGATATGCAATTATTTACACCTGATGTTTTAAAAGATATTCAACCTCATTGCGTTATACAAAAAAGAGTTACAGGTAATAAATATATACTTTCAACGACTGATAATGAAAACAATGAAAAAGACTGTCAAGCCATTATTGATCGTATTTAGAATCGGCGGCGCAAGCGTGCCTGTCACCTGTTTTATAAATAAACTAAACAAGGAGAAATTCAATGAAAAACTTAACTAAATTTTCAGGACTTACCGTTCTTGTTACGGTAATGGTATTAATCTTTAGCGCCATGTCTCTGACAGGGTGCAATAACGGCGGAGGAGGCGGCAGCGCTCCGCAGAATACTAAGAATTTGAAGTATTCAATTCAAGTTAACAATAAGGCTGCGCCTCAGGCAAAAAATAATGCCGCAAGAGCAATAAATGATACAGATACCGTTGAATTGTTTATCCTTAATTTTGAATATCTTGAGGATGCCGAGAATCGGGGATTAATAATGGTGGCTAACGGCGACAGGGATATGGGAAGCAAGGGCAAGGACAAAATGTTGAATAATGCAAAATGGTACAGCGTTACGGCGGATTTGGATGTAAAAAATGATATTAATAACGGTTCATACTCCGGCTTTCAAATGAGAATTAGCAAATTAAAAGTTAACGGTACAGAGTATGATTTCCCGAACAGCGGTATTAGTAACGGCGGTAAACTTGAGGTCGTATTCGGCAGCCCATCTGCAATTTGGGGTGAATCAAACTATCCTGATAATTTCAAAAAAGGCATTAATATTAACGATTCAACCGTAAGCCTGAAAACTGTACTTACAGTAGACCCTGATATTATTAACGCTGAAAATTTACAGGCTGATGGGAAGACGATGAAAGACCCTTACAAGTACATTACAGTTGAGGGAATTGTAAAGTAGCAACCCAAATGTAATTTGTATAACGTTATTTACTCTTTCTTTAAGTAAATCTTACTCCCCTGCGGAACAGACTGCGTAATCCACACGCTGCCCCCGATTGTGCTGCCGCGCCCGATTACAGTATCCCCGCCGAGAATTGTAGCGTTAGCGTAAATTGTAACGTCGTCTTCTATTGTGGGATGGCGTTTTTTGCCGGATTCTTCTTTCTTTACAGATAACGCTCCCAGCGTAACGCCCTGGTATAGTTTTACATTATTGCCGATTATTGTGGTTTCGCCGATAACAATACCTGTCCCGTGATCGATAAAAAACGACTCCCCTATTTGTGCGCCCGGATGAATGTCTATGCCGGTGCGCGTGTGTATAAGCTCGTTCATCATCCTCGGTATAAGGGGGATATTGCGCGTCCATAAAAAGTGCGCCATGCGGTGTACCGTAATCGCCTGAAAACCGGGATAGGAGAGGATAACCTCGTCCGCGCTTGCCGCGGCGGGATCGCCGCGCACCGCGGCTTCAAGGTCTTTGGAAAGAAGCACCCTGATTTTCGACAGTTCCTCAAAAAACTCGTCCACTACAAGGGCGGCGACCGCGCGGCAGCCTTCATGCCCGCAGTTTAACGCCCCAAGACGCACGGAGAAAGCGAGGCTTTTTTCAACTTCGCGGGATAAATTTGCCGCCAGAGTATTCATTTTTTCGCTCAGAATGCCGCGCAGACTGTTTTTGCCGGCGTGAACGTTTTCCAGATAGCCCGGAAAGAGAACTTCCTCAAGGCAAAGGACGATGTTTTCTATGCTTCCCCTGCCCGGAAGATTTTCCCCGTCGCAATGGTTTACCATGCCGTAGGCGTCGTAATTTTCCAAAAGGGAATTTACCGATTTCTCCAGCCTTTTCATGCCGACTCTTTTTTCTGCTCGTTTGAAGCGGCGGCGGGAGTGTCAACTAACGTGGAAATATCGCCTTCGCCCTTGAAACGCAGTACGTTAACCAAAAAAATATTCAGTTTGTTTACTATGTTAGGCGGCAGCAGGTTGCCGTCCACTTCTACGGAAAGCACCGGATAGTTGCGTTCCCGCGCCCACGGGGTAAAAAGCCCCTCAATAACGCGCCCTATAAGGCAGGCGAACGGGCTGATGTTTACTATGCCCGAATAACCGGCGTCCATCGCCGCCGCCGCAGAACCAGACGAAACCGCAATCTCCGACTGGAGTTCAAGATTGACAAAGTGCTTCTGGGTGAATTTCATTATGTGGCGCATATCGTGAGGCGTTTCCGGAATGAGGCCGGTCGGCTTCAGGATAGCGATGGCTTTTTTCTCGATATGATGTTTCCACCATTCCTCAATTTGAAGTTTTTTAAGCTCTATCCACGGAGGAGAAAAAATCCTGCCGCCCTTTTTGCGCAGTTTGATCAGTTTGTTAAGGTCGTATTCGCGCACAAAGTCGAGGTAGTGAATCCACTCGCTGATCCCGGCGATTTTTACAACAACGCCGCGTTCGCTCATAAGGTCGATAAGTTCTCCGACCGCGAAATCATCGCGGCGCACGTAAATCTCGCCCACAATCAGCACGCGCGGACAGCCGGCAAGTTTTCTTTTAAGCGGGATTTTTTTAATGCCGCTTGCGGCGTGTCTTAACTCTTTCCACAAACTGTTCGGGTTGTGTTCAACGGCGTGCATAACCTTGCGCCACAGATGCTCAAATTCTTCAATGGCTTTTGCGGGCTCTTCTGCGCAGGCTTTGAGCGAACACTGAATGTCCTTTAGATAGTCAGATAACACAAGCCCTATCCACATCTGTTTGGCAAAATCGCTTCCAAGCTCGGTATAGGAATTATCCGCGGAAAGGATAAAGACAACAACGTTTTCCATCCGCATGTCGCGGAAAAGATTTTCGTAAAACACATAGTACTGGCCTGTTCTGCACGGCCCCGTTGTAATCGGCACAAAGAGCAGGTAAAGCTCGTCCTTGCGGTATTTTTCGCTGAAGAAAAACTCAAGCGCGCTGCCGAGCACAAGATGGGAGGGAACGCACTCCTTGCCGGACGCGTGGGCGCGCGCAATCTGTACAGTTTTGCTTGTCGCGACGGGAAGCGCCTCGGCGTTATACCCAAGCCCGCGCACTGCCGCTCCCATGTATTCGGTGGAAATCGCGCCCATGTTGGAGAGCAGCAATTTTACACGTTTGTTTCCGGCAATCGAAACTTTTTCTCCCGTTTTTACATTGTCCACGCGCAGTTCAAAAGAGCCTGACGGCTGTTTTTCGCTGACAAAGCGCCAGCCGTTGTCGTAACGCTCGGATTCAATTTCGTTCTTCTTCGCGCGGTAGCCGTCTATAATGTCAAGAAACGCTTCAACGCGGGTGTCAATGCCGGCGTCCGCGGAATGGGAATCCAGCTCCAGCACGAGGAACGGTTTTTGCCCCATCAGCCATTTAATATAGTGAAGGATAAACGAATCAGGCGCGCACGAAAAGTTTGTTACAAACGTAAGATAGACGTTGTCTTCTTTTTTAAGAAGATTTGCCGACTTTACGTCCTGCTGACCGTAGTACCAGTACATATTCGGAAAAATCTCTTCGTCATGGAACGGCAGAATGTCAAACGGAA
>JGI20170J14366_1001053_pt1 | contig 11984 bp, 7 predicted proteins | sample TergutNc150P3_FD_14366 | JGI IMG/M metagenome (IMG submission 14366) | reverse complement strand
CGCAGAATGGGGACAGCTCCTTTTTTAATTTTCCCATGCCGTCTTTGCACAAAGGCGATCATCGCTACGATGTGTCGTACTCAGGCTTAAAAAACGCGGTAATAAATCAACTTGACACATTCAAAAAAAAATCCGGCGCTCACACAAATGATGACATAGCCGCTTCTTTTCAAAAAACCGCCGTGCAAATTCTGTTACGCGCTTTATTAAACGCCGCCGAAGATACCGATATTACAACAATAGTCGCAGGCGGCGGCGTTGCCGCAAACAGTTACCTTCGCGCCTGCCTTGCGGAACAATCTCACCTAAACTGTATTTTCCCTCCGCAGGATTTATGCGGCGACAACGCCGCCATGATAGCGGGAATAGGCTATCATTACCTTGCAAGAGGAGAACGCTCTCCGCTTAATATTACCGCAAGCGCAAGAGTTACGGGGTTTAAGAAAAAGTATCCTTAAACTTTAATATATTTTTTTAATTTCTCCAGTACCATTTTAGGAACAAGCGGTTTTGAAAGATGATCGTCCATGCCAGCAGAAAGACATTTATCCACGTCTTCTTTAAAAACATCGGCGGTCATTGCGATAATGGGAATCGGCTTTCGCGGATTACCGTTTTTGCTTAATTCTTCTTCGTAGTCTCTTATTATTTTTGTCGCTTCATCGCCGTTGAATTCCGGCATATTAATGTCCATGAAAATTAAACTGTATTTGTCGGGGTTCGCTTTAAACATGTCTACGCATTTTTTGCCGTCTTCGGCAAATTCATTTGTAACGCCTGTTCTTTCCAAATATTTGGCAATGACTTCTCTGTTAAAGTCCATGTCTTCGGCGGTTAATATTGTATAACCTCTTAAATCCAAATCCAAATCTTTTAAACCTACGGACGGACTTGACTGCGCTGATTTATCAGCGTTTTTGGTTCCTTTCTTTACTTTTACGGTAAATATAAATTTTGCGCCCTTGCCCAGTTCCGACTCAATCCATATTTTCCCGTTCATGAGTTCTACAATCTCTTTGACAATGGTTAAGCCAAGTCCTGTTCCGCCGAACTTTTTCGCGATGGTGATGTCGGCTTGATTGTAAGCTCTAAAAAGTTTTTCCTGCTGTTCATGCGAAATACCTATGCCGTTGTCTTCAACTTCCCCTTTAATTGTAATCTCGCCGTCTTTTTCTTCCAGCTTTTCGGCTTTCAATGTTACTTTGCCGTTTTCGGGCGTGAATTTAATTGCGTTAGTCATAAGATTGGTAATAACTTGCTCCAGCCGCAATTCATCGCTGATTATAAACGACGGAATATTTGAATCTATATTAACAATAATTTCCTGATGTTTCTCTTGGGCGCGGATACCGGTTATATCAATAATATTTTTTATCATTCTTCCAAAATCAAACTCACCGTGGGAAAGCTCAAGTTTATTCGACTCAATTTTGGATATATCAAGAATATCGTTAATAACGCTTAGTACAAGTTTTGCCGCGTTAGCCGCTTTTTCAAGATAATGTTTTACCGAGTTAATATCGGTTTCTTCTGCCGCTATGTTTATCATGCCTATAACGGCGTTTAACGGAGAGCGTATTTCATGGCTCATGTGGGAAAGGAAGTCTCCTTTGGCTTGGGACGCTTTTTCCGCTTCCAGTTCCGCAGCTTCGCGCAGTTTGACTTCTTTTGTTTTTAATTCAAGCAAATGTTTAATTTCCATTTCTTGTTCAAAAAAAGACAGATGCGTTTTTATATGCTGTAACAATAGATGGCTGTAAAAAGGTTTGTGTATGTAATCAATAGCGCCCAATTTTAAGCCTTCTATTTCGCTTTGCGCGTCTACCTTGGCGGTAAGGAATATAATGGGTATTTCATTGTATTGGGCGTTGTCTTTCAGCTTCTTTGCCGCTTCGTAGCCGTTCATTTCCGGCATTGCCACATCAAGCATAATTAAATTGGGTTTAACGTGTTCCAATAGCTCAAACATTTTCGCCGCGGAAATACAAGGATATACTTCGTATATGTCCTTCATGACGTTTTTTAGGGCGGTCAGGCTTTCCTGATTATCGTCCACTACTATAATTTTTTTTCGTTCGTCGCTCATTTGCTTGATTCCTTTTCATATTGCGCAAGTCTTTGCGCAGTTTCTTTTATTTCCGATATACCTATTTTTTCTTTCAGCCATCTGACTAAATCCGCGTCTTCTTCATAATTGTAGTTTTCCAGTTCCAACATAACTTTATCTATGCCGCTCATATCATAATTTTCACAGCTTTGCCGTAATTGCGCAAGGAGCTTGCGGTCGGGGGCTTTTTTGCGCGGCTTCGCATTGTTGGCATCGTATTGGGTAAGCCATGTTTTTATGTTTTCCACAACAATTTCCGAATCGGCGATAAGTCTGCCGTTTTTTGCCAAAACCCCCTGCAAGTCGCCTGCTTTGGACAGTTTTTCCAGTTCAAAAGCTTCGTCGCATATTGTTTTCGCGCCGATACCCGCGCTTGTGCCTTTTAACCCGTGTACGGTGATTACATACTCGGATAAATTTTCCGCCGATACAGACCGCATTTTGTTTAAAATTTCCGGCGTGTTGGCGGCGTATGAACGCAGTAAGGGAATATAAAGTTTTGCTTCGCCGACATACAGGGAAAGCCCTTTTTTCGTATCCACTCCCGATATTTCTATAGGTACATTTTCACCCTCGGAAGAAAACTCGCCTGAAATAGGTATATTATCATGTTTATCGTCACGCACATATTTTCTGATAAGCCTATCCATTTCCATTACGTCAATGGGTTTGGTCAAAAACGCCTGAAAATCATGCTCAAGGAATAAATTTTCCGTTCCCTGTACGGCGTTAGCTGTCAGCGCGATAATCGGTATCTTTTTCGCGTATTCCGTGCCTAAAGCGCGAATCTTGTCCGCCGTTTCTATTCCGTCCATTCCGGGCATCATGTGATCCATGAATATCGCGCTGTAAACGGGAATTCCATTTCGTATTTTATCAATAGCGAACTGTCCGCCGGTTAAGCAGTCAACTTCTATTTTGTATTTGCGTAAAAGAATCGAGGCGACATCCAGATTGGTTTGCATGTCGTCTACCACCAGCACTTTTGCGTAGCTTAAATCGAGTCTTTCCAGTTTTTTGTGCGCGGTGCGTATATCGTCTAGATAGCAGAAATTTCGCAGTTTTTCCGACGTATCCGCTCCGATAATCTTATCGTCAACATAGCCCTGTTTTATGCGGAAACTGAATGTTGAACCATTGCCGTATTCGCTCTCTACTTTGATTTCCCCGTTCATCATTTCCGCAAGTTCTTTGGAGATAGACAGTCCCAATCCTGTGCCCTCGATTTTGCGGTTGGTATTGGTAATGGCTTGATAATAATCAAGGAACAGGTTTTTAATATCTTCTTTGGGTATACCTATGCCTGTATCGGAGACGGCGGCGTCTAACCATACAATATTGTTCTCGCGCGTACAGCTCACTGTTAGTTCTATGCTTCCTTCTTGGGTGTATTTAACGGCGTTATTGAGCAGATTGATAAATATTTGTTTTACGCGCAGATCATCGCCGTATAATTTCAGCGGCAGATTATCTTCAATGTTCAAACGGAACGTTATGTTTTTACCCCAAAGACGCGTAATGGTAATGGTAATAATATCGTTTAACATGCTGGATACATAATACTCAATCGGCTTTAATGAAAGTTTGCCCGATTCAATTTTGGAAAAATCAAGAATATCGTTTACAATGATAAGAAGCGTATTGCTTGCGTTGGCTATCTTTGATATATTTTCCTTGGCTTCATCGCTTATGTTGCTGTCTTCCATTATTGAATCTGTAAGCCCTATAACCACATTCAGCGGCGTTCTAAGTTCATGGCTCATGTGGGCAAGGAAAGACGACTTTGCGCGGGAGGCAGCTATGAGATCTTCTTCCATTTCTTTGCGCTTGGTTATGTCGCGTACAATGCCGACCATTCCCACAACAACATTGTCCTGCCTAATCGGAGCTTTGACTGTTTCAAAAACACATCTTTTCCCCGTTAAAGACGAGTCAACTTCTTCTTCAATGACGCGTTTGCGGTCTTCTTCCATTACAGACTTTTCCGTCTCATGAATCATATCCGCGTGTTCGGGGAGCATCCAATTGCCGTCTTTGTCGGTCTTGCCGATAATATCCGCCTCGGTAATGCCTAAGTATTGTTCAAAGGAATGGTTGCATTGCGTGTATCTAAAATCGACGTCTTTGCAAAATATAAAATCGGGGATAGAGGCTATTATAGTCTGAAGTTTGGACGTTTCAAACGCGAGATTGCTGGTTCTGATTTTTATCAGTCTTTCCATATGTTTGCCGGCGGTGCGGGTTTTTATCAAAAGATATGTTACAAGGATAAATACAAGAGAGAACAAAATTAACGCGCTGATTAACCACGGACGCTGAGCCGCCGCCAGTTTATTGCGGTAATCGTATGTTTTATATATCCACTGGTTTGAAATATTATTTATATTGATAATTCGCAGAGCTTTATCGACAATTGATTTAAGAATAACCGCGTCTTTGTTGTAAGCGAATAAAGAATCAAACGTACTGTCAAAAACCAAATTTAATTTAAAATCCGACTGTTCATAGTAATTGGTGTAAATAATAAGCCTTCGCTGACTGCAGAAAATAACATCGACATCGCCGCGTTTTAACGCATCCCATACATTTTCCATAGTGTCATATTCGGTGAAATTCTGGTGTGTGGGAAACATTTTTTTAAAAAGTTCTTTGTATATGGTTCCTTTGCGCAGAGCCACATGCAAATGAAAAATATCGTTTAAATCGATATTGCGGAAATTCGCTCTGGATACAAACGCAAAATGATCTTTTAAAATAGGAACTTCCGACCATATAAAACGCCCTTCATATTCTTCCGTCTGATGCAGTTCCGGCAGCATCAGCATCTCGCCCTTTTCAACCCTGTCTATAGTTTCCAGTAACGGCATATTTTGATCGTTGCCTGCTTCAAATGTAAGCCCTGTAAGTTTTGCGATTGTGTCCAGCACCTCAAAATATATTCCTTCCCATTTTTTGTCGCGGGAGAAAAAAGAAATCGGGTAATTGCTAAAGTCCGCGCTGACTTTTATTACAGGGTTGTTTTTTATGTATGAGCGTTCTTCTTCCGTTAACTGCGTATACATCTTGTTTTCCCTGTATTTCTGGTACCCCGTATCCTGTATTTTTGTCAGGTATTCAAGGGTATTAATATCCATCGCCTTTTCCATGGCGGAGATTATCGGCTGCAGTTCTTCTTTTTGCGTTACCAGAGAAGACGATCTTATAATCAACGGGAAAAATTCTTCGTTAGTCACGTCGCCGTACGCGTCAAAATACCCTTCGGCTGTATCCACCCCAAAGAACGCGTCGGCTTCGCCGTTTTTGAGCTTCTTGTACGCCTCATCGTGGTTGTCAACCGTAATGGCAACAAAATCGTAATCAAGGTTCGCTCTTATGTCCGAAATTACAACCGTTTCCCACAAAAACACATAGCGCGGTTTACGGGTGCGCCTAATCTCCTCGATAGACCTGTCACCGTGGATTCGGTAAATTTTTATTGTGCGGTGGATCATGGGGCTGGTCATAAGATATTTTGTCTGGTTTGCGGACGATGTCATAATTTCGTCGGTAAAGTCGATTTTTCCACTTTCAAGCCCCCTAAGCAAATCGCCCCATTGGTAGTAAACGGGCTTAAACGGTATCTCGAATATTTCGGAAAGCCAGTTGCAAAGCGTAACGGTATATCCCGTAGGCTTGCCGTCTTTTCCTATAAACGCCTCTATGCTGGGGTACATTCCGTATACAAAGGAATCGTATTTCCCCCGAATTTCCTCTATGGCTTTTATCTCGCTCTGGGTTATGCCCGGTATGTTTCTGAATGAAATTTTGTTTGCCGCCTCTACAGGCTGTTTTTTAAAAGGTTTTCCGCACCCTAGGAAAATGACTAAAATTAGAGTTAAGACAAAAATTGCGTAAAATAGAGTTATTTGCGGTTTTTTAGCCATTTTTGCAAATTCCCCATTAATTCATCTAAATACTTTAAAAAATCTCCATTTTCAGCCAAGACTCCGTTTAAATCCCCGTTTTTAGCCTTTTGTTCCAGGCTAAGAGCCATTTTTCGCGCTTCTTCGGCGCAAATATTAGCGCAGGCTCCCTTTAAACCGTGTATATTTCTGGCATATTCGGGCAATGTTTCCTGTGTTATGGGTGTCAGTTTGCTTATGGCGGAGGGGGTTTTGTTTATAAAAGAACTTATTAGAGATATAAAAAGCTCCTCATTCCCGTCTAGTAAATCCTTGAAAGCTGTCTCATCTATTCCGGGTATTTCGATTAACATGTCTTCTCCTTTATAGGCAACATTAACATTAATAATATAGGCAAAATTGCTAAAATAGGCAACATTATTACCAAAAAACAATTTCTTGTAATATTATCGCATATGTTGTATAATTTATACAATATATCCTATAATTTAGACAAAAGGTGAAAAATATGGACAATGCAGGTAACGATAAAAGAAAGTGGCGAGTAGGTATACTTATCAAAATATCGGGTATAACCGCTTTTTTTGTCCTTTCGGCAATTCTGGTACTGTCAATTATAAGTATTAATAACATGGAAATCGTAAGTTTCCAAACCGCCGAGATCATGGGAAAAGAGAAACTCAGGGGCGATATATCGTCTTTTGTATTAATGATAGAGCATGAGTACGGGAATTTACGTCTCCAAAACAACGAATTAATTGATCAAAAAGGCAATTCGATTAGATATGATTATAAGGTTATAGATAAGGCATCTTCAATGATGGGTATTCAGGCGACCGTTTTTATCAAAGAACAAGTCCAAGAAAAAGACGATTATCGCAGGATAACTACCAGTATTAAAGACGCTGAAGGAAAAAGAGCGGTAGATACGTTTCTGGGACCGAACAGTAAAGCGTATGCGCCTATTCAGTCCGGCAATGAATATATCGGTAACGCGGTTATCCTGGGGAAAGATTACCTCACCGCGTATCATCCGTTATTTCAACCCAATACTAAAGAGGTTATAGGTATTTTATTTATTGGTACGGAAGTATCGCAAATAAAAGAAATGATTTTAAAGAACAGTAAAATAGCGATAATGAAGACCGTTTTAATAGCAATCGGTCTTTTATTGGTTGCGATTCTGTTAAGCTCTTTAAGCAGTAGGCTTATTATCGTAAGACCGATTCTTAGGATGCTCAAAGTTCTCCAGCATGTGGCGGAAGGAGATCTGACAAAGAACATCGATGTTCATACAAATGACGAAATAGGCGATCTTACCTATGACTTTAACATTACAATGGGAAAAATGCGGGATCTTATAAGCGCGATAAAATACAAAATAAACGCGCTGACCAATACCGGTCATGAACTTACCCAAAATATGGATAAAACCGCTAAATCGGTAGATCAGATTTCGACGAATTTTGACGGCATGAAAGATATGATGCACAAACAGGAAAAAAGCGCCGTTGAAGTTTCTAATTCGATGCAGACTATAAAAGACGACATTGAAAAAATGAAAAAACTTATAGCAAGTCAGGCTGAAAGTATTAACACATCGTCTTCCGCGATTGAGGAAATGACAGCTAACATTAATTCCGTAACGGAAACTCTGATAGCGAACAGTAAAAATGTTACCATGTTAACAGAAGCGTCGGAAAACGGAAAAACGGGTCTTCAATTGGTCGCTTCGGAAATAGAAGGAATAGCGAAGGATTCCGAGGGGCTTCTGCAGATAAACGCGCTGATGAACAGCATCGCGAGCCAGACAAATCTGCTTTCTATGAACGCGGCTATTGAAGCGGCGCACGCCGGAGAAGCGGGAAGAGGATTCGCCGTAGTAGCCGATGAAATCCGTAAACTTGCGGAGACGTCGGGAAAGCAGTCAAAGACGACGGCGACAATGCTGAAAAAAATAAAGGCGTCAATAGACAACATAACCAAATCTTCTAATGAAGTATTGGAGCGTTTCGGCGCTATAGACACAAGCGTAAAAACTGTTTCTACGCATGAACAGAATATTTTAAATGCGATGGAAGAGCAGGAAGAGGGCGGAAAGCAAATACTGGAATCTATAGGAACCCTTAAAGAACTGAGCGCGTCGGTAAGAGAAGGCGCGACGGAGATGGTGGAATCGGGCGAGCGGATGGAAAAAGATACCAGTGAATTTATACAAATAAGCAGCGACATTATGGACGGCATGAACGAAATAGTGAACGGAGCCATGAAGGAAATAAAAGAAGCGGTAGTTCTTGTAGACGAAATGAGCGAAGACAACAACAAGAACTTTGAAGATTTAAAAGTAGAATCAAAGAAATTTAAAGTTGATTCAGGCAATGAGAAGAAGAAAATCATAGTAATTGACGACGAGGAAACCGATCTTATTCTGACAAAATCCATGCTGGAAAATGATTATGAAGTTACCACGGTCGAGTCCGGCAATAAAGCTTTGAACTTGTTCTTTGACGGTTATACTCCCGATTTGGTATTGTTGGATTTAGTTATGCCGGGTATGGACGGCTGGAATACATACACCAGAATAAAAGACCTAAGCCATCTGCACAACATTCCAATAGCGATTTACTCTGTTTCGGATAATCCGGAGGACAGGGAACACGCAAAAGAGATAGGAGCGATTGAATTTATACACAAGCCGATTAATAAAAAGGATATGCTGGCTGTGGTTGCGAAACTGATAAAGTAATGTTATTTTACCGTAAAAGGGGCGCTTTTAAAAATTTGCGCATTCAATCTATCCGTTACGCCGTTAAAAAATGCAAAGGAAAGTCCGTCTCCTAAGTTTTTCAGAGCGTGCTGGTTTAGTAATTGTTCATTGTATGAATATAGCGGGTATATTTTTGTATTTGTAAAGGCTCTGTCATAGTGAGTTATTACGGGTATTATTCCGTAATTGGCAATGGAAAGCTCCCCTGTAAATTGTTTTACAAAGGTTAACGCCATAAGCGCGCCGATTATTCTTTCTCTTTCCCTTTGATGAGAAACAAAATTTCCAAGCGAATAGTAGCAAATTGTTTCTTTCCCGTCGGGGCGTTTTATGGTTTCCACTCGCTGTAAAACGTGCGGGTGATGTCCGATGATAAGGTCTACATTTAAATTGGCAAGAAAGGCGGCAAGATCAATTTGCTCTTTATTCGGCTGCAGCATGTATTCGTCGCCCCAATGCATGGAGACTACTAAAAAGTCGCATAACGGGCGCAGAGAAGCCGCTTCTTCTTCTATTTTTTTTCTGCTTATCAAAGAGACAAGGTTTGGATTGTCTTTGGGGAGCGTGTTGCCGTTAAGTCCGTAAGTGTAGGATAAAAATCCAAGAGTTATATTGTTTTTTGTTACAATGCGCGCGCTTGGTCCTTCTTTGCGGGCTCCGATAACCGTAAATTCTTTTATTGTGTTTAAATAATCAAGAGTGGCGTAAAGTCCGTCAGCGCCCTTATCCATGGCGTGATTGTTCGCGAGATTTACGATGTCAAAGCCTGTGTCCGCATGTGTTTTTGCGAGCGATTGCGGAGAATTAAAGGCGGGGTATCCCGAATAGCCGAAACTTTCGCCCGCCATCGGCGTTTCCTGATTTATAAACGCAAGATCGGCGTTTTGAATTATGCTTTTTATCGGAATATAAATCGATGAAAAATCATAAACTCCGTTTTTAAACTGCGAATTAAGCAGCGATTCATGAAATAAATTATCTCCAGCCGCTATAAAATTGATACTGTAATATGTCTGTTTTTTTTCGGTTTTACGATTTGACGCGGATTTGGGTTCGGAACGGCATGAAAAAACAAGTAATACAAACAACAGAATAAGAAATAATTTATTTCTCAAATTATTTTTCAAACCTGCCTCCGATAACTCTATCGTCCCCGCTTAAGTCTTTGAATAATTTTATATCCTTAAATCCTTTTTTTGCAAACAAATTTGCTATCTGTTCCATTTGCCGGGGATCGGCTTCTAACAGCAAATACCCATTTTGTTTTAAATGCTCGGGAGCTTTTTCTATGATATGCGTTATTATATCCAGTCCGGAATTTCCGCCGTCTAACGCAAGGCGCGGTTCATTTTGAACTTCCGAGGATAAGGTTTGTATTTCATCAGATGGAATATACGGCGGATTTGAAACGATCAGCGAAAATTGCGCGGTCAACGGAGCGGGAAGAGCGGAGTATAAATCGCCCTGAAAAAATTCAATGTGACTGCCGATGAGGAGCTTTTCAGCGTTTTGTATCGCTGTTTTTAACGCATTAGATGAAATATCTGTCGCCGTAACTTCGCACATGGATATTTCGTTTTTTAAGGCAATAGCGACAGCCCCGCTTCCTGTGCAGAGATCTAATATGTTGACAATAGAATTACCTTGTAATCTTTTTTTAATAATATCTATTGCTGTTTCTACAAGAGTTTCGGTCTCAGGTCTTGGGACAAGAACAAACGGGTTTACATCAAATTCCAACTCTCTGAATTCTTTTTTACCGATAATATACGCGGTACATTCGCCGTTTGCCCTTCTTTCTATAAGTTTGCAAAATGATTCGCTTTCTTCTTCTGAAAGTTCTTCTGTTTCTCTTGCTATAAGTTTGGCGCGATCGGTTTTTAAAATGTACGCAAGCAATAAACTTGCGTCCAGTCCCGGGGTTTTTATTCCGGCGTATTTTAAGTCTGAGTTTCCCTGCGCCAGAGCTTCACGGATTAACATATCAATACTCCTTTATTCGTTATCTGCGGACGTATCCGACGCGCTGCTTTGCAATAAATCTTCTTTTGCGGAAAGTTTGAGCGCGTCAAAAAGTTCCGACGTTTCTCCCTGCATTATAAGATCAAGTTTGTAAAGCGTAAGATTGATGCGGTGATCCGTTAGGCGATTTTGCGGAAAATTGTAAGTTCTGATCCTTTGAGAACGGTCGCCAGATCCTACCTGGCTCTTTCTTGCCTCGGCTCTCTGGGCGGCGGCTTTCGCTTCTTCCATTTCGTAAATACGAGCCCTAAGTATGCGCATGGCTTTAGCCTTGTTTTTTATTTGGCTTTTCTCGTCCTGACAATGTACCGTTACCCCTGTGGGAATATGCGTAATGCGCACAGCGGAATCCGTAGTGTTTACGCACTGACCGCCCGGACCGCCCGCACGCATTACGTCAATGCGGAGGTCTTCCTGCTTTATGTCAATTTCCGTCTCGTCGGCTTCCGGCAAGACTGCCACGGTTACGGCTGATGTGTGTATTCTCCCCGACGCTTCCGTAGCCGGAACTCTCTGCACCCTGTGAACCCCCGATTCATAACGGAGATTCTCGTATACGTTGTTCCCGCTGATTGAAAAGACAATTTCTTTTGTGCCGCCAAGCTCGGTGTCGTTTGAGTTCATTATCTCCAATTTCCAGCCCTTTGATTCGGCGAAACGGGAGTACATTCGGTAAAGATCGGCGGCAAAAAGCGCCGCTTCCTCGCCGCCTGTTCCCGCCCGTATTTCCATGATGATGTTTTTTTCGTCCATCGGGTCTTTTGGGATAAGCAGAAACTTCAATTTTTCGTTATCGGAATTATATTTATTTTCCAATTCTTTAAGTTCTTCGCGGGCAAGTTCCTTCATTTCCTGATCTTTTTCTTCCTGAATTAGGGCTTTTGTGTCGTTAATTTGTTTTTCCAGCCCTTCTGTACTGTTATGCAATTCCGCTATTTCGCTTAAATAGGAATGTTCCTTCATTACGTCTCGGTATCGGTTCTGATCTTTAACTAAAGAAGGGTCTTGAATAAGAAGGGTTAATTCATCGTATTTTTTCAGCAGGGAAGCCAGCCGTTCATTCATGGTTTAGCTTATCAAAAAAATGTATTTAGGGCAAGTTGACCTGTTTTTATTTTATGGTATAATAAAAATTGAGGGGAAATTGGAAAAATTTGTTCAATTTATTAAGGATTGGTTTCAGAAA
>JGI20170J14366_1001049_pt1 | contig 12017 bp, 9 predicted proteins | sample TergutNc150P3_FD_14366 | JGI IMG/M metagenome (IMG submission 14366) | reverse complement strand
CCTTCAATATTTTTTGAAACTGCGCCTGCATACCGATATAGATAAAAAGGATTGTCAGCGTTGACGCTATATAAACCGACACATAGCCGTAAACAGATACCTGAATGACAACCGCGATAATAGGAAGGACGATGTAAGAGGCGAGGGCAAATGTTTCCATGCGGTTTAAAGACTTGCGAAACCTAATTATTTCGATAGAATTAAGCGCCAGGCCGATCATTCCCAACACCTGCGAAAGCCAATACATACTTTGTCTGTGATAGACATTGTTTTCGTCTATAATAAAATACATATTGTTCAGAAGCGAGAAAAATGTCAGGATAATCGCTAAACCGCAAACGCCGTAAACCATGTGTACCGCTATCCGTTTGATCTGAATTTTTGACGCCAGATAAACATTGATGTAATTTGAAAAACACATAATAACCAAATAGCTAAACTGGAATGTAAAAAAATTCCCGATGAAGCTGAGAACAAAAAAATGAGGCTCCGTCCTGCCGATAGAATAAAACGCCAGGGCGTCGCTAAGCATGAGCACGACATTTGAAAGCAGTACCCAAATGAACGCCCTGTTCATACGGACGCGCAAGCTGTCTCCAATCATAATGCAAGCCATGATTGCGAGGCACATAACGCTGCATGATATTTCGATGGCGATATTGATTAAAACCAGTGTACTCATTGCCATTAAGTATAAAGAGAAAAGAAATCGACAAAAAATGACGGCTGATCGTTACAAAGTACTAATCCGTCAGCCTGCACGCGTGAAAATGCCCGTTGCCAATATCGTGAAGCTCAGGCTCCTCTCCGCTTGAACACTCAGCTTTTGCTAGCGGACAGCGCGTGTGGAAACGGCAGCCCGGCGGGATGTTGGCGGGCGATGGTATTTCGCCGTGTATGGGAAGATTCTTTATGAGGCCGACCTTGCCCGTTTCCGGTTCGGGAACCGCCTCGATTAGCGCACGCGTATAGGGGTGCATCGGCCTGTCGATTAGATCGTCGGCGTTTCCCAGCTCCATTATGCGGCCCAGATACATTACGGCGATTCTGTCCGTGAAATACCTCGCAGTGGAAAGATCGTGCGTGATGTAAAGATAACTCAGGCCCAAATCCCGCTGAACATCCCTCATCATGTGGAGAATTTCGGCGCGGGTTGAAAGATCGATCATCGAAACGGGCTCGTCCGCCACCAACAGCATGGGATTGAGGATAAGCGTGCGCGCCGTGGCCACGCGTTGTCTCTGCCCGCCGGAGAGCATGTGCGGGTAACGTCCGATAAAATCTTCAGGCGGGTTAAGCTTGACTTCTATAAGCGCCTTGATGATCATCCGCTCATGCTCCGCCATTGATCCGTGGATTTTATGGATGATAAGCGGTTCCTCAAGCACATCGCGCACCTTAAAACGCGGATTCATGGAAGCATAGGGATCCTGAAAGATCATCTGAACCTGGCGGCGGTAGCTTTGCGTCCGTTCCGCGTCGGTTTTTGTAACGTCTTCGCCGTTAAAATTTATTGTCCCGCTTGTAGGATCAAGCAGCTTCATCACAAGCTTGCCTATCGTGGTTTTTCCCGAACCGGATTCGCCTATCAGACCAAATATCTCGCCGCGCCTGATTTCAAAACTTACGCCGTCAACGGCTTTAATCGGATTCTTCACCTTGCCGCCGAGCATCCCAAGCAGGTTTGCGTGCGGGGAAAAATGTTTCTGTAAGTTCGACAGCTTTAGAATTACATCCGTTGTATTAACCACTGAGGTATTACTGGCATCGCTCATTTTCCGCACCTCCAGCATGAAATCCAGTGCCCGGCTTCCGTTTCGGCAAGCGGCGGCTCTTCCTGTTTGCACCGCTCTTCAGCCACGTGACAACGCGGGTGAAAGCGGCAGCCCTTCGGCGGATCTATGAGATCGGGCGGCGCTCCGGGGATGTACGAAAGCGAATCGACTTTTTTGCGAAGCAGAGGAGTCGCGCTAAGCAGTTTTTCGGTATACGGATGCAAGGGGCCCTTTTTCCCGTAAATCTGTTCGTTGGTTCCAAGCTCCGCGATCTTTCCCGCATACATCACGCAGATCCTGTCGCTTACCTCGGCTTCAAGCGCGAGATCGTGGGTAATAAAGATGAACGATAAATCGAAAGATTTTTTCAGAGTTTTCAATAAATTTATAATTTGCGCCTGGACTATAACATCAAGCGCCGTTGTCGGCTCGTCAAGTATAATGAGTTTCGGCTTTAGGAACAGGGCTGTCGCTATTACGACGCGCTGTTTCATTCCGCCTGAAAGCTCGTGGGGATAGCGCTCCGTTACTTCGGGAGGAAGGCCGACATGGCCAAGGTATTCTTTGATTAAGGCCAGCGCTTCCTCTTTTTCAATTTCGGTATGCGCTTTGAGCGTCTCCATCATCTGGTTGCCGATGGTATACACCGGCGTAAGGCAGTTCATCGCGCCCTGGAATACCATGGAAACTTCCGTCCAACGGACGGTTTTACGGATTTCCCTGTCGGAAAGCGGGATTATGTCGCGGCCGTTTATCAGAATTGACGAGCCTTCTTCTATGCGTCCGGGAGGCGATGGCATTTTGAGGAGGCCGGCCCCCGTGGTTGTCTTTCCACAGCCCGATTCTCCAACAAGGCCCAGGGTCTCTCCCTTATACACGTCAAAACTGACATCATCCAAAGCCCGGACAACGCCGTTAGACGTATGGTAGTACAGCTTAAGGTTTTTTACTTCAATCAGCTTGTCCATAAATTACCTCGTCCTGAGCTTGGGATGAAGGATCTTGTCCATCGCGAATCCTAAAAACGCGAAGGTCATTCCCATGACGGCAATGAACAGACCAGGAGGAACTATCCACCACCAAAGCCCGTTAAGCGTAGCCCCGGATGATTGCGCCTCGTGCAGTATTTGTCCCCATGTTACTATGGTCGGGTCCCCAAGCCCCAGGAGCGAAAGGGAAGCTTCAAAAACGATGAAACCCGGAACGCTCAAGGCCATGTTGGCGAACGAATACGGAAGCAAAAGAGGAGCCATGTGCTTGAAGATGATCCTCCATTTACTTGAGCCAAGGGCTTTTGCCGCCTCAATATACGTTTCTTCTTTTATTTGAAGGGCCATGGAGCGCACGGTTTTTACAGGCCCTACCCAGGAAAAAACTATCAATGTGGCAAGGATGATCCAGATATTCGGCTTGAAGATTGCCGACATGACTATTAGTATGGGAAGCATCGGAATGGACACGAACAGCTCAAAGACAAACGACATGGCCGTATCTGTGAAACCCCCAAAATACGCGCCCACTATGCCGTAGATAACCCCGATAAAGACCGCAATCACGCTCGTCACAAACCCGATAAACAAGGCCCACTTAAGCCCCGCAATAACGCCGGAAAAAATATCCCGCTTGAGGGTATCGGTGCCAAGCGCCCCCGATACTCTTCCCGTTATGTAAAGCTTCGGATCGACGACATAGTTGTTCGCGTCCGCAAGCAGTTGCATCGGTATCTTCACGATGTATTTATAATCGCCCTTAAGCGGAACTCGCTCTTCCAGCATATTAAGGCCGGCTTCCGAAAAAATCACGTTTGTCGAACGTATGGCGCTTCGACCGCCTGATCGCGAGATTGATGAAGAGCTGGCAAACCAGGTGAGAAAATCGTAGACCATAGCGCGCGCGTCATTATCCGCCGAAAAGCGCACGGGATCGTCCTCAAGTCCTTCTTTATAAACACGCCCAAGGTGAATGGTTTCCCCATCCGGCCTTTCAATGTAGATGTTCATAAGAATCCTGCCGTTCGCGGTTGCCCTCAGAATTATATCAAGCGGCGGTTTGTCGAAATTGTACTTATAATCGAAGGTATAAACCAAAACCCGGCCATAATCGGGATCGCTGGTTTCGTTAATTTCGGGATCAAAGAGGCGGCTTGACGTGGCCGATTTTTGGCGCGAAAACAGGTTGGTCCAAACCGGAGGCGCGGCTGCCGGATTGTCTTCCCAGTAAGTAATATTTCGCCAGTTGGTATTCACGTCCTTAAACGGCAGGAAAACAGGTTCAAAAATGACTATCAGAAGCGCGAATGCGAGAATGCCAAGGCCTACCAGCCCTGATTTTTCTTTCTTAAAATCGTTCCAAAATTCCAGGAACCGTTGGGCGCTATCTTTTATATTCATGCTAACCTCTATTTAGTGCGGCTGTATAGCCGCACACTAAAATCGAACATGAAATATCGTTTCATGCCTTGCCTCCGACCTTGATACGCGGATCAAGGAAGCCGTATATCAAATCAAGGAATATAAGCCCCGTAAGGTACACCCCCGTCGTGATGGCAAGATCGCCCATCAGAACCGGAACATCGTTCTGCTGAATGGCAATCCAGTACAAATTACCTAAACCCGGCCATGAAAATATACCCTCGAAAATAATCGCTCCGGAAAAGGAAACCAAAAGTGACAACAGGGCCATTGTTACGATTGGGGGAGCTGACGTGCGAAGCGTATGCCCGAACAGAATCGATTTTTCGCCTATGCCACGCGCCCTCGCGCTCATGATGTAATCCTCTTGCAGTACCCCAAGCACGATATTGCGTATGACGAACGACAGGCTCCAGAAGGAGATAATGACAAGCGTTGTTACAGGCAGAATCATGTGCCAAACCCTGTCAAGAAGCCCGGCGAAGCCTGTGGGCGTGGGGGTTGATACCAGGCCGCCTGAAGGGAATAATTTGAAAATATATACGAATAAAAGTATGAGCATCATGCCCAACCACCAGGACGGCATTCCATATACTACCATGGTAACAAAGCTGGTCGATCTATCCAGCTTGCCACCAGGTTTTCTGGCCTTTAACAGGCCCAGCGTTATTCCTATGATAAGCTCAAATACAATGGCGGTGGTAAAAAGCATCATTGTTTTGGGCAAGGCTTCCAGAATAATGTTCAGGACATTCTGATCGCCCTTTGCTGATTTTATATGCGTTGATCTTCCGAAATTGAAAGTCAGTATATTTACCGTGCGGAAGATAATGCGCTCACCAAACGGCCTGTCGAGTTTATACAGGCTTATCAACTGCGCCTCTCTATCGTCTCTCCATGCTATTATTTGATCGGGCCGCATATTGGTTAAACCCATGGATTCCATTTTAACCTGTTCGTTTATCTGAATTCTCTGGGTTTGTTCATTGATTGAGTTAAACAACACGGAAAAAAGGAAAATCAGAATGGCATACATGACCACCCCGCGGAGAATACGCTTAAGCGCATACCACTTGTACATTTTCCACCTGCCAACAATAAAAGAATCGTTTTTAAAAATTACTAAAAAAATAGCATATCGAACTTCTAAAAACTTCAGTTTTTAGAAGTTACCATAATTACATGGAGAAAACCGCAATTGCTGCAATTCACTATATTACAACAAATTTGCGGTTTTCTCCGAGGAACCCTAAAACAGAACCAACTCCGACACCGCGACAGACGGGGCTTCATTGGCTATAGACGACATGATTACAACTGTGTATGACTGCCCGGTAGCCAGGGTTGCCATGTCGCTTGCGGGAATAGTCCCGGTAAACTGACCTGCCCTGGCGAATGACGCGTTATACACCTTTTCGCCTCCGTTAGGAAGCTGAAGCCTTAACTCCACCTTGCCTTTGTTGGCAAGGGGTACTGTGTCGGCTTCAGGGTACACATAGCTGGAAACGCTGATATCAAAGACCGCGTCACTGGACTTCGAAGGATTCGCCGGAGCCCTTACGTTTTCGATCCTTGTGATTTCCTGCTTGAAGTAGTTCGGCCAGTAGTCGCTCTTATAGTAGTAATTGCGGTTGGCTTCCAACGTGATGGAATTCGCCGTTGTATTAACTTCGGAAATGATAAACGGCCCGTTACTGATTAGCGCGTGACCGTACTTGTCGATAAAAGCTATCGCCGCGTTGTAGCGCTTAACGGCGTCCGCCGGCTTAAGATAGTCCTTGATGCTGGCTGGAACATGGTTTCTGGACGCCATATCCTGAAGCTTTGCCTTGATGTCCGCGACGCAGGCCGGGGCAATAACATCGACTTCGGTTGTTACTTCAGACTGGTTGAAGCTGTAAACGGTACCGCTCTTGGAACCTTCGCCAACCAGGAGCAACAGGGCTTCGTAAATTTCCCAGGAAACTACGCTTGCGCGTCCCGGATTTCCGGCTTTGACGCCGACGGCGGCAACCGAGTAAAGCGTCCTGTTACTGTCAGGAGCAAAGAAATAATCAACATAGTTCGTTATAGATCCGTCGCTGTTAAACACGGAGCCCTTGTCGGTCTTGAGGCTTTCCGAATAGTTTGAGGCGAATGCGGAATCGTAGAATTTATCATTATCGCCCAGCTTGGTGGCCAGTTTAGTCACAAACGCGCTTGCGTAGCGTACTTCAACCGCAGGGTTGACTACTTCGCCATGGTGCCATTTGAACGGAAGGACTGAGCCACTGCCTGAAGCTGCGGCAGTTATGCCGCTACCGACTGCTTTCCAGGTACTGGTTTCAGGCGACCATTTTACCGCAGTCGCGGGAACCTGAATCGTGCCGCCCATACTGCCGTCCGGTTGGATTACAGGCGCGGTTTTTAGGCTCGCGGGATCAACTTTTACGGTTAACGGAGTTTCCGCCGCGCTGTTTGGAGCTTCAAAGTCTGACGTGTCGCAACATGCTTCCATAATACTGGAGCCGTAAACATCGTTAAAGCCCTGGGTTCCGACAGGATCCCAGGCGTTCATAAAGAGCGATCCGCGAGCGGAGTACTGCACTACGCGCAGAACTTTCTGCCCCTTGAACTGGCCATCCGCGTCTGGTTTGACATCGGCGGTACGTATCGACCATTTGTTAAGGCCATCGCCCAATCCGTAGGCCATTCTGCTGTTGAAACGATCCTTTTTTGCGATGTAAGTATCAAACTGGGCCGCAAGGTATACCCTGCAGGCCTCGGAAAGACCCAATTCCATGGCTTCCAGGTTTCCCGCCCAGTAATCTGCTTCGGTCAGATACTGACCATTCAAACCTTTCTTGCCAAGTTCATCGATACGATCATTCTCATAGTTCCAGTTCTCCTCTTCCGCGCCGCCTGCCATATAGCCGTAATACGGAGCGTACATCTGGCTGATGGTAACATCCCACCAGGCGCGGGTCGCACCGGCGCCCCAGCCTTCTGTATACAGGTGCCAGTCATAGTTTGCCGGATCCGTATTATACGCCAAATTCCCAGCCTTAGAACGGTCATATTCAAGGCGTTCAACCTTAATCCCGGCTTTTTCTATCTGGTCGGCAATATAACGCCCGGCGGGTAGTCTTCCCGTGGGGTCGTCAACACGGATCATGAATTTTATGCTCACGTCCTTCCCGTTGTACTGCCAGAACGATCCTCTTTTAACCAGCTTTCCCCTGTTTTCGGGAAGGTTGGAAGCGGCAGTCATCGCCGCGTCTATATCGGCAATAGCCTTGCGCTCGTTGCCGTTGGGCGTAAAGCCGAATTTTGACGCAAGCAGGTTATACCTATAGGTGCCAGGCTGACCGGGTGTCGCCGAGGTATACATTGGCTCGCCTGCCCCAAACAGGATCTCATCAACGAGTTTTTTCCTGTCAATCAGGAAATTGAGCGCGAAACGCACCTCGCGAATGGCAAACGGATTAAATTCCGTAGTTCCGTTCACAGTCCATGTATACGGCGCTTTGTTAGGTATAGGGTTGACCATAAGCGACCAGGATCCGGATGGAACCTGATAAAAATCAAGCTTTGCCTTATCCGCATCGCTAAGGGTCTGCAGAATGGACGCCGGAACCGATTGCCAGAAGACATCGGCCTTACCTTCTATAACATCCCTGACCGCAAGCGATTGTTCCATGCTGACACTGAAGATAACCTTGTCAACAATAGGCCCGTTTTGAACTCCGCCCTGGCCTGCTGCCCCGCCGCTACCTGAAGATCCGCCGCAGGCTGCCAAGGCGCATACTACCAGCACCGACAGAACTGCCACTGACAGAACTGTCAGAGACATCCGAAAAATCTTTTTTCTCATATTAAAAGTCCTCCTGACTTTGATGAACTAACCTTAGCCCAATAAATTGGACTACCTTTATTTTACGCGTAACCGGCCCAGAATGTCCACTGTCATTGTGTCAAGGTCGTATTTGGGCGCAAATCCCCATTCTTCCCTGGCGGCGGAACAGTCAAGCGAATCCGGCCAGGAGTCCGCTATTGCCTGGCGCAGCGGATCCACGTCGTAGGAAAGCTCAAAATCCGTGATTTGCTTTCTGATGGAAGCGGCGATAGCCTCAGGATCAACGCTCATGGCGGAGATGTTAAAGGCGCAACGGTGCTTTAGTTTTGACGGCTCCGCTTCCATCAGCTTCACGATGGAATCAAGGGCATCGGGCATGTACATCATGTCCATGAAACTGCCTTTCGCTATGTAACTGGTATACTTCCCTTTCGCAATTGCCTCGTAATAGATATGTACCGCATAGTCTGTGGTGCCGCCGCCGGGCTGGGCTTCGTAGGAAATAAGGCCGGGGAACCGCAATCCCCTGGTGTCCATTCCGTACTTTTTATGGTAGTAATCGCAGAGCAACTCTCCCGCGACTTTTGTAACGCCGTAAATTGTGCTGGGCCGCTGGATTGTGTCTTGCGGGGTGTTCTTTGACGGCGTTTCCGGGCCAAACGCGGCGATGGAGCTTGGAAACAAAAGCGCGCAGTTTCGCGGACGGGCCGCTTCCAAAACCGTGTAAAGGCCGTTCATGTTTGTTTTCCAGGCCAGTTGCGGATCTCCCTCGGCGCGGGCGGAAAGCACGCCCGCCAGATGAATAATGGCGTCGATCTTTCTGCTGTCAAGGACAGCCGCGACAGCGTTTCCGTCCGTCACATCAAGAAGCTCGAAGGGGCCCTCTTCGTTCGCTGAGCTCGCGATTTTCTTTATGTCAGTCGCGGTAACGTTATCGCAGCCGTAAATCTCTCTAAGGTATTGAACCAGCTCCACCCCTATCTGGCCGTTGGACCCTGTTACCAGTATTTTCTTCACTTAATAATTCCCATTTCCTTGCCGGCTTTTACAAAGGCGGCAACGCCCCTTTCAAGATCCGCTTTTGTATGAGCCGCGCTGACCATTGCCCTTATCCGCGCCGTCCCCTTCGGCACAGTCGGAAAAACAATGGCGGTGGCAAAAACGCCGTTTTCAAAAAGAGCGGCGCTAAAAGCCTTTGCCGCCTGTTCCTCGTAGACTATCACCGGCGTTATCGGCGTCTGGCTTTTGCCCACATAAAAACCCGCGGCTTTTAAAGCGGTTTTTAGATAATCGCCGTTCTCCCACAGCTTTTTCACTTCTTCATCTCCCGCCTCCATTATCTCCACAGCGGCCAGGTTTGCTGCCACGTCGGGGACTGTAAGGGCGCTGGAGAAAAGGTTAGTCCTGGCCTTCTGGCGCAAAAAATCAACAAGAACCGCGCTTCCGGCGACCATCCCTCCCATAACCCCGAAGGCCTTGGACATGGTGCCTATCTCGACATCAACTTTTCCGTGAAGGTGAAAATGATCGACTATGCCCCTGCCGCCAGAGCCCAGGACTCCTTCCCCGTGGGCGTCGTCCACTGCCGTGATAACCCCAAACTCCTTCGCGAGCTCAACAATCTCAGGCAGGCGGGCAATGTCGCCGTCCATCGAAAACACGCCGTCGGTAATGAGCAGTTTTTTCCTGTCATTGCCTGAGTTTTCGGCCAGTTTCGCACGCAAATCCTTCATGTCCGAGTGCTCGTAGCGTATAACTTTGGCCTTTGAAAGGCGGCAGGCGTCTATTATAGAAGCGTGGTTCAGGGCGTCGCTGAATATCAAATCCCCTTCGCCGGTTAAAGTGGGTATTACCGCAAGGTTCGCGCAAAAGCCTGACTGAAAGACGATAGCCGCCTCGACGCCCTTGAAAGCCGCAAGCTTTCTCTCAAGCTCAAGGTGAATGTCCATGGTACCGGCTATGGTACGAACCGCTCCCGGCCCCACCCCGTATTTGTCGATCATGGTTTTTACTTTCTCACGCAGGCGCGGGTCATTCGCAAAACCAAGGTAATTGTTTGAACACAAATTAAGGTATTCTTTGCCGTTTATTTTAACTGTCGCGCCCTGGGGGCCTTCCAGGGTACGGATATTTCCGTAAAGGCCCTCCCTTTTCATCCTGTCCAACCCCTCGCTCATAAAAGCCGTCAGGGAATCTGCCATAGTCATGCCTCCTTAGCCATAGCCATTTCCAAAACTGATGTTTTGGAAAAGCTTTTCCTATTTAAAATATAAGTGAGACTGCGGCTTTTTTAAACGTTAATTTCTGCGAAACCTTGGATTCTGCAAAAATAAGTAAAGAAATACAAATTTAGGGAACGGGGAGTTTTAGTACGAAAACCACTTTTTACTCCGTGGAAAGAATCGCAATAATTGTTGGCTTTAACTCCTACATATAAAAAAAAATGCCTGGCACTGGTACAGTTGCCAGGCACTTCGCGCCTCCACGGCGTTCAAGACGCAAAGCAAGGGCGAAAAACAAGAAGTGGAATATGCCCTAATATGATCCGTTTCCCTTACACTGATAGCATTTTCCGTTACCGGCAACGTAACAATAATTGCATTTACGCGATCCGTTGCACCCAGGGCATTTAACTCCACCATAACTACCTGTACCATCGCAGCTCGGGCAAAGACCCGTACCTTTACAGTATGTACACCTACCGCTTCCACCGCATTTTGAACATGTGAGTTTGCTAGAGCCGCTGCTTCCTGAGTATCCAGAACTTCCGGAGCCGCCGGTACTTCCTCCGCCCCCGCTATAAATGATATATCCCGTTCCATTACAAACTCCGCATCTGACTCTTCCCGTCCCGGAACAAATAGTACACAAACGTGGAGATAAACCGGTATACCTAATCCACCCGGTGCCATAACACATTCCATAGCATGTTGTGCTTCCCATCCCGTTGCAGTAGGGACACATCATGCTCTGGGTATTTAATATATCATAACCGGCTATATACTCCTGTTCGCCATAATGGCAATCACATTCATCGTCAAGCGATATACCAAGTGGTATGTTTTCTTCAACATCCACAGAGACTGCGGATGTCAGCGTTAATACAATTACGAGTGTCGTAATTAAAAACAATAGCTTTTTCATAAGCCCTCCATAAAAAATTGCGTACAATGCCCGCCGGCATTTATTAACAAACCCATACGGGCAAGTTTTACCAATAAATGAGAAAAAACAATGGAAGACAAAGCTACAATTATTGTTCTTCTCATGGAATGTCCTCTTGTCATAAGAATGCGAAAAAATTCTAACTATTAGATAAGTGTACCTACTTTAACGGCGGTTAGTCAATGCCTATATGTGAGGTAATCTTGCCTTAGAGTTAGATATGCCGAAGCAAAAATTGGGAATTAGGGAGATTTTGGCTCATAATTTGAAGGAAAACAGGCAGAAATGCGGCTATACGCAGGAAAAACTTGCCGAAGCGGCAGGCATTTCCGCCAATTACCTCTCCATGGTCGAAATTTCCAAAAAGTTCCCCACCCCCGAAATGCTGGATCGCCTCGCAAAAGCCCTCAACATCGAAACTATCCAGCTTTTTGACGCTTCTGCCACTCCGGAAGGGGCGCTCTTACATTTGGAGAAATCTATCATCTACAACATAAAGCAAGTCGTGGAAGATACAGTAAGGGAAACGATGGAGGAGTATATGAATAAGTGGAAATCATCTTATGAAGCCTCTGAACAAAAGCATAAAAGTCCAAAACAGCGTAAATGACAAAAGGGTGGGTTCCGCTCTTATGATACTTTGTCATTTTCACAAAAAATCGGATAGGCTCCGAAAATCGGCTAACCTGGCAGTGTTGAGAAAAATCACCTTAAACCTAATTCGTCTGGGGCCAACAGAGAAATACCAGAAACAAAAGCTGTCAGTCAACCGCAAACGCCTTTATGCTTCCTATAACCCTGATTTTTTGCTTGATATTTTATTCAATTTAT
>JGI20170J14366_1001046_pt1 | contig 12066 bp, 11 predicted proteins | sample TergutNc150P3_FD_14366 | JGI IMG/M metagenome (IMG submission 14366) | reverse complement strand
CCCCCCCATGTACTCTCGCTCGTTATATAGCAGGGACTTACACACTTATAATCAATCTTATTTTCGTGGAGCCGACTATGGCTCCGTTTAATTTTATTGAACTCAAAAAGGAGAAAAAATGGTAAAACGTACACTAACTATGCTAATGGGCATCGCAATGCTCGCATTTTTCATTTCCTGCACTCAAGCTGCACCAGAAGTATTGCCACAGGACAACCCAAATCCACCGGATAATCCTACTCCACCCGACAATCCAACACCGCCGAGCAGCAGCAGTATTTATGTTCCGCCCACGCCGAGCAGCAGTTCAAGGGCAAACACAACTGTTCCTAGCAGTAGCAGCAAAGCCACGAATGGGAGTGTGGAGTGCGGTAGCTATTGCAAGTGGGCTACTGGATGCGTTATAATATCAACAGACCCTACAGGCGAATATGGTACCATAATCTCCACCTGTGCCGCTGCAATTTCAAACTGCACGTCTTACAGTCCGTCCAAGCAAACTTATACTAATTCCAATTGCACAGGTGGCACAACAACGCCGAGCAGTTCAAGCAACAATAACAATACCGACTTTGGTTATTGCAATTACGGCCCTGTGACCCAATATGGCGGAGGTTGCTTTAAAATGAACAGTGCGAGCGACTGCGACCTTGAATGGGGGCAGATTGTCAGCGTTTGCCCAGCAGCTAGTCCTTCCAAACAAATATATAACAATGCCATTTACAGCAACTAATCCAAACCAAGGAGAAAAAATGAACAAAGTGCTTCCGCCTCGCCTGTCTCGCTATACTTCCATATCTGCTTTGATAGATATGCTCTTGAACAAAAGGCTGTTCTTGTCTGACCCCGATTATTGGAAAGATAAAACAGATGCGCATTTTTTGAAACAATATGCAAAAGGCAAGGAAGTAAGAGCACTTTGTTTTTTCAAAGATAACGAAACCAACCTATACTGGGAACTCTATGCAAAAGGCGGATGCATGATAGAATTTGACACAAAAAAGTTGCTAGGCAAAATTCCCGCCAAAAGCGGCTTCAAGAAAGGCGATGTGGAATATATCAAGCGCAATGACTTTGACCCCAAAAAACACAGCAAAAAACTTCCCTTCATCAAGCAATTAAGGTTCGAAGGCGAAAGCGAATATCGCATAGTTTGGAAAGGCGAAAAAAAAGAAATTTCCATACCCATAGACTTCAATTCAATCAATAAAATTTTTATCTCGGGCGATGTAAAAAAAGAAATAGCAGATTCTCTGAAAATTCTTATCCAAGAAATAATCGGCAAAAATTCACCAAAAAAAATCCCAATAAATCATTCCAAACTATATGAAAATCCCCATTGGAAAAAAAAATTAACCGCAACCAAAGGAGCAAAAAAATGAAACTCACTCGTCCCCTCACCGCCCTAGTATTCCTTGCAATGCTCACCCACGCCGCCGACCTTGCAGGCGAATACTGCATAGACACTTCGGAAAAACAGCGCGAAGCAAGCGAAACAAAAAAACTCTCGCTTCAAACAGGTAGAGTTGGAGTGAAAGAAGCAATGGATATTACAGATGGCGTGGCTGCTGCTAAGGAGTGCTATCAGTTTCAAGCAGACAATAAAATCGCTTATACTGAAGAAGTGTTTGGTGCTAGAAGAACATTTTCAGGCAGCTATACGCAAAAGGGCAATAGCATATCTATTGTCATAGATAAAGTTGATGAAAAGCAGTTCATTGCTTTTAGTAGAAAATTTTATACAAAAACTACGTATGAGGCATTTATTCACGGAAAATGTTCTAAAGTTGTCAACGATTATGAAAGCATTCGCTGGCAATATCCCAACATCAAAAAATATCCAAAAACACAGCAGGGATATAATGACTGCCTTAAAGATGTAGAAAGAGAACTGGAAACTGTAGCTATTAAAGCTGGCATAGACAATAGAAAAATTGATGATGGAAATATTGAAACTGAGTTTAGCGCACGTAGCGGGAATTTATCGCTTGCAGGGAACACCTTGCATAAATTAGACCAAAACTGTAAATCTAAAGTTGCTTATGTAAAGAAAGGCTCCACAGCATCCGCATTTTCTTTTGACGGAAGCAAGCAATTTTGTTTAAATAGCGCAGCTTATGACAAATGCGGCGGAAAAACTTATGATCCAATAGAACAGCAGTGCGAAAATAATGTTTTGCTCTCAAAATGCGGAAATGTTTTGTATAATCCCGCCGAACAGTACTGTTTCAAAAATGTTGTTAGAAATAAAGAATTAACAGATTCACGTGACGGTAAAAAATATAAAGTCGTAAAAATCGGTACTCAAACTTGGATGGGTGAGAATTTGAACTATCACGGCAAAGATGGTTACCTCGGTTTATGCGAATATAAAAAACAGGAAAATTGCGAAAAATATGGGCGAAAATACGACTGGAAAGAGGCTATGGAAGGTTGCCCAGAAGGCTGGTCTGTGCCTCTTTACGAAGATTGGAAAACCCTTGTGGAATATGTGGGCGGTGCAGAAGCAGCGGAAAAAAAACTTATGGAAGAAGTAACTGACAAGTGGAGTCTAGAAAAGTGCAAAGGAGAAACAGAAGACAATCGAGGACGTGTCACCAAATTTGATAATTGTCCTACAAATGAGTATGGATTTTCTGCTAGCACAATTGATCCGTGGTGGAGCGCATCGGACGCTCCGGAAACTTATGGCAGAGGTTATGCACGTTGCTTTTCGCCTTATAATATCGAGGGCATAAGTAAGCGAGAAGAGACACACTTTGTACGTTGCTTGCAAATATCAACGCAAGCCAAAGCGGCGGCAGCAGCGGCAGAAAGGGCATTCAATCAGAGAAAAGCTGCTTTAGAAGCATCAATATCTAAAGATGCGGACAAAAAATACACTTGGGCGGAAGCTAAAAAATATTGTGCCACGAAAGGCTGGCATTTGCCAACGAATGATGAATGGGGAAAAATAGAAAAATTTCTAAACGCTGGCGAAGAACCAATTATTAAAGAATTTACTCATTCTGGAGAGGAAGAAGGTCCGTGGTGGAGTGCTACAGAAGATGAAAATCCAGGTAATAAGGATTATCAAGCCTATGCTTTTAATATAAAGGGTCTCGGTTCGGCATTGAAAGAAGAGGTACTTGCTACCCGTTGCGTAAAAGGCAATCTCAGCGTCTTACCTGCAAGTCTCAAAACCTCAGCTAAAGCCAGCTCCAACGCTTCATCTGAAAATTACGTAGACCTATCCACGTGGCTATCCAAAAACAACGTAAGCTGGGGACTAAGACTAGCCTACAACGGCTCTACTGTAATTTTTGAAGGGCTGAATTACGGATTAGGGCACGGTGCGGAAGCTGGTCTAATCGTAAACATTCCAATTCCAAACACAGCCGTGGAAATAAGCCTAGGAGCAAATGGCGTTTACAGAAAACCCTACACCAAAGAAATAATAGACGTAAATTCAGCTTACATAAAAAGCGAATTAACCGAATATGTAGGCAGCATTCCAATTATGCTCAAATATAACATATCCAATTTTTATATACAAGCTGGAGCACAAATAGATGTTCCATTGAAAATGGAACAGAAAACCACAAAAGGAATAGAAGAAATTTATGAAGAAGTTCTTTGGCGAACCGACCGCGATTTAGGCGTAGCTTTTGGGCTGGGCTTTAACATCAACAAAAATATTTCGCTTGATATAAAAGCGGTAGGCGGCGTATCGGAATATAACAAAGAAGTGGGCGGTTACAAGCTGGTTCAAGGCAGTGTAGGACTGAGTTATTTGTTTCCACCTTCCCCAGCACCAACGGCAGTAGCACCAGCACCAACGGCAGTAGCTCCAGCCCCAATGGCAGTAGAACCGCCAGCAGTACCGGCGAAAGACCCTACCGAAGCCGCAAAAGAGGAATTGGAAGATAAATGAACTTTTCTTTTTCATTAACTCAAACATAGGAGGTTAAAATGAAAAAAATAGCAGCAATAGCACTCACCGCCATCGCAGTATCTTTGGTATCTTGCGGTCCAAGTTATACACCGGAATTGCTAAGTGGATATCTTATGTCGCAAATTGCCACCTGGATCAATTTTCAGAGCAAATATGCCACAACAAATGCCAAAGTAGGCACTGATGCGGAGATAAGTTATAGTTTTAATAAAGATGCGGAGAAAATTCTAGACTCTTATGTCAAACGGGAAATCAGTATAAACGGAAATATGGCAACTTTGACATTTACAATTAAAAAAGCCATTGGGGATTGCAAAAATGGGGTATGGACAACCATTTACAACGCTGGCAATCCTGCCAACCCAATTAGAGTTGTTGTTGAGGGAGAGAATTGCTTGCCTTTAACTCCAAATGTCTGTAACTACGCCAGCAGCCGCCAATGCGGTATGGAAGAGGTGGCGGTGGCGAAAGACCCAGCCGAAGAAGCAAAAGCGGAACTAGAAGCTGCTGCCAACAAATGGATAAAAGAAACACCAGATTATTCCGCTTCATCATACTCTACCCAAACTTTTACTTTCGCCAAGGAAGGTGAAGAAGTACGTATTTGGAGAGCAACCAGCAAAGTGAAAATAGGCGATTGTCCGGCTAAGAGCGTTTGGGAACTTTGGGCTGAAGGCGATGCATGTGGGAACAATCCACCAAAGAATAAGAAATGCTCATCCATAACGCCAAAGGTAATCACCGATTACAAAGGCGACAGCGGGTGTTAATTTTTATCCCCTGAAAGGGGGATATTTTACCGATTTTCGCATTTTTTTGCTTTTTTCTGGAAAAATTTACTATATTTATAACAACGTTAACCCCCAGGCCTCTTAACAATGCCCAAAACCGGGGGTCATTTTTTTATCATTAAAATGAAACCTGCTAAAACCATATTGGAATTTATAGGCTTGTTAAAATCAAGAAATTTGATTTTTAAAGATGAACGTAAAGCAGAATGTTTTTTATTTCAAAATAATTATTATAGATTGTCAGGATATTGGCGGAAATATCAGATAGATCCAGACAACGGCGATAATAATTTCAAAAAAGATACAATTTTTGAGGAAATTCTTGTAATTTATGAATTGGATACTTTATTGAGACATCTTTTACAAAAAGGGATTGGGATATTTGAAATATGTTTCCGTTCAAAATTTGCTTATTATATGGCGCATTCGGAAGAAAACGGACAATTTTTATATTTAAGGCAAGATTCTTATAATGATAAAATTTCCAAAAACGAGAAATTGGAAGATTTATTCATATCAATAGAAGCAGAATTAAATCGTTCCAAAGAAAAATGCGTTACACATTACAAAAGTAAAAACGAAAATATTCCTATTTGGGCAGCGGTAGAAGTTTTAAGTTTCGGCACTGTGTCTAAAATATATTCCCGATGGATAAACAGAGATACAATAAAAAAAGTGAGCCAAAGTTTCAAATCGCTAAAAGAGTATGAGCATACAGCAAATATAGTACGTTCTCTGGTTAATTTACGAAATTTATGTGCTCATCAAGCAAGGATTTGGAACAGAAGATTAACAGTTCCTGTGCTAGACAGAAATTATTTGCAAAAATTTGGACCTTCCAATTTAAGGTCTCAATGGCGAATAATTTCCATCTTAATGTTATTGGTAGATGAAATAAACCAAAATGACAGTTACTCAAAAGAAATTGAATAGAACCCGCTATTTCATTTGGAGAAACTTCACCGCCAACCTGCAAGGCAAGGGCTTTCAAAATTTTCATAAGCAAATCTGGATTTTTTATCCTGTTGTAGTTGAGTACATCCCTGTACAGATAGCTTGTGGCGAGCAAGCGCAATTTCTCAAGTTTTTCTTCGTTGTTCTTTGCGGTTGCTATTTCAGGGTAAGAACCGTAGATAAGCGAATTTTCAATGCTTTCAATGGCTCTAGCGTTCCCAAAATTATGCTTGATTTCTTCAAAAGACACAGGCGGCAAAAAGAACTCGTATTTTCTGCCGGTTAAAGGCTCTTTGACCACATTTGCAAGCTCAAAAGACGAAGAGCCTGTAGCTATAATATTAAGTTCTGGATGAGCATCTAGCAAAATTTTTATAGCCTTGCCAATGCCTGAAACAGATTGCGCTTCGTCTAAAACGATAATTCCATTCCCGGAAAAGTAATTGAACATTCTGCTGGAATCCATACTTAAAAGGGTTTCTCTAACAAAGGCTTCTTCGCAGTTGAAATAGCCTTTGCCAGAACCTTGTTTTTTAAGGATTTCCTTTGCCAAAGTGGTTTTTCCAACTTGCCTAGGGCCGTAAAGCACAATAACCTTGCCTTTGTTCAACTTGGCTTCAATTTTCGCTTGAATTAAGCGTTTTATGGTTTCCATATACATGGAATACTAAAATTTGGGAACAAATTCCCAAAATTTGATTTAAATTTGGGATTTAACCGTTAGCCCACCGGCGGGAAAAATATATACGCTATGGATATAGCCGCTATAACACCAGCTAAGTCTGCGGCTAGGCCGCAAAAAACTGCGTGCCTGGTTTTGCGGATTGCAACGGAGCCAAAATAAACCGCTATTATGTAAAAAGTTGTATCCGTTGTGCCCTGGAACATACAGCTTAAACGGCCAGCAAAGCTATCCGCACCGTATTGCTGCATAGCGTCCACCATCATGCCGCGCGCCCCGCTGCCAGAAAGGGGCTTCATAATCGCGGTTGGCAGGCTTGGCACAATGTCTGCGGGAATGCCAAAAAGGTCAAAAGCCACCACAACCCCGCTCATCAAAATATCCATCGCGCCGCTTGCCCTAAAAGCTGCTATGCCCGCTAAAATGGCTATCAAATAGGGTATAACCGTGACGGCAGTTGAAAATCCATCTTTTGCGCCTTCAACAAAAGCATCAAAGGGCATAACTTTTTTAATGGCGGCTAAAACCAAAAAGAATATAACAATGGCAAATAAAACTATGCCGCCCAAAAACGCGCTGGCAACGCCCATCGCTTCTGCCGAGAGCGTGGAAAAATACCAAAGAGTTCCAAACACCGCCGCGCAGAGGCCCACAAACCAAGATATGAAAACCATATTTTTTATTTCAATTTTTTGAAAAAAGGAAGTGACCAAAATCCCAGCAACGGTGCTGAAAAAAGTCGCGAATAAAATCGGCAGAAAAATATCGGCGGGGTTTGCCGCCCCTAGCTTTGCCCTATAAGTCATTATGCTAACAGGAATCAGCGTTAAGCCGCTCGCGTTCAAAACCAAAAACAAAATCTGTGCATCACTTGCGGTATCTTTGCTAGGGTTTATTTCTTGCAGTTCCTTCATGGCTTTTAAGCCAAGAGGTGTGGCGGCGTTATCCAGCCCTAGCATATTTGCGCTTATGTTCATGAGCATGCTGCCCATTGCGGGATGGTTTGCCGGGACGCTTGGGAAAAGCCGTTTCATCAAAGGGGAAACCAATCTGGCGAGCATTTGAACCGCGCCCGCCTTTTCACCTATTTTCATTATCCCAAGCCAAAAAGCCAAAATCCCGGTCAAGCCTAGGGCAATTTCAAAAGCAGTTTTAGACATGCTAAAAACGCTCTGCATAACCTCGTTGAAAATTCCGCTGTTGCCAAAAAAAAAACATTGGACAAGGCAGGCTATAAATGCGCCAGCAAAAAACAAAATCCAAACGACGTTTAAAAACACAAATGCAATTTAGTAAATAAAACCACTAATAAACCCGTTTGCCAAACAACGCCGTTCCAACCCTGACCATTGTTGAACCCTCGGATATTGCCACTTCCAAATCGTCTGTCATACCCATTGAGAGTTCGGTGAAGTTTGCAAACTTCGCTTGCGAATTAAAAATTTTGTCTCTAAGGTTTTTCAAAAAAGCAAAGCATGTTCTGGAATCCTCTGGGTTGCCGGTGTTTTTGCCTATGGTCATCAACCCTTTGTAAACAAGCCTTTGGGGTTGTGGCAGCGCGTTTAAAAAATCAAAAGCAGCTTGCATAGAAAGCCCGCTTTTAGTAACCTCTTCCGAGGCGTTTATTTGAAAGAGAATTTCCAGATTTTTGTTCGCTTCTTCGCACAGAGCCTCCAGCTTAAGCACGGTCTCCAAATCCGCAACGGAATCTATGGCTTGCGCAACCTGCACGGCTTTTCGCAATTTATTTTTTTGCACGGGGCCTATTATGCGGCAAACTATTCCCTCCCTTTGCGGCAAAAATTTTTCCAAAGCCTCTTGCACCCTGTTTTCGCCAAACTCCGTTGCTCCCAAAGCTATTGCCTCTTCCACCGCAGAGACGGGCTGCGTTTTGCTCACCCAAACAAGGCGCACGCTTGCTGGCTCCCTTCCAGAAATTTGGCAGGCTTCTTTTATGCGATTAAATACTGCAACGCTATTCCTTTTCAAACTTAAAATCCCAGAAACGCTTGTACTGAATGGATAATAAAATTTTCTCTTTCAAGGAATCATTAAAAATGTCATTCTTGCTGCTGCGTATAAATAAACCGGGGTTCACGGAAAGCCAAGAGCTGCCACCGCTGAATCTCCACAACGGGCCTGTGGATATTATATAATAAGAAAGCGGTTCTTTATCATAGGCTTTAAACGGTGTATAGAACGAAAATTGCCTGCCCGATAGTATTGCCGTAAATCCTGTATTCCACGAAAAACGCTTGCCTAAATTATATATCACGGACAATTCTTCGGCTAACACATAATCCCTGCTGAAGAGCGGGATGCCTATCATATAGTCAAAGCTCTTTCTATCATAATCCGAGTTTATATCTATAAGGGTAAAATGGAGCATAAAAGAGAAGTATAAATCCTGCGAGGTATGTCTTCCGCCTAGCCTCACGTCGTAGCTCTGCACTTGCGAATACGATGAATACCTGTAAAACTTATCAAACATATATCTGGCATTCCAAACATCGTTTATCAAAGGCGACTCGCCAGGTTTCATAGGCATCTCAACATCGCTCCAAAACAAATTTTCGTTGGAATAGAGAAAGCTGAGTTCAAAAATGGCAAAAGGGGGCGGTAATGGGGCTACGCCAAGCCCCGCCCTAACGGTTCCGTAAAAAGGGGAAAGTTCCCCGCCCGCCATAAATCTTATGTAATTCGTTCTGTTGGGTACCCACGTACCGTAGCCATTGGCGCCTAGAGGCTCAATCCACGAAAAATCAATGCTTGTATTCAATTGCGGGACAAAAGCCCCCTTAAAGTGCATAGGGGCAGCGGTCCCAGATGCGCTATATTCAACATTTGGCCCAGTCGTCATATTGGGCGCTTTGAAAGCATAAGCCGAGCAAAATAAAGCAAAAATCAAAAAAAATTGTCGCACTGCCGTAAAAAATACTATTTTTCAGATATGAATAAAACCATTTTAGCAGCATTAACGGCAATAGCGCTAATTTCATGCGCCAACAGGCACCAATCGCCCATTTTAATAGAAAGGGGCATCCCAGAAGACGAGCGCAACTACGATGTTGTGCAAGAGGGTTATGGCATAGACCCTGAGCTGAAAAGAAGTTTTTTGGCTGGGTGTGTAACCGAGGGTATGAACAAAAACCTGGTGCATCTTCTCTGGGGTACCGCAGACAAGGAATCCGCTGACGGCCTAACTTGGGAATACATAGACTTTAAGACAGGCGAAGTTATAGCACGCCTAAAATGGGAAAATACGGGCTACAAGGGCGCAGACTGGACAAACAACACAAAACTTTTGGAAATAGAAGGCGACCGCTACGGCGGCTCACCCCAATGCGCAGACTACTAACTAACGTAGGGAAAGTCATAGCAAAATAATGAACTCCTAAATTCTGGCACGGTTATTGCATATAACCTTAACAGAAACACATGAAGGGCTTTTGATTGGAGCCTTTCTAACATGCAAAGGAGTTTGTTATGCAAATCAATCACAACATTAACGCGATGATAACGCAGCATGCGTTGAGCAACAACAACACTGCCATGGGCAAGAGTTTGGAAAAGCTCTCCACTGGTTTGAAAATCAACCGTGCCCAAGACGATGCTGCTGGCCTTGCTATGAGCGAGCAGATGCGAACTCAGATTCGCGGTTTGGGAAAAGCCAAGCAAAACTCCTTGGATGGCATAGGAGCCTTGCAAATTGCGGAAGGCGGCTTGGCAGAAATAACCAATATGATGCAGCGCCAGCGCGAGCTTGCAATTCAGGCAGCCAACGACACGCTTACAAGCACTGAACGCAAATATTTGGATTTGGAGTTCCAGGAACTCACAAAGGAAATTTCGCGCATAGCAAAAACAACGGACTACAACGGCAAAAATATGCTGAACTGGTCGGAAGATCCAAACCTCAGCTTTGGTGCGATTGGAAATAAACACGAATTGCGCGAGGAAATAGGAAACGAGGTGGAGAAACTGAATAGTTTAATGGGCGGCTTTACTGCTGCTGCAACCGCTGCTGGTGGTCCGGCTCTTATTCAGGCTGCTATTGATGCACTTGAAGCTATACGGGATCTAGATCCAGATGATCCAGCTAATACTTCAATTAGGAAGAATGGCGGCCCTCCTTATCCTCCTGTGGGTGAGCTAGACCCAGGTGGTAGCCCGATGCAAAGCTTGCAAGATTTAATTGATCTCATTGGCAATACTGATGACGATGCTTTATTCCCAGCCACCAAAGACAGGCAGCTTGCAGCGCAGCTTAAAGAGCGGTTGAATATAATAGTCAATAACAATTCCCAGCCTAATTCAGATAGCTTGCTGTTCCTCTATAGCAATATGTTGGAGAACGACATGACCAATGCCGCTTCTTATACCTTGCATATAGGCCCAAATTATTCCTTTGGAATGGGTGGCAAATGGGCAAACGAAATGACGATTACTTATGTGTCTTTTAACCCTGGTTCGCTTGGGCTTTCCACCAAGAACCTCAAAACGCAGAACAACGCGACTGAAGCCATTGACAGGTTGGACAAGATAATCAAGAGCGTTAGCGGCGTTAGGGCGAAGATAGGTACATATATCAATCGCTTGGAATACACGATTAACAACATCGCAAACTTGGAATTCAACACTCAGGATGCTGAAAGCCGCATCAGGGATACCGACTTTGCGCAAGCAACAACCGATTTCACAAGGAATCAAATCTTAGTGCAGTCGGCGACTAGTATGTTAGCGCAGGCAAATACTTTGCCGCAAACGGCGCTGACCCTTATAAATGGATAATTGGCTTAACGGAACCTTTTCTCCTTTGGAGGTTCCCCCGCCTGGCTTCGCCAGGCGGGCTTTTTGCGTTTCCCCAGAGAAAAAATAAGCGCCCTTGACAAACCCTTTTTATTTTTACTCACCCTGCCAGCTTCACTTCGTGGGCAGGGTTCGCCCTATGGGCTGTCCTACGGACATTTAAAATTTCCTAACAATGCCTGTTTTTTTGGCAAAACTCTTGACAGGCACGGAAATTTTTTCTATATTTACCTTAATATGACCACTGGTTAAAATGATGGCAAACTTATTGGCTAGTGGAGTTTTTTAGTTGAGAATTGAGAATGGAAAAATTGAGAATTATGAAATGCAAAAAGAATAGAGATGTTGCAAAGCACCTATCTCAGAATATTCATAATAACCTATGATGAATGTTTAGAACTATTAAAATCAATGATTGAATATTTATCAGAAAAAGTAATTTATTAGCGTTCGCTGCCTTAAAGATTAACTGTCTGAACCATACGCTCGTCAATACGTTGTTTACTTACTGGTGAATAGCCAAAGGCAGGTCATTATTCTGAAAATCCTGTAAATTCTGTGAATTCTGGTTCAGACAAAAGGAATAAATTTTTCTATATTATAACCTATGCCATTGCACGCAGACATAATATCAAAAATAGTTCAAAGCCTTATAGGTTTGAATATCTATAAAATTATTCTATTCGGCTCTTATGCAAGAGGCACAGCAACAGAAGACAGCGACATAGATTTGCTTGTGATTTTGGATACAGAGAAATTTGCAAAAACTTTTAAAGAAAGAATGGATAGAAATTTGACTGTTTCAAATGCTTTATTGGATATAAATAGAGAATTTGCGATGGATATCATCGTTTATTCGTATGGTGAATTTGAATATTTAGACAAAAAGGAAAGTG
>JGI20170J14366_1001040_pt1 | contig 12108 bp, 9 predicted proteins | sample TergutNc150P3_FD_14366 | JGI IMG/M metagenome (IMG submission 14366) | reverse complement strand
TTGCCCGTTATACGCCGAACTCTGACATTCCTCGTCGCCTTCAATTTCGTTATACCAGAAGATCACGTCATCGCTGGTAACGGGAACTTTTTTTTCCGAATTATAATAACTCCAGTACAGGTTATCCCTGAGGGTGAAGATCACGTCAAGAGTCTGCTCCGCCTCATTAACAACTATCTGGGGAAAAGCGCATTTGGCTGTCCATTCACGACGCACCACATCATACTCCATGAGGTAATCGGTGAGCATATTAAGGATACCGGCTGTCTCCGCGTCCCGTTCGGCAATCAGGTGGTTAAAGCTCTTGGGATCCTTGATCATGCTTGAATTCCAGGAGCCGCCCAGCCTGCCGGGAACAAATTCCTCGCCGCGCCATGGCTTGGTCTGCGTCTTTGCCAGAAGTTCCTGTAAACCTTCGGCGCTGCGGGTTTCAAGCTCCTCCAGGGACATTTCTTCGTTTTTGGTACAGGCGAAAAACGTACAAATTACGCACAAGAGGGGAATAAGGGGAAACCGTTTCATGCTTTATAGTAGCGGGTCGGGGGGCACAACGTCAATTCGTCGTTTGGACAGCCGCTATTGACAAATTTGGTCGTATTTGTCATATTTATCCCATTAACGCCCCTTAACGGGGCGCTAAACCAGGTTCCCTGTGGGAACCCATGCCACCTACGGTGGCAAGCCGTTTTTCAAAGCGGCTAATATTGGGCCGTTAGCTCAGTCGGTAGAGCATCGCCCTTTTAAGGCGGTGGTCGGAGGTTCGAATCCTGCACGGCTCAAAAACGTACCTGCTTGCCCTGTAAGGAATTACAGGGCAAGCAGGTTTTTGGCTGCATTTCCTGACAGGGAGGCGGAGATTGAGCATACATGAATCGGCGGAAATGTATCTGGAAACAATTCATGTTTTGGGCCTGAAGGAGAATCGGGTCCGTTCAATCGATATTGTCAATGAACTGGAATACAGCAAGCCGAGCGTCAGCGTTGCGATGAAAAACCTTCGGGCAAAAGGGTACATTGCCATAGATGAAGACGGTTATATAACGCTGACCGCCAAGGGGCGCAAAATCGCCGAGACGATGTATGAACGGCATATCGCGATTTCCGACTGGCTTATTTTTATGGGCGTTGATAAAAAAACGGCGGTACATGACGCGTGCAAAATGGAACACGCCATGAGCGAAAAAAGTTTTACGGCAATCAAAAAGTATATCGAAAGCTCAAAGCGCTGATTGAGAACTTTATTCTTCTGTGAAATTCCAAAAAGAATTTTTTACCACGGAGTACACGGAGTTACACGGAGGAAGAAAAGATAAGAGATTAACATCTTAAACCTCCGTGAAACTCCGTGTACTCCGTGGTTAATTTCTTCCTTCTCTATTACTTATTGCAGTACCATTTCCGCGCCGCGCCTGTCCAATACGTTAAGCGAAGATAAATCAAGATACAAATACCGGGAATATCCGTCTTCTTCATACGATTTTAACTCTCCGGTGGCTTCAACCCATGAATCAACGGCGGGATACGGCCGCGTCTGTTCTTTGGCCCATGCCACTTCAAACCCGGCGTTTCCGTCATTGCCGCAGCACCCCGGACCGTACCGTATTACAAAACAATACGATTTTTCATAACCCTGTTCTTCCTTGAAGATTCCTTCAAGTTTAATGGTTTTTCCCAGATAATCTTCCGGGTTAAGATATACGTCATTGACTTGGGCAATAAACATTTTTTCCTTTATTTCAACTACTCCTTTGGTTGACGCCGCGGACGAAGATCGGGCGTTTTCTTCAGGGAGGGCCGGTTCCTGATCATTGAGAGAAGACGATGCCGTTGGGGAATCCTGGTCATTGAAGAAAGACGGCGCCGCTTGGGGAAAGTTAAACGCCGCGTCTTTTCCCCTTACCGCGTTAAAATTTTCGATTTTTTTCTTTGCCCTGTAATAAACAAACGTGAACAGTGAGGCGGTTATCGCCAGTATGACTACGGCGATAATCAGATTGCTTCGCGCGGATTTATTTTCACGCATGACCTTCCCTCCTGCTGTTTATTATACCCGAATTGCGCCAGGCTTTGCAAAGCCATGTTTCAATAAGCCAGAACAACGTAAAGACAATTATGTTAATCAGTACCACACTGGCGCCGGTCGGCGTCGCGTATATATATGAAATAACGATTCCTATAAAAAAACACAGAATCGAAACAAGGGCGGAACAAACGGTAACGCTCATGAATTTTTTGAACAGGCGCATGGAGCTGAGGGCGGGAAAAATAATCAGGCTTGAAATCAGCATGGCTCCCATAATGCGCATACCCAGTACGATGGTGAGGGCGGTCAAAAAGGCGATGAGCATATTGTACAGGCCGGTTTTTACGCCAGTCGCTTTGGCGAATGTTTCGTCAAAAGTTACGGCGAATAAATTATGATAAAACAGGATAAAAAGCGCCAACACGGTAACTGAAAGGGCGGCGCTTAAATACACGTCGGTTTTGCTCATGGCAAGTATGCTGCCGAAAAGGTAATTGCACACGTCGGTATTCATTCCCGTTGATTGTGATATGATAATGACGCCTATGGCCAGAGAACCGGTTGAAATAAGGGCAACCGCGGCGTCGCCCTTGATTTTGCTGTTTTCACTCAGGCGCAGCAGGAGAAAAGCGGCGGCTATCACGATCGGAATTGCTACGCTTAAAGGGGCGGTGTGCAGCGCGGTGGCAAGCGCCAGGGAGCCGAACCCTACATGGGAAAGGCCGTCGCCTATCATCGAATAACGTTTCAAAACCAGGCTTACCCCCAGTAGGGCGGCGCAGACCGAAACCAACGCGCCGACCGTAAACGCCCTGACCAGAAACGGGTAACTAAACATCTCAGAAATTACATCAAACATTATCTTCCTAACCTCTCTTTTAAATTTTACCACAGAGTACTGGAGATGTCCAAGAAGTAAGAATTAACCACGGAGTACACGGAGTTTCACGGAGGAAAAAGAATAAGATACTAATATCTTAAACCTCCGTGTAACTCCGTGACCTCCGTGGTTATATTCTTCTTCATTTCTCTTTTTGCACAAAAAAATTCTTGCCGGTGTCCGAGCGCAGGTAGTCTTCCATACTGCCAAAAAACAACTGCCGTTTGCGCACATGCAGGACTGTGCGCGCGTATCCGGCGGCTTCGCCGTCATGGGACGCCATGATTATCGTCATGCCTGTTTCGCGGTTGATCCGCGCGAGCAGCCGGTACAATTCCGCGCTTATCAGCGGGTCAAGGCCCGCGAACGGTTCGTCCAGCACGAGGGTTTTTTCCGCGGCGCACAGGGAACGGGCCAGTAAAACGCGCCGCTGCTGGCCGCCGGAAAGTTCCCGAAAACAGCGGTCTTTCAGTTCCGCGATGCCCAACAGCCGCAGGTTATCTTCGGTTTTTCGTTTTTCCGCCGCGCGGTAAAAGGGTAAAAGCCCTTTCTTCCTCAAATTCCCCGACAGAGCGATTTCAAACACCCCGGCGGGAAAATCCTGTTTCGCGGCGGTCTGCTGGGAGAGGTAGCCCGTGCGGGACGGCGTACATTCCGGGGAAAAGGTGATTGTTCCTTCCAGGGGGGGAATCAGCCGCAGCAGACCCTTGATCAGGGTGGATTTACCGGAACCGTTTTCCCCGGCAATCAGGAGAAAATCTCCGGCCTCTACCGAAAAATTCAGACCGGAGATCACACTATGTCCGTCATAGCCGAATGCCAAATTTTGACAGCTTATCACCATAACTGTAATGTAAATCTTTTTTTGTTTTTGTTACAAGGGAAAAGATTTCACACAAAGAGCACAAAGGTACAAAGAACACAAAGAAAAGAAGGGAAAAAGGGGGTTATTGTAAGTAAGTTGAGCTTGATAATCTCACGATAAGATAACAGACAACACCCCCCTAATTCCCCTTTGTGTCTTCTCTTTCTTTGTGTCCTTTGTGTGAAATCTTCCGGATTTAATTTATGTGTGGTTATATTCTTCAGTGCAGCGCCTCCCGTAGATTTTCAACATTCCGGCGCATAAAATCAAGATAGCCCAGTCCCGCGTCAAAATCGCGTTTGGAAACATTATGACATGCGTGCAGCAGCAGTTTTTTCGCGCCGGTTTCCCCGCTGATGGTATCCGCCATTCGTTCGTTGGAAAGCTCAATGTAAAACACCACCGGAATTTTTTCAGCCTTGATTTTGTTGATTAAAAAGGCGATGGTGGCCGCGCTCGGCTCAGTTTCGGTGGAACAGCCGGGGAAAGCGGCATAATACGTCAGTCCATAAGCGTCGGCAAAGTACCGGAAGGGGAAGCGGTCGCCAAAGACAATGACCTTTCGCCGCGCTCCGTTTACTGCCGCCTGAAACTGTTTGTCCAATTCATCAAGCTGATCGGTATAGGTTTGAGCGTTTTTCCGGTAAAACTCCGCGTTGGCGGCGTCGGTTTCACATAACAATTCGGTTATCGCATTGACAATTAAAATCGCGTTGCGGGGAGAAGTCCAGACATGTTCGTCATACGCTATTTCATCTTCTTCTTCCTCTTCTTCCTCTTCTTCCATGCCCTCGACAATTTCTTCCTCAACCGCGTCAACGGCGTCAATCAAGGTGAAGATTTTCATCTTGTCCGTATTTATGGATTCAAGAATCCGCTCAACCCATGCGTCGCTTTCGCCGCCCGCATGGATAAAAACAGCGCTGTTCTGAATGGTGATAATATCCTTCGGCGTAGGCTCAAAGGAATGGCTTTCCGATCCGGGCGGCAGCAGCATAGTCAGGTTTACCTTGTCCCCCGCAATGCGCCGGACAAAATCATAAGACGGAAAAGTCGTTACCGTTACGTTGATTTTACCATTCGTACCGCGCTTAACAGTAGCTTTGTTTTTTTTACAGCCGCTCAATCCGCACAGGATCGCGGCAAGCGTTAGCAGTATTAAAATTGTTTTCTTCATAATTCCTCCTTAACAAGATGGTGTGTTTAAGTTCTTGAGATGTAGGGAGAAATTTTCAGGAGTTAAAACGGACTTTAAGCCCTATGGGGCTGAGGATGTTACAGAAAAATTCGTTATATACGCGGGGTGTCCGGGCAAAGAACGCGTAAAAGGCGGCGAAAAGAACGGCAAACCCGGTCAGCCTGAAGGTTTTCAGAAAACATAGAACGGCTTCAATGCACGCGCAGACCGGGCAGTTTTCCCCGGTACAGTCATGGTCATGTTCACCGGCGATCAGGGTTTCGGCGGAAAGAACCAAAAAGACCATACAGATTGTCAGAAAGAGAATAAATATTTTCCCGGTAAAGCGCGCTTTCATTGGTTATAGTGTAACTATTTTTTTGTTTTTTTACAAGCATTGCGAAATGTGAAAGAGGGAAGAATTTTCACCACGGAGGACACGGAGTTACACGGAGGTTTAAGATACTAGTATCTTAATTCCTCTTCCTCCGTGAAACTCCGTGTCCTCCGTGGTTATATTCTTCTTCTTAATAATGATTATCCATCGCCTGAAATCGTTCGCGTACTTTTTGCAGCAGGGCCAGTTCGCGGTTAATAATTTTTTCGTAATCAAGTTCGCCGGTTCCCATGCGCAGGGCCTCGTCTTCCCAGAATTGGACTTTGGGTAAATTGATAAAGTAAAAGCGTTTTTCCTGCGCCTTGCCCGCCCATTCCGCCGCGGCTTTCCAGTAGTACAGCGCCGTGCGGTAACAGGTTTCCGCCGTTTCCAGACTCTCCAGGTTTTGCTCTTTCCAGGGGGCGTTGTAAAAATAGGCTTTACGTTTGTTCCACTTGTTTCCTAAAAAGAGGTACTGCTCAATCAGTTTAAGGTTGATGTGCATATTGAACAGGTAGCGGTATTTTTCCCATTGGGTTTCATCTTCGATCAGGGCAAGGGCGTAGAGGGGATTGCAAAAATCAGCCTTCATTGCCTTTTCAAGCCAGTAAATATTTTCCATGGTGTCGTCGGGGTACTGGATATGGTGCAGGTGGTACAAACGGTAGTACTGTTCCTTGTAGGTGACATAATACGCGTTCAGCGGAATAACCGCGGAAAAAAGAACAATGCCGAGGATAAAAATCTTGAACTGATTAATTGTCAAAAGAAATTTACCACGGAGTACACGGAGTTTCACGGAGGAAAAAAAGATTATCATATCAAAACTCCGTGAAACTCCGTGTACTCCGTGGTGTAAATTCTTATTTACTTCCACATCTCGCATCGCTTTCTTCATTGCACGTTGCTCTTATTTCAATATCGGCATTTTGGACACATGACTCCATACCTCCGCGGAGGCTTTTTCAACGCTCTGCGAGGCGTCAATGATCTCCACCCGGACCCCGGCATCACGAAACCCGTTAAGCAGGGCATGATAGCGTTCCCGGACTTTTTTTTGGAATTCCATGTGTTCGTAAATTTCCAGAGAAGGGCGGCTGCGCAGGCGTTCCAGGGCAATTTGGGGGTCTATGTCAAAAAAAAGCAGCAATTCCGGGGCGGGGAAACACTCATTCAGGCTGCGGGGGAGTTCTTCACCACATTCTATGCCCTGATAAACCAGCGAGGAAAGCACGTAACGGTCGCAAACAACCAATTCCCCCCGTTTACAGCGTTCTACTATGCCGTTTGGGGCGTATAAATGCTCCCCGCGGTCGGCGGCAAAGAGCCGCGCAAGGGTATCCGGCTGCAGGGAGGGGTCATTTTTCAGCGCGGAGCGGATTATGCGGCCTATGGGGCCTTCCGCCGGTTCCACGGTAGGGAAAAAAACAGGGGATTCCCCGCGGCAGGCGGCAAATTTACGCTCCAGCAGGGCAAGTTGTGTGCTGGTTCCGCTCCCGTCGCCCCCCTCAAATACGGCAAAATTACCAAGAATTTCCACTATCGTGTTAAAATACCGTATATTTTAAGGATTATCAATATACTTTATTACGTTAAATGTGTTATATTATTAGAGGAGCCGGAAAGAACCGGCAAATTTGAGGGGAACAAATGCCGGAGAAAACACCTCCATTTCGATTATACGTTCAAATTCTCATCTTTTCCGGCCTTGTTGTCCTGGGCGTATTGATTTTATGGCCCTTACAGCGGTCGGTACAGGGGGGGATGGTCAGTATCCGGGACGATATTATCACCCGGCTGGAACAGCGGATAGACCGGAAAATACGGTATACCTCAATCAGTCCTTCCCTGTTTGGTTCTTTTGACGTGCGCAATGTCCGTGTCACGGATTATGACGGCCGCCCGGTGCTTACCATGTCCCGTTTTCGCATTGCCTATTCGCTGTGGGACCTGTTGTGGGGAAAGAGCCGGGCAATTCACTCGGTGCGGATAGATTCTCCGCTGGTTGATTTTAATACGGCCCGTGACCAGGACCTGATTGATTTCTTTAAAAATTTCAACACGGATGGAGATAATTCCCGGCAGAATTTTACTGAAATATTTCCTGAAGATCTTATGATTCGGGTACGCAACGGTAAATGTCTGATTCGTAAAAACGGGGATCAGTTTGATGTTGACGCGCTAAATCTGGATGTCGAGATTGAAGGCAGCCGCGTGATCTTTGGCGGCAAATGGAGATTTGGCGTTACGATAGACCGGCTGATCGGGGATCCGGTAAACATGTATGTGGCGGTGAGGGCAAACGGTTCCTTCCGATCGGACATGACGGAGGGCGAAGCTGTTTTCAGTATCCCTGCCATTACCGGGGACGCGGTCAGCGCAAGCCCTGTTGCCTTTGGCCTTGTTCTGGATAATCGCATGATCCGCCTGGGAAAAATGCCGGACCAGCTTCCCTGTGAGTTTTCTCTTGAATACGGGCTTGATGACAAAACGATAGACACGCAGTTTGACTGCGTGAATTTCAGGCTGGGTGAATTTCTTTCCTTTTCGGGAGGGCTTGAAGACGCCCGTCAACTGCTGGATATTGCCGCTTCCGGCGCGGCTTCTTTTAAGCGGGGACAGGACGGCGGTCTTGATTATACGGTTGATCTGACCGGCGCGGCGCTTGCCAATGATTCTGTTCCTTCCCCGGCTGCGGGAGGATCATTCGAGGTAAATGCCTCAGGCGATGAACAGCGCGTTCTTATTAACACCCTCCGCTTCTCAATGCCCGCGGCGGAAGGGACAAGCGATCTCTTTTGCGGGGAGATCAGTTTTAGCGGCGGCGCCGGGCTTGAACCCTTTGCCCCCGACGGTACCCTCTCTCTGGTTAATTTCGGAATCTCCGGCAGGGAAAAACTCAATGCGGATATTATCGTAACTACCCATGACAATGAAATCAAAGTATGGTGCCAGACGCTGAACCTGGGGCAGGTTAAACTCAGCGCTTTTAACGCGTTGCTGCGGCCTTCGGGAGATAATCTGGGCTTTACGGTTTCCGCCCTGCGTCTGGAGGATTTTGACCTTAACAATAAGCGGAAGGAATCATTATTGCTGGAAGGCTCGCTGAATTCAAAACGGCGGTATATGGATCTCAATTTGAAGCTGGATAAATTTTCAGCGGGTGATCTTGCCGGTATGGCGCTGCCCTTTGTAAGGAATGCGGCTCTTCCGGCGCCCCTCCAGGGACTGCTGAACGGCGCGATAATCACCACCGAAATCTCTCTCAATACGGATTTTGTCCATTGGTCGTATAACGCCCCCCGTTTTGCCTTTAACAGTGAATCGGGCAAAGGTTTTCATGGGTATGTTTCCCTGGCGGGTACCGAGCGCCTTTTTGAGCTGAACGAGGGTCGTTTTATCCGGGGGGAAGAGAGCCTGTTATTGTCGGGAAAGGCGGATTTTGCCGCCGCGAAAAATACCGGTTTTTTGCTGAATGCCCGTTACCGGGATATTGAATACTCTTTTGAAGGCGCGGTGCTCAACGGGAAGTCGATAAACATTCGGGGTTCCCACGGTCTTAATGTGAATCTTGCCGCGTCCGGCGGTAAAGGCTATACCGGTTCTATACACGCCGAGAAACTTCCGGTGCCTTTCCTGGGGGATCCGGCCTTTCTTTCCTGTGATGCGCGGCTCCGTTATGACAGCGCCGCTTCCTGGTCCATGAAACTGAATCAGTTTGAATTGACCGATATTGCCAGCGCGGCAAGACCGGCGCAGATACGGATTTCCGGCAATGCGGATCCCAAAGGGGCGCATTTCCCCCTGCTGTATTACCAGGACGCGCTGGGCCCTCTCAATGGCAGGGCGGACATTTCCTGGCCGGCGGATTATTCCGATTTTACCGGTACGCTGGAAATGGGGGAGGGCGCGGAAAAATACCATGTAGAAGCGTCTTTTTCCGACCACTCTTTTAAGCTTGTTTTTTCCGGCTCATCCGTACAGCTTGACCGCGCGTTTGACAAGGTAAAGGCCCGCTCTGACATGGGTATCCGCCTGTCATGGGATTCCATTAATGCCTTCCGCACTGAATTCAATTTTTATTCGGTCAAAGGCAAACTATTCAACCAGGATTTCGGGGCGCAGGCTTATGCCGTGCTGGATAGCGGGGAATTAACCGTTGACAACATGAATTTCAGTTTTGCCGATGTTGAGGGTACGCTGTCCCATTTCATAGTAAGCGGCGCAAAAGGGGCTGCTGAAGCCAGAATCGAAATAATTGGCCTTGCCGGAAAGAAGCCGATAGAGGGCGATTTATCGTTTACCGCCGGTTTCAAGCCCCTGCGATCATGGTTTGAAGTTGGCCAGATAACGAACGCGTTTGCCGGAAATATCCATGTTGATAAATTGAATTATGGCGGCAAAGGACAGGCGCAGGCTTTTGACATTGCCTTCTTCCGCTCTGACGGCGTGTTTTCGGTGACCGGCGGACCCCGTGATATGCTTCGCTTCCGGATGGATGACGAGGGCAGTTTTTATGCGGGCCTTTCCAGCCCGTTTCCCGTGCGCGGGACAGTCATCGGCAGCATACAACAGAAAAACATCAACGCCCGCTGCAACGACCTGTACATAGATATGGGAGAGTTGTTTGATATCCTGCCGGAAAACAAAGACTTTCTCATGACCGGCGGTTATGTGAACGTGTCGGTGGATATCAGAGGTTCTATTATCGACCCCGAGTTTTTTGGCTCCGCGCGGGGCACCAGCTTGCGGATAAGGGTGCCAAATTACATATCCCAGGAACTGCGTCCCATTCCTTTTAATATGACCATTGAGGGGAATGAAATCAATTTCGGTCCGGTTCCTGTCGCTGTGGGAAAAGGAGCGGGAACGGTAAAGGGCTGGTTCATCATTGACCGCTGGATACCGGATACGTTCAGCATGGATATAACCGTTCCCCGCGAAACCCCCATTCCCTATGGCTTTGACATGAACGGTTTCGTAGCCCGCGGCGAGGCGGCCGGTAATCTCAATTTTTCCATGGAAAATTTATGCTTTGATGTTTCCGGCGATCTGTATGCCAACAATACCGAGATGGGCGTTAACTACGATGAAATGGCTAACCAGAAGGGAAAAGACCCCTTTTCCGGCGGGAAAATTCCCTGTGTAGTCGATCTGACGGTCAGCACCGGTCCGGTAGTGGAATTCGTCTATCCTAACTCAAGGCTTCCCATTCTCAGGGCGAATCCTGACATAGGAACCAAAATACATATCACCGTCGATTCTCTGGCGCGGCAATTTTCCCTGATAAGCGATATAAAAATCCGCAGAGGAGAGATTCAATATCTTGAGCGGAGTTTTTATGTCCGCTCAGGCCTCCTGGTCTTTCGGGAAAATGAGATGCGTTTTTCACCCCGTTTAACGGCCCGCGCCGAAATACGCGACCATACCGACAACGGACCGGTAACCATTTCCATGATTGTTGACAACGCCCCTTTGCTTTCCTTTACCGCCCGCTTTGAATCAAATCCGGCGCTTTCCCAGATGGAAATACTCTCGCTGTTGGGGCAGAATGTCCCCGGCGCCCAATCCGATGAGAACGCCGCGTCCATTCAGAGGGCCTTCTTTAATTCAGGGTCGGAAATTGCGACGAATTTCATTATGGGACGGCAGGTGAGTCAAATTGAGCGGCAGATACGCAATTTTATGCGGCTTGATATGTTCAATGTGAGGACCCAGATTGTCCAAAATGCCCTTTACCGTGCGTTTCAGTCCCCGGTTGACAGAACAAGCGGGGTAGGTAACTATTTTGATAATACAACTGTTTTTGGTGGTAAGTACATTGGACAGGATATGTTTGTCCAGGGTATGCTTTCCATGCGCTATGACGCGAATAAGGATTCTTTCGTTATAGCGCCTGATATCGGGATTGAGATGCAAAATCCCCTGTTTGGCATACGCTGGGATTTTTCCCCGACACATCCGGAAAACTGGTATGTTAATGATAATTCCATAACCCTTACCTGGTCCAAATCATTTTAGGAGTTTTGATGCGTGTGCAATTTTGTTTGGTGAAGGCGGCATTTTTCACATTGGTGTTGTTCTGTGTTTCTATGACGGGTTTTGCCCAACAGCAGTCAATATGGTATGAGGGGAAACCAATAAAAGATATAATTTTTTCCGGTTTGCGCCATGTAAAATCGTCCGAACTTGAAGGATTGATGGAACCCTATAAAGACCGGCCTTTTGAAGATTCGCTGTTCATGGAGATACAGGGTAAACTCTATGCCCTTGAATACTTTGACCTTATCAACCCCAGCATAGTACCTGCGGATTTTACCCGTAATGAAATTATTATTCGTTTTGCCGTTACCGAACGTCCCACCATCGGCAGAATCAACTTTGTCGGAAATTCCGGGCTGCGAAGGAATGAATTACTTGATACCGTTGTGATCAAGCCAAATGATGTGGTGAATCAGGCAAAAGTACACGTCGCTGAACAGGCTATCATCAACAAATACATGGAGAAGGGGTATCCTGACATAAAGGTAAGATCAGAAACCCAGACTTCTGGCGTTTCTTCAATCACCCTCACCTTTTTCATTACCGAAGGAGAAAGAATCTCCATTCAGGAATTCCGCTTTGAGGGTAATACGCTCTTTTCAACCAGGACGCTCAAAGGGCAGCTTTCCCTGAAAGCCAAGGGTCTGGTCAATTCCGGCGCTTTTCAGGAAGCAAAACTCATTGCCGACCGCGCCGCCATTACCCAGTATTACCATGATCGCGGATACATTGACGCCGAGGTTAT
>JGI20170J14366_1001032_pt1 | contig 12159 bp, 12 predicted proteins | sample TergutNc150P3_FD_14366 | JGI IMG/M metagenome (IMG submission 14366) | reverse complement strand
CCCCAAGTTTACGATTTTGCGTAAATCGGGGTGAAAATCGGGGCGGAAAACAGGGCGGAAACCGCCTATATAATTATGGACTATCCTTATTATATATAGCCCTCGTTTGGCTGATTTTGCCCGTTGCGGCCCTTGCCCAAGAAGCCGAAAACAGCTCCAAAACCGCTGTCGATCCGGCCGAAACCGCCGCCGAAGCCGTTGTCGGCGATGCCGCAGAGGCTGTCAAAGACCCCGACGCGGCTGCAACCGCCACCAAAGCCACATCGTCGGTAACAAACGACGGTGGAAAGGTAACGAGCCTTACTGTCTACGTTCCGCAGTCAATAGGGCTTACGAAGAGTCAAAGTTACATCCCAGCACTTGTACAAGGCGAGTTTGTCAGCAACTTTTCAAATTACTCTACCATCTCCATATTAGATTGGGAGCGTCTTGATGATATATATGTCAAACTTATCAACGAGGCATACGACGACAAGGCGGCGGCAAAGCAAGACGTGATGCTTGGGCGCTTGGCACCTACGAGTCATTTCTTGACTGGAAACATAACCAAGACGGCAAAGGGTTACAATATTAAAATGAACATTACAGCAACCGCCGACAAAATGACTGTTGCTACATATTCGGGGACATTTAGTTTTGCGGAACTGGACAATCTGACAGGCATACGCCGCGCGTCACTAGATCTGCTACAAAAGGTAGGTGTGGAACTGACGGATAAAGCGCGACAAGAACTTGCTGGGGCGGCGACAGCAAATCAAATATCGGCACAAACGGCACTCGCTATGGGCGTCATAGCACAAAGACAAGGGACAGAAATTGAGGCGTTGACCTATTTCTTTCAAGCGACTGCTCTTGATGCCTCTTTGGTTGAAGCGTCAAAACGGTCTTCCGTAGTGGCCGCCAATATTTCGAGCGGGAATATCGGCGCGGATGTACGCAACGAAATACTGTGGCGGAAGAAATGGATTGCGAAGCTCAAAGAAACGGAAGAGACGTTCTATAAATTGATTAATAACGCCGATATACCGTATATGTTTTATTATTCCACAGACATTGTAAGAGGAAAAATTGACTATCAAAATGAAACTACGGATCTCCGAACAAAAATAGGTTGGACCGCCAACCAAACTTGGTTTGCTACGTTGGAGCGCTCGCTCCAAGCAGCGCAGGCAGTATTAGACGGACTGAACGCAACGAATAGAAAAAAAGATTGGGGCTTGGCGGATTGGCCACGACAGGGCATATCTAACACAAACCCATTTATTTCACAATATTCTTCGTCAAAGTCAAAAAATTACGATTTTACGATTACATTTGAACTTGTGAACGCACGGGGACAGATAATTGGCAACAAAACAATCAGGACAGGTCCTGATTTCAGCCTTATCCTTGACCAAAAAGGCCGATTTAATCTCAAATTTTACACCAGTCACATGAATATTATTGAATTCAGCAGTGTTCGGGCTAATGACATCAGCGACAAATTAACCATCCGTATCGCGTCAATAAACGGTGTATCGCCTAAAAACACACGATTTGCAATAGCAACAATAGCGAGTTCTGGTATAGCGCAACAACCACTGATTGATACTAGGGATGGTAAGAAATACAATACCGTAAAAATAGGTCATCTAACATGGATGGCAGAGAATATGAATTATGAAACGGATAAAAGCAAATGCCATAGGGATAACGAAAATAACTGTGATACGTATGGTAGGCTGTACGATTGGTATACCGCAATGAATGTCTGCCCATCAGGTTGGCGTTTGCCTGATTATAGTGATTGGAATGCGATGAATGCTATGATTGATGGTTGGGGGCGCAATATGTTAGGTGGCGTGGTTATTGTTAGCAATTCCGGAACAAAGCTTAAATCAACGATAGGCTGGACAAGCGATGACAAAGGAAAATTAATTCCTGGAACAGATAGTTTTGGATTTTCGGCGTTACCAGGTGGTGGCGATTGTTTCGATAGATCTTATTTCAAGACGGGCCAATATGGATATTGGTGGACGGCGACGGAGGAAAACAGTAGTGTCGCTAGGGCAATGGTGATGCGAAGTAACGATGAGGATACAAAATATAGTAGCGAAGAAAAGAGCTACGGTTTTTCGGTACGTTGTGTTCAGAAATAGGAACGGTAAATTCTAGACTAAATACATTGATGATGTAAATCTATGTTGTTCTTGTTTTATAACGTGACGAGTAAGTAAACTAAAGATAACAATAACATTTAACTATTTCAATGCAAGGAGACAAACAAATGTCAAAGTTCAATCAAGTTAGTACGTCAATCACAGTTACATTTTTGTTGGTAGCGGCAATAACAGTGACGGTCTTTAACTGCGGAGGTTCATCTCCGCAATCGTTGTTAGTAAAGCGATGGATAACTACGGAAAGTAACGTAGACCGAGACTTAATCTCTGAAAAGATGGAGTTTTTTGGCGATGGAACAGGTGTGATGGAATCAAGCAATATCCGAGGAATCGGAGTTTGGGCAGAGAGTTTTACTTGGAAAATAGGCAGCGATGGGAGACTAATCGTGGTTTCACCAAACGGCGTAACACAAATATATGAAATAGTAGAAATCTCAAAATCAAAACTGATCTTGAATGGAAATGCTCCGAAAGTTGGTAATGTTCGCACAACATTTTTAAGTCAAGCCGCCGTCAAAGATGCTATAAACGCGGCGGGGTCGTGTAAATCAAAATCAAAACTCATTGAGATCGTGGACGGTAACGAAGAAATGCTTGCAATAATAGATAAGATATCAAAGGCGGACTGTAAAAAAGCCGGTGGATGGTGTAAGGCGGCGATGTTTGTTGCTACGGATGTCAGTGATGCGGAGAAGATTGCAATGACAAATACGATATCGGAGATAGATTGTGAAGCTCGTCTCATAGAGGCAGGTGTTATAGCAAAAATGGCAGAGGCACCACGTGTAATTGCATCTTATCAATCGGCGTTTTTGGCGGCCGAAGCGGAGTTTGGTTTTGGAAATTTCACAAAAGAAAATTTAATGTTCGATTTTACAGCTATAAGTAAATCTTCAGAGTCATTTGATTATACTGTTAGCAATGATGTATCTACATTCGTGGCAACGGCCAAAAAAGATATAGGAGCTTTCAAAAAAGGTAGCACCTTAACAGCAACGTGGAAAAATACCAAACAGCAATTTATTCATGGTAGTAGCCAACAAGATGTGGCACAAGAATTGGTTCCGAGCTTCTTCTTTGCAAGAGGATGGTAGGTATGATAATAGGACGTTGATATTTTGTCGCGTTGTATGTTGAGTAATAAGACCATTTTCGGGTTAATGGAACCCCCGTTCTCGGCTTGTTCTTTCTGGCATGGTGTCAGAAAGGATATTTTCAAAAGGTTCCGTTAGGAGAAGAGTAATCATGGCTCAATCAATTTGCGGTATGTGTATGTATTTTACCAAAGCGGGAAGTGGTGGGAAGTCGATTGACTGGTGCCATCTTCCCATTAAGAACTACAGCACATCTTTTAACAATTCGGCTTGTTCTTACTGGAAGTCGAAGTAATTTTTGTAGCATCGTTGGAGGCTAAAAAGGAAACATCTTTAGCCTCTTACTATGGTGTGGGGACGGAAAAAAATTTTCACAATAAATCGGCAGATACTGCCGGAGAGGGACGGATAAGATGAACAAGGGACGCATATTGATATCCGCAAACGGCAACGGGCATAGCGCTATTGCTACGTGGTGGTTTGTAGGGGTAGTCGGAGCAGTTATTCTTGCTGCGGTGTTTGCGTGGATGGCTAACCTAGGGGGTCTGCCAATGGGTGTTGGCGTGATTGGTGCCATATTTTGTTTGATACTATCGGGTGTGACACATTCTCGTATAATTCGTACGGCTGTTACTGTGTGGGAGAATTCTGTTGATGGTGTTAGTGTTACGCCAAAATTCCCATTATCTTTTATGCTTTGGTGCTCGTTTTCATCACTTCGACTTTCGGTGTTTCAGTTACAATATGACCAAATATCTTCTGTTGACGTGGAGAATGAAAATATTATTATTATTAGTACGGCAAACACCCAACATAAAATCTACGCTATGAACGCGAGAGAAATACAGAAAGTGATAATGTCACGAAAAAAGGATATTGCCGATAGCAACAAAAGTAAAAAAGTAGACGAAGTAAAAATCACATCTGAAACGAAACGTCCAGTCCCAAGTGATGTCAGATCACCAACAGACGCTATAGTTGATGAATTGCGAGGAAATCTTCGACAGATTGCTCACCTCTCTTTGGATGAGCAATTACAGATGTTCAACGATCGTTTTGGCCTGTTTGAAAATCATGTGGCAAAAATGGAAGCTGATGCCATGTCTGAAAAAGAAGTGATAGATGGGCTTGTCCAATCTACTCAACATTATCCGTTGGCGCAAGCGAAACAGCTGATTATTGTTAGGATGATTACACCGTGGCTTGAAAGAATTGCACCAATGATTGAGTATTTAACCATATTACAGGAAAAATTTCCATCGTCATCCCGTGTTTCTTCAGTAAGAAATAGGTATCTTGCTCGACGGGAAAATCTTAATTCGCTAATAAGAGCAGTCGAACAATATAACACAAAAAATAAATTAAATGACCTTGTATCAACAATGAAAAGCACAGGTACAGTGTTATTTAACGAAGAGCTTTCCGCGCTTGAGTCAGTTGTTAACGAATATGAAACAGAGATCAAAACCGGAAAAATCAGCGCAGACGGACTTGTGAACCGTATACACAGCGTTGGCAGCACGGACGCGCAATTGGCCGAAGAGCAAGTTGTCGTTGCAGTGTTGCAGAGTAAGCTAGATAGGATACAGCCTGCAAATTTGAAAAAAATAAAAGATCAATATCCGGATGATCCGCAGGTTGATAAATTAATACGCCGCGCCGCTGACTGTTATTTGATGCTGTCGGAAATCTTATGTTCCATGAGCGAAGAGCTTGTGCCGCCAGACGTAAGGTCACAGGTACATTCATCAAATCAAGAGGTGTTGGATGGTATGAAAGAAATGGTGGATCGTGCGATCAATGGTTTGCCGCCAATGACCGAGGCCGTGAGAATTTGGCTTGACATGTACAAGTTTGGTGGCTTGAGTAGACTATATAGCGATAGGGGAAGTTCGGACTATCACGTTTTGATGGTGGCAGCTATCGGGTCAGGCCAGACAGAAGTTATTAATTGGCTGTTTAGCGCACGTCCTGATATGGAAAAAAACATAAACAATATAAAAGATGAAAAAGGTGAATCACTATTACACACCGCCGCTCACAGTGGTAAACGTGAAATCATGGAATTATTACTACAACGAGGTGCGGACATAAACGCCAAAGATAATGGCGGAAAAACGATCTTGTTTGTTTTGGCATTTCACGGACACACCGTTGCCATGAAATGGCTTGTGAATGAATTGGGCGTGCCAGTAGACACAACCGATAATAATGGCTGGACACCTATGTGTAAGGCCGCGCAAGTCGGGCAAGTAGAGAGTATTGAGTGTTTGGCGAGCTTGGGCGCAAAAGTAAATGCGGATGTGTCACCACTACCACTAGAAATTGCGGTTGTGTATGATCAAGTTGAAAGTATAAAACGATTGAAACAACTAGGGGCCGATGTAAAAGCAAAAAATTCCAAAGGTGTGCCACCTATCTTTTTTGCGGCAATGTCAGGACAAGTAGAGACACTTGAGTGTTTGATAGATTTGGGAGCCGACATAGAAGCAAAAGGCCCGCAGGGTGCGACACCCATGTTTAAAGCGGCTGAGGCTGGACACGTCGAAAATATAGAGTGTTTAAAACGGCATGGCGCAAATATAAACGCTGCCCTCGACGATGGTATGACGCCCATAATTGTAGCGACAATTGGGGATAAACTTGCAGCAATTGAGCGTTTGGCCGATCTTGGTGCCGAAGTAAACGTATCATTTCAAAATGGTGTAACGCCTATATTTGTAGCGTTGCAAAATAACAATATCGAGAGTGTAAAATGTTTGGTGAAAAAGGGCGCTGATTTAAACCAAAAGCACGGTAACGGTATGACACCCTTAGATGGTGCAATCGAGTTTGAACGTACCGAGATCGCAGAGTACCTACGTAATAATGGTGCGAAACGAGCTACAGAGCTATGAGTAGGCGAGTTATAGGGAACGGTCCTAAACAAGGACGCGCCTCTACGGGGAACGAGTTAATCTCTGGGGGACACACGTTCTACCCATCGACTCCGCTCATGGATCACCGAGTTAAGCACATCTAACGGGGTGTGGAAGGTCGTCTAGAGTCGGCAGTAGAATAATCTCACGTAATGTTATTCGGCGAGGTCAACTTGTTTATTTCAGCGAAGCTAAACCCCATTTCCGCCAACTTAGATTTCGTGAATTCCAATACATCGTTGGCATCTTTTAACGCTTGTTTCATATCTTGATCGGTTAAATCTATATTTGATGGGTAGCGTGCAAGTGTTATGTACGGTGTTAGGCGTTCACATATAATCTTGAATTTATCGAAACCTGAGCAATACTGTATGCTCACTTTGAGCAGGTCTTTAAGGATGTGAGTTTTTATCAATATGTCTGTATTAGCAATAGTATATGCCTTTAAAATTTTCTCAGCGGATTGCTGACAAAGATAAGATACGACTTCTATAGGCGGTCGAAATCTTTCCGCCAACGCAGCGGCGCTGTCGAAATCCATTTGTGCGAAGTGAATCCATTTTTCCACGTCAAGACTATCTGTGTTCATATAACGGCACTCCTGTTTCAGCTATTTCGTATTCAAGCGATGTTGGGCGTTTGGCGTGGAAATAAAAAGTATCTTGGTTATACGCAAGTAAATCCAACGGCGTTGTATTAATATCCCATACCAACAGTCTGAAGTCGGCAATAAGCTCAACATTGCTTTTAGGTTTTATAGGCGTGAGGACGCACAAATCGATATCGCTTTTGGGGGTCTCTTCGCCCTTAGCGTAAGAGCCGAATAGGATGATTTTGGTTACAATCCCCGTTTCGGCCAGTGTGCTTACGATTTTGTCGAGTTCGGTTTTTACTGTTTGGTTCATATCGGCACGTCCTTTTGGTATATTATATAATATAATAAAAAGCCAAAGTGTTTTGGTGAAAAAAAGTATATTATGTGTAAATCATTGATATATAACGAGTTATGCAAAGCGTATCACCCCAAGCCGTCTAGCCATGCCGTTGCCGCATGTCTCGCGCCAGTGTGTTTTCGGTTATTCGTAATCACGCAACCCCCTCTCCCGCAACATCGATCCCTGAAACAATCCTGTCAATCTCGTCTGGTGTCGGGAGTGTGGTCGGGCGTATTCGGTGTGAGTCGTAATTCGTTGAGGATCAAGGGGTTAGGTGTGATATACCAAGTTACCAACCGTTACCCAAAGTTAAATTACGTAAAAATTGACTTTTTTGCGGCGCGATATTATATTATAGTATAATCTAAGGTATGTGAGCCGAACCATCAATATAAGGTATGGGGGCAAGTATGACATCGACAGTTAAAAACGAGCTCGACAGAATCGTGAGTACGCTGGCCGATACCGGGGTATGGAGGGCAGGGCGGTATGTTTAGGATATGTTTTGATAATTGTTGCAATAGCCGGTTATTCGACGACGACACGCAACCGGAAACAAAGGCAGAGGCCGACGCTATACGACGCATTATCAATAACAAGCGGCGCGGCAGATACGTCATTATCGGCAGTTTTGCCGGAGATGCGGAAATTAACAAAATACCCGACGGCAAAACGCGACGGGACGCAAAACTGAAATATGAAGGGTATATTGACGGCTGGATTAAAAAGACTGCCCCAATAATGGCAAGAGCGCGGAAGTTAATGGCGAACGGACTCGACAGCTGGGATGCCGCCCACCTTGCGGCGGCTGAAGCGGCAAGAGCAGATTATCTTTTAACGGTGGACAAAGATTTTTTAAAGGTATGTTCACGACAGAATTTTACAAAGGTTAAAGTTATAAACCCTATAGACTTTGAAAGGCGGTAAACTATGGCAACGGTAAAACGCGGTAATTGGACAGAAGAATGGCGCGAGGCACGGAAAAATACCACACTAGAAGAGATCGAAGCTATAGCCGACAGGTTAGAAGCCGAACACCCGGAAAGGTATTTGACGCCGGAAGAGTTAGACGAAAAAATTAAGCAAATAGAAGAGGCGCAGACCGCCACGCGCCGCGCTGAACTAGTGGGCGCGTCTTAGCAAAAAAACTTGCGCTTCGCCCGCCCTGTGAACAGGCTCTTTACGACAGTTCTTTCCCTGTTCGTAAAATTTCTTTTACGAATGGGTTGTCGTTATATATCTCCGATGTTGGAAACGCGATGGGTTCAAAAAAGGCGTTTTTGTAGTCTGGGACGTTTGATAGGCGTAGCATTTCCCCAATGACATCCACCCGTCGTTTACCGCCGTAGTTGTCGAGGAAGAAGCAGATATCAATGTCGCTAAGAGCGTCTGCCGTACCTTTGGCATAGGAACCAAACAGCACGGCTTTATCGACCGGCATCACGCGCCGCACGTCGTCTGCGTAGCGTTTTGAGAGTTGCATTACGGTTTCAATGTCAGTAGCCACGAGAATGCCTCCACATTACCAAGACATACAGCCAGCGTCCGCTCTCGTGCAGGGAGTTTGCGGTTGCAAGATCATACTCGGCTATGTCGAGCCAGTATTCGTATTTTTGTTCGTCGGTCATCATATATAGTAATATATAATATGCCAAGGGTAGAGTCAAATTTTTTTATCCGCGTCCCCTACATTCCAGACTCCTCCGTCCTTACCGAGGCGCGGAAGGGTCTTTGTCGGTGTCTGCGTTCTACCCATCGACTCCGCTCATGGATCACCGATCTAAGCACATCTAAACGGGCTGCGGAAGGTCGTTGTCCTTGTCCAGAGAAAAAACAACTACTCCTATCCGTCTCAGCCTGTTGCCGCTTGTCTCGCGCTCATGTGTTTTCGGTCGTCGGTCATTGGTGTGGGTTTCGGTTATTCGCAATTACGCAACCCCCTCTCCTGCAACATCAACCCCAGAAACAATCCTGTCAATCTCGTCCGGTGTCGGGAGTGTGGTTGGGGCGTATCGGTATCCGGTGTGAGTCGTAATTCGTTGAGGATCAAGGGGTTAGGTGTAATATGGCGTGTTTTTTCACTAAAACGCGACAAAAAACAGTAGATCTATCGCCGTCTTTAAAATAAATTTGACTTTATCCATCATCCCAAATATTATTTTATAAATAAGAGTGGTGGTTGCATGATATTTTCAAAAATACCGATTGGGGGGCATGGTGGGTAAGAAAAAGAGCGAGCAAGCCACGAGTGTTCCGCTGGTTGACGAACCCTCGCTATTCGTGCGTATTTCAAAAATCATAGAGAAGCGGAAGTACCGCGCCGGAATGTACGCCAATCGTGAGGTTACGCTCATGTATTGGGAGGTGGGGCACCATATCCGTTCAACCGTTTTAGACGGGGAGCGTGCCGAATATGGGAAGAGGGTTGTTGTGACGTTGTCGCAACAATTGGTTAAAAAGTACGGACGATCATTTGATATTGATAATATACGTCGGATGGTACGTTTTGCTGAAAAATTTAACAATTTCAAGATTGTGGCGGAGTTGGCGCCACAATTGAGCTGGTCTCATTTTATCGAGCTTTTATCGCTGGAAACAGACGATGCGAGGCATTATTATGCCAATGAAGCGGTTAAAAATCACCTTGGAACCAAGGAACTGCGCCGTCAAATCTCCCGCAAAGCCTTTGAGCGGCAGGAAATCGCCAATTCACAATTAAGCGTGGATTCTACCCTACCGTTCAATATATTCAAAGACCCGTATATTTTGGACACGCTTGGATTAAAAGAGAACTTTTTGGAGGCCGATCTTGAAAAGGCGATACTTACGGAACTTGAGTCATTCATTTTGGAATTTGGTCATGGATTTACGTTCGTAGAGCGACAGAAACGGATGATGATGGATGGCGATGATTATACGCTTGACTTGCTCTTTTATCATCGTGTTTTAAAAAGGCTTGTGGCGATAGAGTTAAAAATAGGTAAATTTGTTCCGGCGTATAAGGGGCAAATGGAATTTTATTTGAAATGGTTAAATAGATATGAGCGGCAGGGTGATGAAAATGAGCCTATCGGTATAATTCTTTGTACAAAGGCGAGTCGTAACCAGATTGAATTGATGGAGTTGGATAAGTCAGGTATTGCGGTTGCGGAATACTGGACTAATTTACCGCCCAAAGAAGATTTTGAAAGAAAGATTAAAGAGATTTTAATAGAAGCGAAGGAACGTCTCGAACGTCGTAGATCGTTTCCTACCGGCAAAGCAAATAAACAACTTGATTACTTTTACGACTCAAAGGATGATGATTTGGATGTAGATTAAACAAGGAGGATTTTATGACCGCAAAGTTATCCATAATTTGCTCAAAGCAAGACAACGACACGTATTTTGCCGTTTGTCCTGAGATTAAGGGTTGTTTTACGCAAGGCGATACGTATGAGGAGGCACTTCGCGAATCTTAAGGAGTTGGTTGAAGTTACCATAAAAGAGGATTTGACGGAAGAAGAGATTCAGAATATTATGCAATCAAAGGCGAAAATCTTTTTGGAGTTTGAGATTGCCGTTTGAAGGAGAGGCTATAGCGTCTCAAAAACGAAACAAATAGTTTCGCAATTGTCTGAAGCGTTGGATTCTCCATAAAAGCCGCTTTGCCGTCGGCGGAAGAATTGCAAAACGAACGATTATGGATGTCACTGTCTCAGCGACGCGATGATGGCTTCTACGTCTCGGGCTGTTCCGGGGTCGTTTTTGATTAGTTCTTCCACTACTTCCACGGCGTGTATGACGGTGCTGTGGTCTCTGCCGCCGAAGTTCAGGCCTATGGATTTCAGGCTGTGGTTCGTCATTTTTTTGGAGATGTACATTGCGACTTGGCGGCACACGGCGACCTCTTTTCGTTTGTTTTTTTCGAGGACGTTGTTTACGGGGACGCTGTAGAAGGCGGCGGTTTTTTCTATTATGCGGTCTAAGGATATTCTGGATATTTCGGGGGCTTTGACGGTGTCCTTAAGGGCGTCTTTGGCGAGTTCGAGGGTGATGTCTTCGCCGCCGCCTTTCACTAAGGCCAGGCCGTAGATGGTGCGGATGGCTCCTTCGAGGGCGCGGATGTTGGACGGGACGTTTTCGCCGATGTAGTAGAGGATCTCTTCGGGGAGGCTCAGGTTCCAGGTTTCGGCTTTTTTGTTCAGGATGGCGACGCGCATTTCTAAGTCGGGGGGCAGGATGTCTACCGACAGGCCGCTTTGGAAGCGGGAGGTCAGGCGGTTTTCGAGGCCTTTTAGGGCGGCGGGGGGTACGTCGGAGGTCAGGACGATCTGTTTTTTGGACATGTAGAGGGTATTATATATATGGAACAGCTCCTCCTGCGACTTCTCCCAGCCGGCGAGGAACTGTATGTCGTCCATCAGGAGGACGTCGCTTTCGCGGAAGAGGGTGGAGAACTCCCGGATGTTGCCGTTCTGGAGGGCGTCCACGAACATCATGCGGAACTCCTCGGACGAGGTGTAGATCACGGCGCGTTTGGGGTCGTTTTTCAGGATGTGGTTGCCTATGGACTGGAGCAGGTGCGTTTTGCCCAGACCCGACCGGCCGTAGATGAGCAGGGGGTTGAAGTCGGTCTTGCCCGGGGCGGCGGCCACGGCTTTGGCCGCGCTGTAGGCGAATTCGTTGCTTGCACCGACCACGAACTGGTCGAGCGTGAAGTTTTCGTTGAGCCGGGGGAGCGGCCTTTGCGTCTGCATGGCGGTTGCGTTACCTACGGGTTATCGTGGTTTAGGGTACGGATCATTAAGAATATAAATTAGGGCGGGGGGCGCGCGGCCTAAAATTAAAAATTAAAAATTTGACATTTCGGGCGGCGGCGATATATATTTGGTAGACATTGGCGGTTTTTTAAAAAAACGCAAGATAAGGAGCGGTTTCATGAAGAGGACATTTCAGCCGTCCAACCGGAAGCGGGCCAACAAGCACGGGTTTCGGGAGAGGATGTCTACGGCCAACGGCCGCAAGGTGCTCAGCGCCCGGCGCGCCAAGGGCCGCAAGCGTCTGACGGTCT